>Ga0070712_100000923_pt1 | contig 17647 bp, 15 predicted proteins | sample LARL81metaG_FD_71396 | JGI IMG/M metagenome (GOLD analysis project Ga0070712, IMG submission 71396) | Corn, switchgrass and miscanthus rhizosphere microbial communities from Kellogg Biological Station, Michigan, USA - LAR L8-1 metaG | ecosystem: Host-associated > Plants > Roots > Rhizosphere ...
GACTCCTTCGTGGTGTCCCCGCTGTTCTTCCCCGGCGGCAACATCGGCGACCTGGCGGTCAACGGCACGGTCAACGACCTCGCGGTGGCCGGCGCGACCCCGATGTACCTGTCCGCCGGCTTCATACTCGAGGAGGGCTTTCCCGTCGCCGACCTGACCCGCATCGCCGAGTCCATGCGCGACGCGGCCGCCGCGGCCGGGGTCGCGGTGGTCACCGGGGACACCAAGGTGGTGGAGAAGGGCAAGGCGGACGGCTGCTACATCAACACCGCAGGCGTCGGCGCCGTGGCGGCGGGCGTGGACCTGGGCGTGGCCAACGCCAGACCCGGCGACAAGATTCTCGTCTCCGGGCCGATCGGCGACCACGGCGTGACCATCATGCTGGCCCGGGGCGAACTGGACATCGAGGCGGACGTGGAGTCCGACACCGCGTCCCTGGCGGACCTGGTGGCCGGCCTGCTCGGCGCGGTGCCCGGGGTCCGCGCGCTGCGCGACGCGACCCGTGGCGGCGTCGCGACGATCCTCAACGAGGTCGCCAAGGCCGCGGACGTCGGCGTGCTCATCTCCGAGAACGCCATCCCGGTGCGGGACCAGGTCCGCGGCGCGGCGGAACTGCTCGGCATCGACCCCCTCTACGTGGCCTGCGAGGGCCGCCTGGTCGCCGTGGTGGATGGCGACCAGGCGGCGCAGGCCCTTGCCGCCCTGCGCGCCCACCCGCTCGGCGCGCAGGCGGCGATCATCGGCGAGGTGACCGCCGAACCGGTCGGCCTGGTCACGATCAAGACCACGTTCGGCGGCACCCGCATCGTCGACCTGCTGGTCGGCGACCCGCTGCCGCGTATCTGCTGACCGCGCCGGGGAGGGCTGCGTGCACGAACTGGCCATCGCGGAAAGCGTCGTCGACACGGTGACGCGGCGGCTGCCCGATGCCAGGATCACCAGCGTGCACCTGGAGATCGGGGCGCTGTCCGGCGTGGTGGCCGAGTCGATCAGGTTCTGCTTCGACCTCGCCACCGAGGGCACCGGCCTGGAAGGAGCCACGCTGGAGATCACCGAGCCGCACGCGCAGTGCCGGTGCCGCGCCTGCGGCACTGAGTTCCAGCCTGACTCTCCGATCGTGCTGTGCCCCTGCGGCAGCGCGGACGTCGCCGTGCTCGGCGGCGAAGAACTCAAGATCCTCTCGGTGCAGGTGGCCTGAGATGTGTGCGACCTGCGGCTGCGCCGGCGACGAACCGGCCGGGCACGTGCACGCGGACGGCACCTGGCACGAGCACGGCCCCGGGCACGACGACGGCACCGGGCACGAGCACGACGAGCGGCACGCCGACGGCCGGACCGTCACGCTGGCCGAGAAGGTACTGGCCCGCAACGACGCGCTCGCCGGGCAGAACCGGGACTGGCTGCGCGCGCGGGGCATCCTCGCGCTCAACCTGATGAGCTCGCCCGGCGCGGGCAAGACCACGCTGCTCGAACGCACCGCCGCCGACCTGGCCGGGGAGCTTGTCGTCGGCGTCATCGAGGGGGACCAGGAGACCGCGCTCGACTCCGACCGGATACGCGCGGCCGGGTGCCAGGTGGTCCAGATCAACACCGGGACCGGCTGTCACCTCGACGCCGTGATGGTGCGCGACGCGCTCACCAAGCTCGACCCGCCCGAAGGTTCCGTGGTGGTGATCGAGAACGTCGGGAATCTGGTCTGCCCGGCCCTGTTCGACCTGGGCGAGGCGCACCGCGTCGTGCTCGCCTCGGTCACCGAGGGCGCCGACAAGCCGGTCAAATACCCGCACATGTTCCGCAGCGCCGACCTGGTCCTGGTCACCAAGACCGACCTGCTGCCCTACCTGGATTTCGACCTGGCCCGGTGCACCGCCGACCTGGGGAAGATCAGCCCCGCCGCCACGGTGCTGCCGGTCTCGGCGCGGGCCGGGGACGGCATCGGCGGATGGTACGGCTGGCTGCGCCGGGCAGCGCAGTGCTAGCCCGGGGGAGCGACCCCCCGGACCCCCCGCCAGCCTGCGGCCCCTGCGACTCCGTCGCGGAGGCCTTGGCGCTAGCCTCGACGCCATGACCTCCTGGGAAGAGGTGGCCGACGGCGTGTTCCGCCGCCGGTACCAGCCCCATGACGTGAGCGTCTGCGTGGTGCGCGGCACCGGCGGGCTGCTCGTCTGCGACACCCGCTCCTCGCACCGCCAGGCCGACGAGATCCGCGCCGACCTGAAGGACCTGGGCACGCAACCGGTCCGCTGGGTGGTCAACACGCACGCGCACTTCGACCACAGCTTCGGCAATGCCAGGTTCGGCCCGGACAGCGACCTCGGCGCGCCGATCTACGCGCACGAACGGGTGCCCGCGCACCTCGACGCCTACGAGCGGCCGATGCTCGCCGAACTGGTCGCAGCGGGCGAGGAACCCGTCGACGAGTGGCGGGAGATCGTGATAACCCCGCCCACGGTGCTGGTCGGCGCGAAGATGACGCTCGACCTCGGCGGCACCGCGGCCGAGTTGCTGCACCTGGGCCGCGGCCACACCGACAACGACCTGCTTGTGCACCTGCCCGCCAGCGGCGTGTGGCTCGTCGGCGACCTGGTCGAGGAGTCCGGCCCGCCCGTGTACGGGTCTGGCAGCTTCCCGCTCGACTGGCCCGCCACCATCGGCCGGCTCCGTGCGGCGCTGCGCGAGGCGGACGTCCTGGTGCCCGGGCACGGGGCGGTGGTCGACGCGGCGTTCCTGGCCGCGCAGCAGGAGCAGCTTGTGGCCGCCGCCGCACTGGTCCGCGAACTGCACGCGGCCGGCGTGCCCGCGGAGCAGGCGGAGGCCGAGGCCGGCGACCGCTGGCCGTTCCCGGAAGGCCTCCCCGGCGCCGGCCTGGCCGCAGCCGCCCGCGATGGATACGCCCAGCTGGCTGGCTAACCCGAGCGGTCCCTCGCCCTGCTAGCCCGGAGGGCACTCCGCCTCCCCCGGGGCAAGCCCCCGGACCCCACGGCCGGAACCCCCGCGGCTGGAGCCGGCCCGCCTGTAGTCGTTCCGGTCTCTAGCCCCAGCCACCACGGCCTGCCCGAGGCTGATGCCGCCGTCGTTGCAGGGCACTCGCGAGTGCAGCAGCACCCGGAACCCGCGCGCCTCCAGCCGGGCGGCCGCCCGCTCGGTCACCAGCAGGTTCTGGAACACCCCGCCCGACAGCGCCACCGTGTCCAGCCCGTGCCGCTCCCGTGCCAGCACGCACCCGTCCTCGATCAGCGCGGCGATCCCGTTGTGGAACCTGGCCGCGATGACCGGCGCCGGCGCCCCGTCCGTCAGCTCACCGGTGACCGCTTGCACCAGGCTGGCCCCTTGGATGCGAAACGGCTCTCCCTCGCTGATCGCCGCCCGGTAGCCGCCCGTCTCGCCGGGGTCGGCCAGTTGCTCGAGTTCCACGGCGGCCTGGCCCTCGTAGTTGATCGTGTCCCGCACCGAAAGCAGCGCCGCGACCGCGTCGAACAGCCGCCCCGCGCTGGAGGAGAGCGGGGCGTTGACGCGCTTCCCGGCCATCGAGGTGACCGCCGCCCAGTTCCGCTCGTTGCGCTGGACCACGTCCAGCCCGGACGGCGGCCCGGTGGCGAAGGCGGCGCGCAGGTAGGCGGCGGCCATCCGCCACGGCTGCCGGATCGCGGCCGCGCCGCCCGGCATCGGCACCGGTTCGAGGTGCCCGGCCCGCTCGAAGCCGGCCAGGTCCGCGACGAGGAACTCGCCGCCCCACAGGGTGCCGTCGGTGCCGTACCCGGTGCCGTCGAAGGCCACCCCGATGACCGGCCCTTCGTGCCCGTTGTCGGCCAGGCAGGAGGCGATGTGCGCATGGTGGTGCTGCACGCCGCAGGAGTCCAGGTCGAGGTCGAGCGCGTACTTGGTGGACAGGTACTCCGGGTGCATGTCGTAGGCGACGACCTGCGGCTCGATGCCGAACAGCCGGCCGAAGTGCTCGATGCCCGCGGTGAACGAGAGCAGCGTCGCCACGTTCTCCAGGTCCCCGATGTGGTGGGACACGAACGCGCGGTCGTCCTTGGCCAGGCAGAACGTGTTCTTCAGCTCGGCGCCGCAGGCCAGCACGTGGCGCGGGAACCGGTGCGCCGTGGTGATCGGTTCGGGTACGTAGCCCCGGGAGCGCCGGATGACCATTTCCCGGCCGCGCCCTGCTGGCTCTGACCCCGCCGCCCCACCGCCCCATACCCGCACCACCGAGTCGTCGGTCCTGATGTGGATGGCCCTGTCGTGGGTGAGGAACGCGTCCGCGATCGCCGCCAGCCGCTCGAAGGCGTCCTCGTCGCGGTAGGCGATGGGCTCGTCGGAGAGGTTGCCGCTGGTCAGCACGATCGGGCCGCCGACCGCTTCGAGCAGCAGATGGTGCAGCGGGGTGTAGGGCAGCATGACCCCCAGCGCCCGGTTCCCCGGCGCGACCGCCGCGGCGACCGCGCCGGGCCGCCGGGGCAGCAGCACGATCGGCCGGCGCGGGCTGGCCAGCAGCGCGGCGGCGGTCTCGTCCACCTCGCCCAGTTCCCTCGCTGCCGCCAGGCCGGCCGCCATCACCGCGAACGGCTTGTCCTCCCGGTGCTTGCGCGCGCGCAGCGCCGCGGCCGCCGCCTCGCTGCGCGCGTTCACGGCAAGGTGGTAGCCGCCGAGCCCCTTCACCGCGAGCACCTGCCCGTCCCGCAGCAGCGCGGCCGCCGCCGCCAGTGGGTCGCCGGCTTCCCGCGGGCCGCCGCCGGCGGGGCGCAGGCTCAGCCGGGGCCCGCAGGCGGGGCAGCAGACCGGCTGCGCGTGGAACCTGCGGTCGGCCGGGTCGTGATACTCCGCGGCGCACGGTTCACACATGGCGAACGGGGCCATCGTCGTGTTGGGCCGGTCGTAGGGCACGTCGGCCACGATGGTGAACCGCGGCCCGCAGTTGGTGCAGTTGATGAACGGGTAGCGGTACCGCCGGTCCGCGGGATCGCGGAGTTCGGCCAGGCAGTCGGCGCACATCGCGCTGTCGGCCGATACCAGGGCGGTGCGCCGCGCGCCCGGTGCGCTCGGGGCGATCGTGAACCCCGCACCCTGCTGGTTCTGACCCCACCGCCCCGCCCAAGCGTATGGCCGCATGTTTGTGGACACGACCTGGTCGATCCGCGCCAGCGGCGGGGCGTCACGTTCCACCGCGACCAGAAATTCCTCGACGGCGGCCGGGGGCCCCTCGATCTCGGCGAACACGCCCTCGGAGTCGTTACCCACAAAACCGGACAGGCCCAGCCGGGTGGCCAGCGAGTAGACGAACGGGCGGAACCCCACCCCCTGGACGGTCCCGGTGACCCGCACCGATTTGCGGACCCGGGCCGCGTCGCTGTTCACCGTCCCAGTGTGGCCCGGCCGTGCCCTAAGCTCCCAGACGATGACGACACGAGCGGCGATCGGCTACGAACTGCGGGAGCGGGGCGGCCTGCGGGTGCTGGCCTGGCCTGCCTTCGACCGGTATCCCGTCGATGCGCTGGTCACCACCCGCCACGGGGGCGTCTCGGCGGGCGACTACGCCACGCTGAACCTGAGCTTCGGCGTGGGTGACCGCCCGGAGGACGTGCTGGAGAACCGCCGCCGGGCGGCCGCGGCGCTGGGCGCCGGCCTCGGCGACTTCGTCTTCGGCAAGCAGGTGCACGGCGCCGTGGCGCGGGTGGTGACCCGCGCGGACCGGGGCGCCGGCGCCGCGGTCGCCGACGCGGGGGCGGGCGAGGCCGACGCGCTGGTCACCAGCGACCCCGGCACCGTGCTCGGGGCGCTGGTCGCCGACTGCGTGCCGATCCTGCTTTACGACCCCCGCGCACACGTGATCGCGTGCGTCCACGCGGGCTGGCGCGGCACCGCGGCCCGGGTGACCGACGCCGCGCTGGCGGCCATGGCCAGCCTCGGCACCCGGCCGGGTGACGTCATCGCCGGCATCGGGCCCGCGATCGCCCCGGACCGCTACCAGGTGGGCGAGGAGGTCGCGCAGGCGGTGCGCGAGTGCTTCGGCGAGCGCGCGTCCCTGGTCATCCGGCCCGACGGCACTGGCCGATGGCTGTGCGACCTGTGGTCGGCCAACCGCCTCCTGCTGAGCGAGGCCGGCGTGGCCGACGATCGGATCCACGTGGCCACCGTCCCCACCGGCGCGGACTTCTTCAGCAACCGCGCGGCCCGGCCATGTGGCCGGTTCGGGGTGCTCGCCCGGCTGCGCCCGCGCGATGGGGGCGCAGCCTGATGGCCGCGGCGCGCCCGGCGATCTCCTGGTCCGACCTGCGCGGTGCGCGGGCCGGGGTGTGGGGCCTCGGCGTCGAGGGCATGGCGAACCTGCGCAAGCTGGCGACGCTCGGCGCGCACGCGGTGCTGGTGGACGACCGGCCGTCCGGGCCGGGCCCGGACGGGCAGCCGGTCCTCGCCACCGCGGAGGGCGGGCTGGAGGCGCTGGCCGGCTGCGAGGTCGTGATCAAGTCGCCCGGCATCAGCCGGTACCGGGCGGACGTGGCGGAACTGGCGTCCCGGGGGGTTACGGTGGCAGGCGGCCTCGGCCTGTGGCTGGCCGAGGCGGACCGCAGCCGGGTCGCCTGTATCACCGGGACCAAGGGCAAGAGCAGCACCACGGCGATCGCGGGGCACCTGCTGCGCCGGTGGGGCTACCCGTGCGTGGTCGGCGGCAACATCGGCCAGCCGCCGTGGGACCCCTCGCTCGCTGGAGGTGCCCGGTACTGGGTCATCGAGACGTCCAGCTACCAGGCCACCGACCTGGCCTGGTCGCCCGTGGTGGTCGCGGTCACCTCGCTGCACCCCGACCACCTTGACTGGCACGGCGACGTGGAGACGTACTACCGGGACAAGCTGTCGGCGTGTTCCCAGCCCGGTGCGGACCTCACCGTGGCCAATGGGGACAGCCCGGAACTGGCGGCGCGCGCGGCGCTGCTCGGCCCGCGGGTGGAGTGGGTCCTGGCCGGCGATGACCCCGGCGCGGACTGGATGGCGCCGCTCGGCCTGCTCGGTTCGCATGGCCGGCGGAATGCGCTGATCGCCCGCGCCTGCCTGCGAGGGCTGGGGGTGGCGGAGGCGTCCGACGAGGCCGCGCTGGCCCGGGCGGCGGTGGGCTTCGAGCCGCTGGCGCACCGGTTGCAGGTGATCGGCGAGGTCGGCGGGGTGACGTTCGTGGACGACAGCCTGTCCACCAACGCGCTGCCCACCCTGGCCGCGCTCGACGCCTTCCCCGGCCGCCGGGTGGCGCTCATCGCCGGTGGCCACGACCGCGGCATCGACTACGCGCCGCTCGCCACCGGCCTGGCCGCCCGTGGCTGGCCGACCCTGGTGCTCGCCATCCCCGACACCGGGCCCCGGATCCAAGCGGCGATCGAGGCGGCGGAGCCCGCCAAGGTGGACGTGGTGGCGTGCGACGGCCTCGATGCCGCGGTGGAGCGCGGGTACGCATGGGCCCGCCCGGACGGGGTGGTGCTGCTGTCGCCCGCCGCGCCGAGCTTCGGCGCCTTCCGCAACTACGCCGACCGCGGCGCCGCCTTCGCCCGCGCGATGGAGTCCTGCGGGGCCTAACTACGCCCGGGGCCGGCACCGCCGCCGCCACCATGCGCCGCACCACCGCCCGCCGCCACCATGCGGCGCACCACCGCCCCCACGCCCGCCGCCCACCACGCGCCGCCCACAGCCCCCACGCCCGGCGCCACCACGCGGCACACCCACCCCACTGCCCGCCGCAGCCGGCGTTTGTCATGGTTGGCGCAACCGCGACATTCTTTCGTCGTGGGAGACGAAACGACTACAGACGCCGGTTCGGTGCCACCCTGCTGACCGGGGCTACATCAGGCCGGCGACGGTGTCGGCCAGCAACTGAGGTGCGCCGGCTTCTTCGGGAGCTCAGGTGGGTCATCCCCAGATCCAGGTGTCGCCGAACGGGCTGCCAAGGTCACTGCTCACGCCGCCGAACAGCACGACGTTGCTGGTGGCCGCGTCGTAGGCCATCGCCGCGCTTGTTCGGGCCGAGGGGTGGGCCGCCGGGTTCTGCTTCTTCCACGTAGACCCATCCCAGGTCCAGGTGTCACTGAGTGCGCCTCGACTGTTATTGGCACCGCCGAACAGCACGACGTTGCTGGTGGCCGCGTCGTAGGCCATCGACGCCGCGGACCGGTTCGGCGGGCGGACTGCGGGGGCCTGCATGGTCCAGGTCGTCCCGTCCCAGGTCCAGGTGTCACCGGCTATGGCCCGGCCGTCTACGCCGCCGAACAGGACAATGCTGCTGGTGGCCGCGTCGTAGGCCATCGGCGCAAAGTAGCGGGCGGACGGGTGGGAGGCGGGGGCCTGCTTGGTCCAGGTGGACCCGTCCCAGGTCCAGGTGAGGCCACTACGGCCGCGGCTGGTGACACCGCCGAACAGCACAGCGGTCTTGGTGGCCGCGTCGTAGGCCATCGCCGCCTGGATCAGGCCACCCGGGTGGGCCGCCGGATGCTGCTGGGTCCAAGTCGCGCCGTCCCAGGTCCAGGTGTCACTGAGCGAACTATTGGCACCGCCGCCGCCGAACAGCACGACGGTCCCGGTGGCCGCGTCGTAGGCCATCGACGCCCCGGACCGGGCGGGCGGGCTGGACGCGGGGGCCCGCTTGGTCCAGGTCGAGCCATCCCAGGTCCAGGTGTCACCGAACGTGACAATGCCACCGGCGGTGCGGGTGTAGCCGCCGAACAGCACGACGGTGCCGGTGGCCGCGTCGTAGGCCATCGCCGCATCACTCCGGGCGGGCGGGCTGGACGCGGGAGCCTGCCTGGTCCAGTTCAGCCCCAGGGAAGGGCTCGCCTGCACCGCGGAAGGAAAGACACCCAGAACACCAACCACAGACAGCAGAGCGATGGCGCCCGCAGTCAACCGGCGCCCACCAGGCCAAGACACCTGCCCAGCACTGATCACCTTCACCACAACCTGCCCTTGCCTAGGTGACGGCCACCGCATCGATATCACCCTAAACCGCCAGGCGGGCAACAGATGGCTGTCAGCTCCCCGAGTCCCGAGGGCGCGCCATCAGGCAGAGGTAGGCGTGACCGCCCGCGCGGGCTGGTGTCCTCCTAGCTGGGCTTTCCACTCGATTGTCAGGCGTCCACCCTGGTCAGCGAGGGCAGGGTTGGCCCATTCTTCACAACACCTTCTGAAGCGATAGATGGCCGAACCCAGGTCGGCGGGCTGTGAGGCTTCAGTCCCCGTTGGTGGCCGTTCATGGTTGCCAACCTGCGAGGCGGGCCAGGCGTCCAACTGAAGAGCAAGCGTCAGCCTGGCAAGGGGGCCTTTGTGAAGCGACATGCCACGGTCGTCACGGGCGTGATTCTCTGTGCGGTGCTCGGGAGCGCATTGCCGGCGAGCGCCAGCACGACCTGGCGGGTCCAGCCCGTACCGAAACCGCCTAACAGCACGGCCCGGCTGGATGGCGTTTCCTGCCCGGCATTTGGGGACTGTATCGCCGTCGGCTTCTCCGGCGACAAGACCACCGGTGCCCATCACACGCTGGCCGAGCGGTGGACTGGCGGCGGCTGGGTGATCCAGCCGACGCCCACCCCGACGGGCCAGGGGGACTTCGTCGGGGTGTCGTGCCTGTCGGCCACCGACTGCACCGCCTTCGGGGACGCGGGCGTGGGCCCCCTCGTCGAGCACTGGGACGGCACGAACTGGACCGTCCAGCCCAGCCCCAGCCCCCCGGTCGGCGCGACATCGGTCGGCCTGGTGGGTGGGTCCTGCACGTCGCCCACCAGCTGCACCGCCGTCGGGCTCTACGACCTGTCCGGCGGCAAGGGTGAGCGCCCGTTCGCCGCGTACTGGAACGGCTCAACCTGGACCGACCAGCAGGTCCCCATGCCAGCCGGCGCCCGCCTTGCGGACCTGGACGGCGGGGTGTCCTGCTCCTCGGCGACCCGCTGTATCGCCGTCGGCGCCTACGCCCTGAAGACCGAGCCGGGGGCCAGGCCGTTCGCTGCGCGCTGGAACGGCACCGGCTGGATCGCTCGCGCGGTGCCGATGCCGGCCGGTGCCACGGGCGGCTTCCTGGACGGCGTGTCGTGCACCTCGCCCTCCCACTGCACCGCCGTCGGGGACTACGACAATGCCGCCGGCACCGCAGTCCCGCCGTTCGCCGCGCGCTGGAACGGGATCACCTGGACCGTCCAGGCGGTCAACGCCCCTGACGGGGGCGGCCTCGACGCGGTGTCGTGCACCTCGGGCACCTCGTGCACCGCCGTCGGGTCCTTGTCCAGCACCGGGCTGGCCGAGCACTGGGACGGGACAAGCTGGACGGTTCAGCCCACGCCCGTGCCGAATCACGGGACCGCGACCTACGCGGACCTCCTCGGGGTCTCCTGCCTGTCGGCCGCCTACTGCACCGCAGTCGGGCTCTACAACCGGGCACAGCCGCTCGCCGACCACCAATAGCCGGTTCCACCGAGGGCGGGCTGCCAGCATCGCCACGGCGATTCCGCGATGCAGGGTGTCACACGGGTGAGAGCGTGGTCATGCGACGATGTGCGGGCAGGCGCGGGACATCACAGATCCGCGGTCACCCGACGATCTGAACCGTCACCCTGGGCTGCGGCGACAGGCCATGATCTTGCCTCCTTCAGCGGCCGGCGCTGGGAAGGCACAGCCAGGCGCAGAGGGTCCGTGCCCGGCCCGCCTGGCGCTCCGGCCGTCTTGCACGGCCGGGCCGCACGGCGCGGCAGCCATCGCGTGGCCTGGCTGTCGTGCTGGGGCCGACGGCCGGGCTAGCCTGTCAGCAGCGGTGCCGCCGAGCCGTCTCACAGGTTCGCGGTCCACTCGATCACCAAGCGCCGACCCCGGTGAGGGGCGGACTGGTTGGCCCATTCTTCACAACACATTCTTTTGTGATGGTTGGCGCAACCATCACATTCGTTCCGGAAGGCGGGCGCGTTGAGCAGCGGCCAAGTGTCAGCGGTGCTGTTGCGGGAGTTTGCTTCCGTGGTCGGCGATGCGCATGTGCTGACCGGGGATGCCACCGCCGGGTACACGGTGGACTGGACCGGCCGGTTCCGCGGGCATGCCCCGGCGGTGCTGCGCCCGGCGGACACCGGTCAGGTGGCCGCGGTGCTGGCGCTGTGCCGGGAGGCCGGTGTGGCCGTGGTCCCGCAGGGCGGCAACACCGGCCTGGTGGGCGGCGGGGTGCCGCGGCACGGCGAGGTGGTGCTCAGCCTGGCCCGGCTGGACCGGCTGAGCCCGGTGGACATCGACGCGGCGCAGGTCACGGCCGGTGCCGGGGTGTCGCTGCAGCGGGTCGCGGACGCGGATCCAGGGCTCGACCTCGGCGTGGTTATCGCCAGCAGGGAGAGCGCCACTGTGGGCGGGGCCGTAGCGACCAACGCGGGCGGGCTGCGGGTGCTGCGCTACGGGCCGATGCGGGCCCAGGTGCGCGGCGTGGAGGCGGTGCTTGCCGACGGGACCGTGGTGTCGCACCTGGCCGGGCTGGTCAAGGACAACACCGGATACGACTACCCGGGGCTGCTGGCCGGCTCGGAGGGGACGCTCGCCGTGGTCACCGCGGCCCGGATCCAGCTCGTCCCCCGGGCGGCCGACCAGGTGACCGTGATCATCGGGCTCGAGGGGCCCGGCGAGGTTCACGCGCTGGCCAGAGCGGCGCTGCGCGCGGTGCCCGGCCTGCTGTCGGCGGAGTTCTTCACCCGGGCCGGGCTGGACGTGCTGGCCGAGCATGCCGGGCTCGCGCCGCCGCTGCGCGAGCCGGTTCCCGCGTTCCTGCTGCTGGAGGCGGCCGGGCCGGGAGCCGATGAGGACCTGGCCGGGATGGCCGGCGATCACCCGGTGGCCGTGGGCACCACGGCGGCGGACCGGGCCAGGCTGTGGGCGTACCGGGAGCGCCACCCGGAGGCGGCCGGGTTCCTCGGGGTGCCGCTGAAGCTGGACGTGTCGGTACCGGCCGCACAGTGGGTCACGTTGGCCAGCGAGGTCGGCGCGGTGGTCCGGGCGGTGGACCCGGGCGCGACGGTGATCATCTACGGGCACGTCGCGGACGGGAACCTGCACGTCAACGTGGTGCCCGCGGCCGAGGCGGACGGGCGGCACGAGGACGCGGTGTTCGGCCTCGTGGCCTCGCTCGGCGGGTCGATCTCGGCCGAGCACGGCATCGGCGCGCTGAAGGCACGCTGGCTGCCGCTGGTCCGGTCCGAGGCCGAGCGCGCACTCTTCGCCCGGATCAGGACGGCGTTCGACCCGGACGGGATACTCAACCCGCACGTGCTCCCCCGATGATCGGCGGGGGCCGGTCCCGCCCATCGCCGCAGCCGGCATATAGTTGATCTCTCAACCAGGGTGGGCTGCCGGAGGTGGGATGACCGCGCATGACGCGCTGGGCGTGACACCGACCCCGGACACCGGCGAACGGCTCAGCACGGCCCGGCTCTGGGACGAGTCCGCCCGCCCGGCCGGCCCGCAGCCGCCGCCGGACGCGGCCTACTCGCCGCACGGCCGGGCGGTCGCCCGGCACCTCGTCGAGATACATGACCACCTGCGGTCCGAGCTCAGCCAGATCCGCGACCTCATCGGCCAGGTCAAGGACGCCGCCAGCGCCGCGCGGGTGCGCTCGGCGATCAACCAGATGACGCTGCGGCAGAACAGCTGGACGCTGGGCGCGTACTGCGCCTCGTACTGCCGGATCGTGACCGGGCACCACACCCTCGAAGACCAGGCGGTGTTCCCGCACCTGCGGACGGCCGAACCGGGCCTGGCGCCGGTGCTCGACCGGCTCGCCGACGAGCACAAGACCATCCACCAGGTGCTCGAAGACGTGGACGCCGCGCTGGTCGAGCATCTGCGCAGCGCGGAAGGGTTCGACGGTCTGCAGCAAGCGGCCGACATCCTGTCCGACGTCCTGCTCTCCCACCTGGCCTACGAGGAGGCCCAGTTGGTGGAACCGCTCGCCCGGCACGGCTTCTACGGCGGGCAACTGTGAGCCCTGCCGCGGGATGATGGCCCGGTGAGGGTGATCGCGGGCAGCGCCAAGGGCCGGATCCTGCGGCCGCCGCGCACCTCCGCCACCCGGCCGATCACCGACCGGGCCAAGGAGAGCCTGTTCAACATCCTCACGCCACGGATCGGCGGGCGGCGCTTCCTCGACCTGTTCGCGGGCACGGGCAGCGTCGGCATCGAGGCGCTCAGCCGTGGCGCGGCCCGCGCCACGTTCGTCGAACGATCGGGCCCTGCCCTGGCGGGCATCCGGCACAACCTTGACCTCACCGGCCTGGCGGCGCGGGCCGAGGTGGTGGGCCGGGACGTGTTCGGCTACCTGCGGGAACCACCGGTCCCCTTTGACGTGATCTTCGTGGCCCCGCCGCAGTGGCGCGGCCTGTGGCCGCGCGCCGTCACGCTGATCGACCGCGAGCCCGGCTGGCTGGCCGACGGCGCGGTGGTCGTGGCGCAGCACGACCCATCGGAGAGCGTTCCGCTTGACCTGGCGCACCTGGAACTCGCCGACGAGCGGTCCTACGGCCGGGTCCGGTTCACGTTCTTCGGCGCGCGGGCATCCTCATGAGCACGCCCTGGCCGGACATCGCGCACACCTATGACGTGGCGGCCGAGCACTACGCGGCCACCTTCGCCGCCGAACTCGACGGCAAGCCGTTCGACCGCGACCTGCTGGACCGCTACGCGGTGGAGCTTGCCGGGCGTGGCGAGGTGTGGGATGTGGGCTGCGGCGCGGCCGGCCACCTGACCAGGTACCTGGCCGACCGGGGCGTCGCCGCGTCCGGGGCGGACATCTCCCCTGGCTCCGTGGCGGTGGCGCGGCGGTGCCAGCCGGGGCTGACGTTCCGGGTGGCGGACATGTGCGGCCTGCCGGCCGGCGCGGCATCCCTGGCCGGCATCGTGGCGTTCTACTCGATCATCCACCTGCCCAGGCCGCGCATCCCGGTGGCCCTGGCGGAGTTCCGCCGGGTACTGGCTCCCGGCGGTGCGCTGCTGGCCGCCGTGCACGGCGGCGTAGGGGAGACCGGCTCCGATGCCGCGTTCGGCCTTCCGGTCCAGGTTCGCGCGACCCTCGTAACGCTGGATGAACTGGCGGCAATGGCGGAGTTGGCCGGCCTGGCGATCCGGGAGCGGCACGAACGCGCTCCCTACCCCGGCGAGTACCCCTCGCCACGCCTGTACCTCTGGGCGGAGGTTCCGCTACCGGGGTGAGGGGAACTGATCCTGCCGGGTTCCGTCGCGCTGCTGGCCGGGCCGCCGCCTATGCCCGGAGTCGGCGTACTGGTCGTAGAGGTCCTCGGCCCGGCGGTTGGTCCGCCGGCCGATCAAGCGCGTCTGCCAGCCACACAGCACGGCGAAACTGTAGATGCCAACGACAAGAAGGGCCACGATGGCGACATCTAGCCACATATGGGTCACCCCATCCGTGCAGGCGCTTCGCCCGCCGCTGGTTCCCATACCCGCCCGGTTTGCCGCAAACATTCCCCGGCGGAGTGACGTCGAGCACATGACACACCGGCCCGGCCGCAGAGCCGGTCAGGCGGCGGAGCTTGGCTCAGGTGGTGCGGACGAAGTCGGCGATGACGGTGCCGAGCTGCTCGCCGGCGTCCTCCTGCAGGAAGTGGCCCGCACCCTCGATAACGGGGTGATCCAGTCCGGCCGCGCCCGGCACTGTGCGCTTCAATATGGGCGCCATGGCCCCGGTGATCGGGTCAGAGTCGCTGAACGCGACGAGGAATGGCTTGTCCCAGGCCGCGAGCTTTTGCCAGGCCGCGCGGTTGGCCGCTGAGGCCGGGTCGTCGGGGGTCGTCGGGACCAGCGTGGGCATCGCGCGCGGGCCGGCCTTGTAGCTCTCGTCGGGGAACGGGGCCTCATAAGCGGCGAGCACCCCGGCGGGCAGCACGGTCCGGCACCCGGCCTGCATCAGCCGGGAGATGCCCAGTTCCGGCGCGGCCGCCACGACATCACGAAACCGCAGCCACACCTCGGGCATCGCCTGGTCGCCGGTGGGCAGCCCGGTGTTCGCCGCGACCACCCGGGCGAACCGGTCCGGGTGCTCGGCAACCAGGCGAAGCCCGATCAGCCCGCCCCAGTCCTGGCCGACGAGGGTGACCCCGGACAGCCCGAGGGCGTCGAAGGCAAGCGCGCGCATCCATTCGACATGCCGGGCGAAGGAGTGGTCGTTCATCTCCGCGGGCTTGTCCGACCGGCCGAAGCCGATCATGTCGGCGGCGATCACCCGCAGCCCGGCGTCGACAAGAACCCGCATCACCGTGCGGTACAGGAACGACCAGCTTGGCTCGCCGTGCAGCAGCAGGACCGGCTCGGCGTCGGGCGGGCCATCCGCCACGTAGGCCATCCGCAGCCCGCCGACGTCGGCGTAGCGCGGTGCCCAGGGAAAGCCGGGCAGGTCGGCAAAGCGGTCATCAGGGGTTCTCAGCGTGCGCACCCGCACATGCTCCCACGCGGCGGAGCCAGCTCCGGCCCCGCCACCCCGCCCAGCGGGCGCCGCCCGGGCTGCCGACGCTATCGAGATATAACTTGACAGCGCCGCATAACGCGATACATCGTATGTTCCCGGAACATGGGCGCCGAGAAGAACGACGCCTCCGCCTACCTGCCGGCCAGCGCCGAGTCCACCCAGGAACTGAACCTGCAGGACAAGTTCGTCTCCAAGAACAACAACCCGGCCGTGGTCGTCTACGTCCGCCCGTCCGGGCTCACCCCCGCCGACCTGCGCAAGGCCGCTGCCGACGCGCGAAGCTTCGCCGCGCTGCCCGCCGTGCACGGCCGGGTCACCGGCCCGATCCCCTCGGCCGACCACAAGGCCATGGAGACGATCGTCGGGGCCGATCTCGGCTACAACGCCGACATCGGCGGCTTCGTCACCGGCCTGCAGACGACCGCCGCCCGCGGCGACCCGGGGCTGAGCGCGCACATCGCCGGCCCGGCCGCCAGCGCCGCGGACCAGGTCAAGATCTTCAAAGGCATCGACAGCACGCTGCTGTACGCCACGCTGGCCGTAGTCATCGTCCTGCTGCTGCTGACCTACCGCAGCCCGGTGCTGTGGATCCTCCCGATCGTCTCGGCCGGCGTCGCGCTCACCGTCGCCGAGGCCGTCATCTACCTGCTGACCAAGCACGGCCTGACGGTGAACGGGCAGAGTGGCGGCATCCTGGTCGTGCTGGTGCTCGGCGCGAGCACGGACTACGCGTTGCTGCTTGTCGCGCGCTACCGGGAGGAACTGCGTAAGCACACAGACCGGCACGAGGCCATGGCCGTAGCGCTGCGCCGGGCCGGGCCCGCCATCATCGCTAGCGCCGCCACGGTCATCGCCGGGATGCTCTGCCTGCTCGTCGCCGAGTCGGCGGACATCTCCGGGCTCGGCCCGGTGGCCGCGATCGGCATCGCGGTAGGCCTGCTCGCCATGATCACGCTGCTGCCGGCGCTGCTGGTGATCGTCGGCCGGTGGATCTTCTGGCCGGTGCGGCCGAAGTACGGCACCGGCGAGCCCACCACGCGCGGCTTCTGGGCCCGCGTCGGGCGGCTCATCTCGCACCGCCCGCGGGCCGTCTGGTCGGTCACCGCCGTCCTGCTCGCCGTCGCCTCGCTGGGCCTGATCGGCTTCAAGGTGGGCACGCTGACCACGGCACAGTCGTTCCGCGGGCATCCGGAGTCGGTCACCGCCGAGACGGTCCTCGCCCAGCACTTCCCGGCCGGGGCGGGGGAGCCGGTCGCCGTGATCGGCAAGGCCGCGGCGACGCCGCAGCTGGCGAGCGCCCTGCGGGGCGCGGGCGGTATCCAGGCGGTGAGCCACCCGGCCGTCAAGGACGGCCTGGTCTTCCTGCAGGGCACGCTGACCAGCAAGCCGGACAGCCCGGCCGCGTACGCGACGATCGACAAGGTCAGGGCCGCGGCGCACGCGGTGCCCGGCGCCGACGCCAAGGTCGGCGGCGGTACCGCGGTCACCATGGACGTGGAGCACTACGCGACCCGCGACCGGAACCTGATCATCCCGCTGGTGTTGCTCGTGGTGTTGGTCATCCTCGCGCTGTTGCTGCGCGCGATCGTGGCGCCGCTGGTGCTGATCGGCACCGTGGTGCTGTCCTTCACGACGGCGCTCGGCCTGTCCGCGCTGGCGTTCCGCTACCTGTTCTCGTTCGCGGGCGCGGACGTGTCGATGCCGTTGTTCGTGTTCGTGTTCCTGGTCGCGCTGGGCATCGACTACAACATCTTCCTGATGACCAGGGTTCGTGAGGAGGCCAAGCGCTCGGGCACGCGCCAGGGCGCGCTCACCGGGCTTGCGGCGACCGGCGGGGTGATCACCTCGGCCGGCCTGGTGCTCGCGGGCACGTTCGCCACGCTGGGCACCCTGCCGCTGGTGATCTTGACGGAGATCGGGTTCGCCGTCGCGATCGGCGTGCTTCTCGACACCATCATCGTCAGGTCGGTGCTTGTCACCGCGCTCAACCTGGATATCGGTGACCGGATGTGGTGGCCCAGCCGGCTGGCCAGGCGGTCCGGCCAGGTCACCGGCGTGCCGAGCACGCCGGTGACCACCGGGCGCCCTTAGGCCGGGGTGCGGTTGGCGTCGATCTGGTCGAAGTCACCGAACCCGTTGAAGGTGCCGCCGCCGCCGGACCACTGCCACATCACG
>Ga0070712_100000924_pt1 | contig 17645 bp, 8 predicted proteins | sample LARL81metaG_FD_71396 | JGI IMG/M metagenome (GOLD analysis project Ga0070712, IMG submission 71396) | Corn, switchgrass and miscanthus rhizosphere microbial communities from Kellogg Biological Station, Michigan, USA - LAR L8-1 metaG | ecosystem: Host-associated > Plants > Roots > Rhizosphere ...
CCGGCGGAACGCTCGTGGCTGTGGCAGCCACTTACCTGGCCGTACGTTGCGGCGGCACGATGGCTTACGCACTGTATATGCGCCAGTTGAGTCCATGGATTCGGTTTGGTTTCAGGCACGCCCGCTGGGGAACCATCAAGCGGATGGCGGCTCCCGCAATCGGATTCATGGCATTTCCACTCGGCTATGCTCTGACGCTGCAGGGTTTCACCGTGGTGATCGGGGCGAGGATGGGACCGATCGCCGTGGTTTCGTTTTCCACATTGCGCACCCTCTCGCGGATGGTCCTGCAAGTGAATACGGTTATGAAGCATGCGCTCTGGCCAGAATTGTCCCGGGCTTTCGGCGAAGGCAACGTAGACCTTTCGCGTATCCTGCACCGCCATGCCTGGCGAGCGACGCTCGGCTTGTCTTTAGTTGGCGGCCTATCGCTGTGGATCGTGGGCCCGACCATTTACGGAGTGTGGCTGCACCACGGCATTCCATTTGATGCGGCATGCTTTCATGTTCTGCTGGCTGTCGTTGTGGTGAGTTCACTTTGGGAGCTAAGCGCGGTGATTCCGATGTCAACGAACGGGCACTTTCGAATCGCCATGATCTATTCGGCAGTCGCTTTGACCTCTCTAGGATTGACTTGGATGCTCATCCCATTGATGGGCACAGTCGGAGGGGCAGTTGCGCTTTTGGCAGGAGACGGATTCATGAGCTTATTCGTATTGCGAGCAGCCTTGGCACACACTGGAGATGATCGGAAGAATTTCGTGGGCGCGCTCTTTGTAATGCCGCGTTTCCGGCAAATGCACTTATCGGCCCGGTAAGCCCATATCAATTCCAACCGCCGCGCGGACAAGTCAAAGTGCAAACATCGTTTCATGAGCGGATTTCGGAGTATTACTAATATATGAAGGTCGTTTTATCTACTATAGGAAAATTTCACACGTTTGATCTGGCTCGGCAGCTTCACAAGCGCGGCGCCTTGAAAACGATTTATTCGGGCTATCCGTTATTCAAGCTGAAAAAGGAAAGCCTGCCGAAGCAAAGCGTGAAAACGTTTCCATATCTGCATGCTCCTTATATGCGTTTTGCTCCGCGATACACACCCGCAAGGTTTCTTTGGGAATGGCAGGATCGGGTCTGGTTCGATCGCTTTGTGGCGGGTCAATTGCCAGAATGTGACGTCTTTTGTGGCCTATCCGGAAGTGGTTTGCATTCAGGACGGCGCGCGAAATCCCGCGGGGCCAAGTATGTTTGCGATCGAGGGTCAGCGCACATTCGAGTTCAGGATAGAATCTTGCGGGAGGAATTTGAACTGCAAGGAATTCCTTATCCCGGGGTCGATCCACGAATCATCATGAGGGAAGAGGAAGAATATGAAGCGGCCGACCTCATTACGGTGCCGTCCGCATTCGCAATGAACACGTTTCTGGAGGCCGGTGTCCCACGTAGAAAGATGAGGCTTGCCACCTACGGTGCGGACCTTGGGATGTTTCACGCCTGCACAGCGAGGCAACCCGATGATTTTAACGTGGTATTCGTAGGTGGGTTATCCGTCAGAAAGGGAATAAGGTATTTATTGGATGCGTTCCAGCAGCTCCAGTGCAAGAACAAACGGCTGACCCTGGTAGGAACGGTGCTGCCGGAGATGGAAGCAACAATTAATGCCCTTCGACACAACCCAAGGATTAAGGTCAGAGGACACGTGCCGCAGGAAAAACTGAAAGAGATTTTGAGCGCCAGTCACGCACTGGTCCTCCCCAGTGTCGAAGATGGACTGGGACTGGTCCAAGTGCAGGCTCTGGCTTGCGGTTGCCCGGTAATTGCCACGCAAAATACCGGCGCACAGGACGTTTTTACGGATGGAAAAGAAGGCTTTATCGTGCCCATCCGCGATGCGGCAGCAATTGCCGAGCGCCTGCAAAGACTGGCCGATGATCCGGAACTTAGCATAACAATGAGTCAGGCGGCGGTTCAGCGCGTGAAATCAATCAGTGGTTGGGATCGATACGGCGACAGAATGTTTCAGATATTTTCGGAAGCAACTGTTTTATGAATTCGCTATCCATCCTCTACATTGGGAGAAATTCCGGCACCTCACGCCACCGCGCGCTTGCGTTGGGCCGGCTTGGACATAGCGTCTTCCATATTGATCCGTATGAGTTCATTCCGAAGTGGCCAGCGATGGGCATGTGGATATGGCAGACCGGCGCATTGTTCCTGGAAGGATATGTACGCCGTTGTGTCCTTGCCGGCATACCGCAAAGGGATTTCGATCTGGTGTTTGTCGATGGCGTGGAACTGATGGGGCCCGCGCTCGTGCAAGACTTAAAGCGGAAGTACGGAACCGTTGTTAACTACAACATTGATGATCCTTTCGGTAAGCGCGACGGCAGGAGATGGAGGTTATATCTCCGAGCTGTTCCGTTCTATGACCTTGTCGTCGTTCTTCGCGATTGCAACGTTCCCGAGGCATTTGCCGCAGGTGCAAAAAATGTTCTCCGTGTCAGAATGTCGGCCGATGAAATTGCGCATGCGCCGAGAATATTGAAAGAAGAAGACCATGTCAGGTGGAACTCGCAAGTTGCTTTCGTCGGTACGTGGATGCCGGAGCGTGGCCCTTTCCTGGCGCGACTTGTTGAATTAGGCGTACCTCTGGCGATCTACGGCGACCGCTGGCATAAAGCGCGGGAATTTTCTGTTTTGCGTTTCCACTGGCGCAATGCGGGTTTGTATGATGACGATACTTACGCCAAAGCAATTCAATGTGCCCGCGTCAATCTGGGTTTGCTTTCCAAGGGCAATCGAGATCTCTCTACCACGCGCTCTTTTGAAATTCCCAGCCTGGAGGGTGTGTTGTGCGCTGAACGCACTTCCGAGCATGACGAACTTTACAGGGAAAATCATGAAGCGGTTTTCTGGGACACGCCTGAAGAGTGTGCCCAAAAATGCCTGCAACTTTTGCAGGATCACGACCACCGCCGCAATTTGGCGATCAACGGGCGAAATCGCTGTCTGCAAAACCACACGACGAACGAACACGTGCTTGCCCGGGTCCTCCAAGAGGTAGAGAGGCCTCTCCGTGCGCAGGTGGATGCGATAGACACGGACTCTCGAGTCTCCCACGGACTCAAACAGAGTGTTTTCCCAAGTCTGGCGAGCTTCTAGACATTCCAGGGCAAAATTTGAGACGCGCATGTGTATAGTCTTCGGAACCCTAACCAACCGGGCAAGCCTTTGCCCCAGGATTTCAGAGAAAGGTGATCGTCTGAACCCAAACAAATGAAAACAGCAATCGCAAATCTGCGCCCGCCAGAGAGAGCTATTTGCCTTGACGATGCGGGCAGAGTTTTTCATCAAGCGATCGACGATCATCTGAACGTAGTCCAGCACTTGAGGCAACAACAGAAAGTTCTAGAGTCGCTGGCGCTGAGAATGGTCGAAGCCATCCAAATAGGGGGCAGGGTGCTTTGGTGTGGCAACGGGGGAAGCGCTGCGGATTGCCAGCATCTTGCGGCGGAGTTTGTCGGACGGTTCCGCAGAGAGCGACGCGGCCTGGCGTCGATAGCGCTAACGACGGACAGTTCCGTACTCACCGCAATTGGCAACGATTATGGATTCCACGAGATTTTTCGGCGACAGGTTCAGGCACTCTGCACTCCAGCAGATGTTGTAGTTGGGATTTCGACATCGGGAAACAGCCAGAACGTCTGCGCGGCGTTGAAAGAGGCAAGAGAAATCGGCGCCTTTACTGCGTGTTTCACAGGAATTGGCGGAGGCGAGATGGCCGGAACCGGCGATATTGTTCTAAAGATCGCCTCGAAGGATACGGCGAGAATTCAAGAGGCGCACATACTCGCCGGGCATATTTTGTGTGATTGGGTGGAGTCAGCAATTTGTCCAGCGGACACCACGGGAAGCTTGGAGGCCGGGAATGAATAGGACCCAGGAACGTGTGATCGAGCTCGTGGAGCACCACTGGGAGAACCGGTGTGTACTTGTCATTGGCGACGTCATGCTAGACAAATATGTGTGGGGCAATGTCGACCGCATCTCACCCGAAGCTCCTGTCCCGATCGTGCACGGGTTGCGAGCCACACACTGTCCTGGCGGTGCCGCGAACGTGGCGATGAATCTAGTGGGACTGGGTGCAAGAGCAATGCTCGTTGGCTTCGTTGGCAAAGACGAAGATGCAAACGCTTTGAACGCGGCGTTGGCTTCCGCCGCTGTCGGCCCTTCTCTGGTGCCTGTGGAGGGTTTTCCGACAACCTCCAAGATGCGAATAATGAGCAGTAATCAACAGATGCTTCGCGTTGATTTTGAAGAAGTGGCAAGCCGCTCCGATGCAGATTACGAACGTTTGATGCAACAGGCGCGGGATGTAATTCCCGCCTGCTCGGCGGTCGTTCTCTCGGACTATGCCAAAGGGGTTTTGACGGATAAAGTGTGCGCTGTAATCATCGAGGATGCGCGAACGCTGGGGATTCCGGTACTAGTGGATCCGAAGTCCTCCAATTTCGAGAAATACCGCAACGCAACCACCGTATGTCCCAACTTGAAGGAGTTGGAGGCGGCGACGGGCGAAGCCAGCCGGGACTTGGGAAAGCTCTTTAAACTTGGAGAAGGGTTTGTAGAGCAGTATGGCTTTGATTTCTTGACGGTAACCCTCGCCGAAAAGGGAATCGCGATCTTAGGGAAGGGAAAACACAAGCGCGCTCCGGCTGTGGCACAGCAAGTATTCGATGTCTCTGGTGGAGGTGATACCGTAATTGCGACGCTGGCACTGTGCTTGGCTTGCGGACTGGAAATTGAGACGGCCATCGAAGTAGCGAACGTTGCAGCGGGAATCGTAGTCAGCAAAGTTGGAACGGTTCCGGTCGAGCGGAACGAACTACTCGGCGCCTTATCGCAAGACGTCGGTTGGCACTCTGACGAAAAAACTATCTCACGCGAACACTTGCGGGCCCGTGTGGGGACCTGGCGGGCCGAAGGTAAGCGCATCGTGTTCACCAACGGGTGCTATGACCTCCTACACGTCGGCCACATCAATTTGCTCGAACGCGCGCGGCAGCAGGGTGACAAGCTGATTGTTGCGATCAATAGCGATGATTCAGTTAAAAGGCTAAAAGGGCCAGCACGTCCGGTAGTCGGAGAGCGCGAGCGTGCGAGAGTCCTGGCTGCTCTCTCCGCCGTCGACGCCGTGGTTATCTTCAACGAGAGTACGCCCTTGGAAATCATTCACGCCATTCGACCCGATGTTCTCGTCAAAGGTGGCGACTATACCGAAGAAACCGTTGTAGGCGCTGCGGACGTTCGCTCCTGGGGCGGTAGAGTTTGCCTGGTGTCTCTGGTCGAGGGATTCAGCACCAGCGAATTGGTGGCCAAAGCGGCCGGTCAGAGCGTGTCATAAGTTTCTTGTTTAATCTCCTTGGGCCGCCCTCTCGGGCCGCCAATTCTCCGGTGAATCGAACTAACTTCGGCTAGAATTTATCATCGCTCTTGAAACCAAGGGAAAAGCAAAGGTAATTGTCTTGGCCAGTCGGAATGCCATTCTTATTTACAGGATCGGGAGCCTCGGCGACACCGTGGTTTCGCTTCCGTGCTTTCATCTGATTGCCCGCGCCTTTCCGGACTGCCATCGAATCCTTCTTACCAACACCCCTGTTCATTCCAAGGCGCCCGCCGCCTCTGCAGTGCTCGAAGGATCAGGTCTTATACACGAGGCCCTGAATTATTCCATTGGAACGCGCAATGTCTTCGAACTTGCCAAACTCTATTGGAGAATTCGCCGGTCGGGAGTCAGAACTGTCATTTATCTTGCGCCAGTGCGTGGCGACTCTGCATCCAGGCGAGATGAGCTGTTTTTCCGGTTCTGCGGAGTGAAAAGGATTGTTGGAATTCCTCACGGGGGATTGTCCACTTATCTTTACGATCCGAAAGTAGACCGCTACGAGTCGGAAGCAAGCAGGCTGGCCCGCTGCCTCAGCGAATTGGGAGATGCGCGCCTCAACGATCGGGCAAGCTGGGATCTTCATCTATCGGAAGCGGAGCATGCGCGTGCTGCTATCGCTTTGAGCCCTATTGCTGGCACTCCATTTCTGACTTTGGGTATCGCTTCCAAGCAACAAGTTACCGATTGGGGCGTAGCAAACTGGAAAGATCTGATGCCGCAGTTGCGGCAAAAATTCCCTGAACATGCGCTCTTGTTCATCGGAGCGAAAGAAGATCGCCCCAGCGTGGATGAAGTTTCGGCCCAGTGGGCAGGTACCACTCTGAATCTCTGCGGTGAGCTTTCTCCCCGTGAATCCGCTTCGGTGATTCAGAGAGGCGACGCGTATTTAGGATTGGACAGCGGTCCCATGCACGTCGCCGCCAGTGTGGGCACAACTTGTATCTCGATTGCCCCGGCAAACAAGCTTCCTGGCATGTGGTTTCCTTACGGTGAAGGGCACGAAGTCATCTACCACAAGACCGAATGTTTTGGCTGCAATCTGCATGTGTGCACGCTCGAAAAGAAGAAGTGCATTCTGTCGATCTCCCCTGCCGAAGTTGTCTCCGCAGTCGTGCGAGCCGTCGGACGAAAGCAGGGAGTGGCGATCGCAGATGGCATTCTTACCTGCTGACAGCAATGCGTATTTCGTTCTTGCAATAGCCTCCCTTCTTGCCCACTTGGACGCCTTCCACGTTTCTTCCAATCTTTTCTCCAACGCCATTTCCAAAATGGTTCCCCTACTCGCGCAAATCTTCAATGATGTGCCGTGGGGCAGGATTTTAGGTTGCGGATGGATCTACTGAACTATTGTCCCGATGGAACCAACGATAGCAGACCCGAGCGTCTTCCAATCTGCCAGAAAATTAGGCGAATTAAGAGTAGGTAGATTGTGTGTGAGCACCGCGCCGTAACTACCCGTTCCCAGGGTGAAAGCAGTACCGCAATTCAGGCACTGGTTTGATTGAAAAATGGTGCCAAGAACCATCGGGGTTGTGCTCAGCTTTCCTCCGGAGGCCTCGCTACGCATAAGATTCATAAATCCTTCACGACCCGCGTATTCTTCGGTCATGGAAATCAAGTTAGGCGTGTTCGCAGTTAGGCTGTTGTTTCCGATCTCGATTCCAATATCAGCCACGCCAAAGTTGGTTTGATCGGTGTTGACGAAGACCACGTTGAGGTAAGACATCCACAGCCCGGTCGAATTGCCGATCTTGTTGTCACGTATGCGGACGTTGTAAATCGGATCGAACTGTTTAGCGGCCTTCGATTGAAAAGTCCGAAGATAAATTCCACCGCCGTTCGTAATCGTGTTTGCCAGGATGTCCACATCCCGGATGGAGGTTTGGTAAAGCCAAATCCCGCGAGGATTGTCCACTAGCGTGTTTCCTTTAAGCAGACTCTTCTCGAGGCCCCAAACAAACGTGGAGTAATGACTGGTGCTGTCGGGAATTACGTCCCAGGCATGGTCGACTTGAAGCACGCCGTTTGCGTAGCCGACAACCTCTCTGGTTTGGCCCGCGCCTTTGCCACCCACGATGGCCACTCCGTAATTCTCCGGCAAGCCGGTGCCAAAGGGATTTACGTTAATGGTATTCGACAGATCAGAAATGCTGTTGTTCGTGGCGGAAGCGACCATCCCTAGATTCTCTGTCCGATTTGCCCCTCCTCCTTCCGTCAATAAGGTCTCGCCGTCGTTGCGCGTCTTATTTGTTACCGGACCATTCGTCACATCAAACGTATTTCCCACTACTGCAATCCGGTAAGCAAAGTCCATTACGAATCGATGCGTTGCAATAACCGTGGATTCGTTCTGGTTACTGGCGTCGCGCGTAAAATGATTGCCGATGAACAGCGCATCATGAACGGCCTTGAAGGTTGGCGATCCGTCAATCGAAGTGGTCGTGTTCCCGCTGAAAACCAATCCTGCGGAAGAAGTAAATAGATAAGGATTCTGTCCGCCGATCGATCCTCTTTGTATGAAATCGCTTTGCGATACCACCATATTTGTGTTTCCCGTCAGGAACAGCTGGCCGGAAACTCCCATGTCGATCTTCACTCTGACGATGAAGCTTCGCGTATTCCGCTGCCAGCGAGGGCCCTCTACGACAGAACCGGAATTGACCACGGTGAAATCGGCGATTCCCACCAGATCCGCTCCGGTGGAAGTAATGGGATAATTGCCCTCGTACCTTAGCACCGTTACATCTTTGCCTGCTCCCCGGAGAACTACCTTCGATTTCATCGCCAGCGAACTTATCAGCCGGCAAGTACCCGCGGGTAACTGCACTACTCCGCCGCCGACCGCCGCCGAATTGATAACCGCTTGAATGTTTGCCGTGTCATCCGACGTGCCATCGCAAGGTGTGGAGACATTGCGGATTTGGCTCGCAAACGTAAATCCCGCTCCCCAGCCCACACCCAGCCCGAAGGGGTCTCCCGATCCGGTCACGACAGAAATTCGACGATCCAGTCTTACAGGCCCTGTTCCGTTCCCGTTGTCCACCATGATGGTCGAGGCAGTCGTCGGCGCCAGCGAGGAAGGGGCGTTGGCGACCAGCATATTTTCATCGCTAGCATTGAGGTTAAGAGTTGCAACTTGTCCGTCGACGGTAACAACGGGCGTAAATCCAACCATCAGCAGGTTCCGGCCGAGTATTCGGAAAGCGCCTCCAGGCACCAGTTGTAGTGCGTCCAAATGGGAAGCTACAGCCCCGTTCAATGCAACCGACTTGCTAGCACCGTGGCTATTGGATACCCACAGCACCATTGCGCCGGTCCAGGACTTCGGCAACTGCACCGCCATCCACGTGGATCCCGAGCGATTGACAACGGTCAACTCCGTGGCCGTGGCAGGGGACCCTCCGCCTAGCCACGCTTGTGATGTGCCGTCGAAATTTTCGCCTTGAATGAAGCCAACGTCTCCCGCGCGGCTGCTCGAAGACGCATTGAATATCTTTGGCGCCAGAGGGTCTGAACTGGGCGTGGGCACAATGGGTGGCGTCCCACTGCCGGCATTCGTAAAGGTGAACGCATTGGCGGCACTCGCGACCTGGCCATCGGAATTCTGGACCGTGACATCTACTACTCCGCTGGGTTCGGCGGGAGCGACAGCCTGCAACTGCGTCGGATTCACGATTTGGACGGACGAAGTGGCGATGTCGCCGAATTGCACCTTTACGCCGCTCCTGAAATATTTTCCTGTAACTGTCACGCTGGTTCCGCCGTCCGTTGGTCCGCTATTAGGTGATACGCCCGCAATCGTCGGGGGAGGATCCGCCAGAACGTTCACTGACAACCCCGAGGAGGACGAAGACGCTTTTGCGTCGAGGACTTTAGCAGTAAACGAAAAATTCCCAGCCGTGGAAGGGACTCCCGTAATTGTGCCGGTGGAAGCATTCAGCTGAAGGCCCGTGGGGAGTGCTCCACCGGTAGTGCTCCAGGAATACGGTGGTACACCACCAGCAGCGGCCAAGATCGAAGAGTAACCAGTTCCCACCGACCCAGCCGGAAGGGAAGAGGTCGCAATCTGAAGTGGGGCGACGAATGTGAACGCATTCGCCGCGGTCACGCTCTGGCCATCGGAGTTTTCGACGATGAGGTCAACGCTTCCATTGGATTCGGGAGGGCTGACGGCCTGAATCTGCTTCGGATCCACTATTTGAGTGGATGTGGCTACGGAGTTGCCGAACTTTACCTGCGCACCGGGCCTGAAATTGCCCCCTGAAATGGCTACCGTCGTGCCACCACCCGTTGGGCCGCTGTTTGGCGACACCCCAGTGATTGTCGGTGACAGATCAGGAAACACATTCAGCGTAAAATTCGAGACGGACGAACTCGATTTCGCGTCGAGTACCTTGGCTGAAAACGAAAATGTTCCCGCTGTGGTCGGAGTTCCACTAATGGTGCCGGTGCCCGCAGTCAAATGCAAGCCTGCAGGAAGTGCTCCTGCGGAAGTGCTCCAGGAATATGGCGTCACCCCTCCAGTTGCTGTCAGTGTTGACGAGTATCCGGATCCAATGGCGCCAGCCGGAACGGAAGCGGTCGTGATTTCCAGCGGTCCGATGAATGTAAAAGCATTCGGCAACGTCCCCACCTGGCCGTCCGAGTCCTGAACCGTAACATCCACAACTCCACGCGATTCGGGCGCTGTAGCTGCCCGAATCTGAGTCGCGCTTAACAGTTGTACTGAGGATGCAAGAAGATTCCCGAACTGGACAGTGTCCGCGGCGCGGAAATTAGTACCGGATATTACTACGGTTGTGCCGCCATTCGCTGGTCCCATGTTTGGCGAAACACTGTTAATCGTCGGTGGAGGATCAGGCGAGATTTTTAGCAAGAATCCTGACGACGATGAAGTAGAGTTGGCGTCTTGAACTTTGGCCGTGAAAGAAAATGTTCCCACTCTGGTAGGTGTCCCTGCGATCCTCCCCGTGGAGGAATTCAACTGAAGACCCGCGGGAATCGCTCCAGCGGCCGTGCTCCAGGCGTACGGAGCCAGGCCACCCGTAGCGGTCAGGCTGAAGGAATACGCAACTCCTACCGTCCCCACCGCCAGTGCGTTCGTGGCAATATCCAGCGGCTCCACAAAGTTGAATCCATTCGCCGCGGTAGCCGCTTGTCCATCGGAATTGATTACCGTGACTTTGACCTGGTCGCTTGATTCGGCGGGAGTAACAGATTGAATTTGCGTCGGATTCACGATCATGACTGAAGACGCCAGTGCGCTGCCGAATTGTACGTCGGCACCGGCTCTGAAATTGGTTCCCGATATCGTTACCCGCGTGCCGCCAGCGGCCGGTCCGCTGCTGGGTGAAAAGCCGGCGATGTTAGGAGGAGGATCACCCGCAATGTTCAGTGACAATCCTGCAGTTGAAGAAGTTGCTTTCGCGTCGAGCACTTTGGCGGTAAACGAAAAGGCTCCAACTGCGCTTGGGGTCCCCGCGATTGTGCCGTTGATAGGATTAAGTTGGAGTCCCGCCGGAAGTCCTCCCCCCGCCGTGCTCCACGAATAAGGTGGCACGCCTCCCGCCGCACTTAAAGCGGAGGAGTACTTCGTTCCCACTGAACCAACCGGGAGACTGCTCGTGGTAATTTCCAGCGGGGCGACAAACGTAAAAGCATTCGGAGAAGTTACGGTCTCTCCCTCGGAATCCTGAACGGTGACGTTGACCGTACCGCTCGGTTCAGCCGGCGTCACAGCCTGTAGTTGTGTCGGACTTACCAGTTGCACCGAAGCCGCGAACGAATTGCCAAATTGCACTCCGGCGCCCGCCCGGAAATTGTTCCCGGAAAGCATGACTGTTGTTCCGCCAAGCGTCGAACCGTTGTTCGGTGAGACGCTGGAAATTGTGGGTCGCGTGCTGGCACCGACATTCAGCGTGAGCCCTGCGGTGGAAGACTTGGATTTCGAATCGAGCACGCGAGCTGTAAATGGATAATTTCCGGGGGAGGTTGGAGTTCCAGTGATCATTCCAGTCGCTGCGCTGAGTTGCAGTCCCGCAGGAAGCGCTCCAGAAGTTGCGCTCCACGTGTAAGGTGGCACTCCGCCTGTCGCGGACAGCGTAGTTAAGTAGTTAATTCCCTCTGTCGCGGAAGGCAGCGATGAGGTAGCAATTTGCAGGTGGGCCGTATCGCTGGGAGCGGACGGGGTAACTACGGCCGCGCAGCCCGCCAGACCAGCCATAACAATGGCCAAAATCATACCGAAAATGATACCGAAAGCGCCCCCGACCAACCCCGCATTTTTCGAATGGAAACAATGCACAGGTTTGACCATGGGCGGGGCTCTTAAATCCTTCACTGTTTCGTGGCAAAGTACGAAACTTGGGCAGGGGTGAGCGACTTGCCCCACAAGGTTCCGTCTTTGGATTCTACGGTTTGGACTGAGAAAATCTGCTGGCCAATGGTCGGAAAAAGGTACAGGAGCGTCTATGCCATCGGGTCAGGTCCGAGGTCATTGCCTGTCTTAAACCTAGAAAAGAGCGCCTTTTGCCAAAGAACCGCGAACTCACAGGGGCAATCCTGCGAGCCCCTATGGGATATCGCTTAAGGCGGTTTTTAGTTGCCGTACGTCCAGGTAATGATGTCCTGATTGGCCACGGAACCACCGGTTCCTGCGGTAAAGCCCACAAGCGCGGTATTCCCTCCCACTGTCGCTGGAATATTAATAGTCTGCGAGGTTGTAAAAGTAAGGGCAGTATTAGCAGTGTCCGTAATCGTGATTGTCAGCGTCGTCCCGTCATAGCGCAGATGTACGCTTAATACGTCCCCGCTGCGCAGGTTCACACCGTTTCCGATCGTGACTGCTGGGATCGTTGGCGACGCTCCATTTGTGTATACACCAGTCGAGTTTGTGCCTTCCCCGGCATTGTTGATCAAATCGAATTTGATGGCCACGCTCTTTGATATTGGCGTGTTGCTGGTCGGGGAAGGATTCACCGGTTTGTCCGGCCCGTACCCTAGTCCTCCTCCCCACGGACCGATCGCCGTTGTGCCAGCATTTTGCAGGGTGAAGGTGAGGCCATTGCCAATGGGGCTGGTAGTTGGGTTAAGAATCTGCATTGTAAAATCGCTGGTGAACGTTTGGACATTCACGGGCGTTCTATACCAGGCGCTTCCCGCAACCCCTCCCTTCGCAGGAGTCAAACGCAACCTGCTGCCATTCAACGCAGCACTGCGGTTAAATGCGATTCCCGAGGAGGTGAATCCAGTTCCGTAATTCACAGTGATTGTTGGCGCAATCGTGTACGCAGCTACTGCGACAGCACTGTTGGTATAGCCGGTGGCCAGGGCTATGGCTGACAGCGTTTGCGATGTGCCAACATTTATTGGGGCCGTGTACTTGGTGGAGGAAGTCGTGGGAGTAGTTCCGTTCGTTGTGTAATAAATGGTTGCGCCGCTCGTGCTGTCGCTGATGCTGACCGTCTGCGCCGTGGTATATGTTCCCGTCGCAGGACTGAAAGTGGGTGTGGCGGCCGCGCCAAGATTCGACGCCATAGTCCAGCCGATGATTTCCTGGATGGCCGTAACTCCGCCTGTCCCACCCGTAAAGCCCACATAGGCGGAATTTCCGCCAACTGTGGACGGTATATTGGCGGGCCACGAACTGGTGAAAGTTGCATTCGTTGTCGCGTCCGTGATCGTCATCGTCAGATTCGCGCCGTCATAGCTCATGACGACGTTGAAGACATCAGTTGTATGGAGATTGACGCCAGAATTGGTCAAATCGAGAGAGGGTACGGTTGGAGAAGCTCCATTCGCATAAAGGCCCGTGGAATTCACGCCCTCGCCTGCATTGCTGTACATGTCGAATTTTACAGCGATGCTCTTGGCAATCGGTGCGTTTGTGCTCGCCGAAGGATTGGCGATATTGTCAGAGCCGTACCCGAGTCCGCCGCCCACAGGCCCGACGGCGTTAGATGCTCCTCCTTGAATCACAAAGGCGAAACCGTCGCCGGTTGGGGAAGTTCCCCCAGTAGTCTGAAAGCTGAACCTGGTCGTGAATTGCTGCACATTTACTGGAACGTTGAACCACGCGCTGGACGCTTCGCTTCCATCCCCATCCGTAAGCCGCAATCGCGTTCCGTTCAGAGTCGCGCTGCCGTTGAGAATCATATTCCCAGCTGAGAATCCCGTGCCGAGATTCAGGGCGGTTACGCTCGTCGAATTGATAACGTACGCCGCGCTGGAGACGTTGCTGTTGAAGTACCCGCTCTTGGTTGCGATGGCTCGGATCGTCACGTTCGCGCTGATCGCCAATGGCGTGGTGTAAATCGTGGATGAAGTCGTTGGAGTGCTTCCATTGGTAGTGTAGTAGATCGTTGCTCCCCCTGTCGGGCTGGAAATTACCACCGTTTGTGACGTCGCATAAGTGCCGGCGGCAGGGGAGAAGACTGGCGCACTCACCTGCGATTCGATGGTGTATGTTGCCGTGGCAACTGCGCTCGTTATGAATCCCGGTGCCGTCGCAATCGCGTTGATCGTTTGCGTCGCACTGACGGTCAATGGCCCCGTATATTTCGTGGATGCTGTATTCGGAGTACTCCCGTCAATTGTGTAATAAATGGTTGCCCCGCTCGTCGCATCAGACAGCGAAACGGTTTGTGTCCCCAGATATGTTCCTGCGGCGAGGCTAAGAGTGGGCGTGGCCGTGGCTTGCACCGGGCCATTGCCGGCAAACGTCCACGTTTCTATTTTCTGGCTGGAAGTCGCCCCGCCCGTGCCTCCCGTAAAGCCCACATACGCTGTATTCCCTCCAACTATGGCCGGAATATCTACCGTCCAATTGTTGGTGAATGTCTTGTTGGAAACCGGATCGAATATGGTCATCGCCAGGGTTGTGCCGTCGTAGGCCAGGTGCACTTGCACCGTGTCTCCACTATGCAGATCGATCCCAGAAGCTGTCAGATCCACCGCCGGAGTTGTCGGCGAAGCACCGTTTGTATACAAACCGGTGGAATTGGGACCTTCGCCAGCGTTGCTATACAAGTCAAATTTCACCGCCACACTCTTTCCGATCGGAGTATTGGAACTCGGCGACGGGTTGACGGGCATATCTGGCCCGTAACCCAGCCCGCCTCCGTTTGGCCCGAGTGCGGTTGGTCCCATTCCCTGAATCGTGAACGTCATCCCGTCTCCAGCCGGGTTAGACAATTGCATGGCGAAATCGGTCGTAAATGACTGGATGTTTACCGATGTGTTGTAAAATGCGCTGCCAGCTTGGCCCTGCAGACCGCTTGTCAATTGCAGTCGCGTGTCATCCAGGCCTGTGCTCCCATTGAATGTCATCGATGTTGCCGAGGTGCTGAAACCGCTGCTGAAATTTATTCCGGTCCCGCCTGGATTGATCACGTACGTGGCGCTTGCGATTGGGCTGTTCGACAATCCGCTCGCCGTCGCAATCGCCTTGATCGTCGTTGTTGTGCTTGCTACCAAGCTCGTTGTGTACAGTTGCGTCGTCCCCGCGCCCGGGCTGGGAGTGGATCCATCCGTCGTGTAATAAATACTGCTATTCGGAGTGGCACTCACAATCGTAACTGTCTGCGCGCTTGTGTAGGAACCTGCCGCAGGCGCGAAGGTCGGTTGCACCACCTGGGTTTGTAGCGTGTACGTTTGTTGCGCCACGGCGCTTGTCAGAAGTCCGGTCGCGCTGGCCACCGCAGAAATGCTTTCCGTTGTATTCACCGCAATCGGTCCCGAATAAACAGTGGATGACGTGGTCGGATTGCTCCCGTCCGTCGTGTAGTAAATTGTTGCCCCGGGAGTGGTATCCGCCAGCGTAACGGAAACAGTGCCGGTGAACGACTGGCCTCCGGGAATAATTGTGGGCGTGGCCACTTGCTGGGTTCCTCCCAACAAGCCATATACATCCACTTTTCCTAACGCACCTACATAGACCTTCCCGTTAATCACCGTGGGCACAACGAACTTCACCGCCTGCCCGGCGGCATCGCGCGTCGAATTCTGTGCTGAGTCATAGAGTTCCGTCGCGACGTTCGTCGCATCAAACGCGCGTAGCACCGCATTTGAACTCGATCCGTACGAATCTGTTTGCACTGCCCACACGATTCCGTTGGTCGTTCCATTCGAGGAAACGCTTGGCGTCGCCCCCGGAAAGCCGGAGCTTATCGAACTTGTCGATGCTGGGGTGTTGGAGAGCGTTCCTGCTGTCAGAGAGAAGGCTTTGAGGCTATTCTGGCTGCCCCAGAAATACACATGATTGTTCCAGTACGCCGGCATGCTCCATAGGCCGCCCGTCTGCCCGGAAATTTCCTGCACCACATTGTCTGTGCTGGTGCTGTACCCACCCATGCTGTCCCGGTCGACCAGGTATATCTTTCCTTCCTTGCCCACTTGGATCAGCAGACGAGTGTGCCCACCACTGCTTTGATCGGGCAGCAGCAGCACCCCACCGGATGCCACATCGGCGTCTGCACCGTTTAGGCTCGACTGGTTCTGTGGCGTGAATGAATCCTCCACCTTCATTACACCGTTCGTCAGGTCTAGTCGAACGTGGTCATCTCCATAATCCATATTGTTTGTATAGGGAGTCAGCGCATCGTACGTGCCATTCCCTGTGGCAATGAACATCCGCCCATACGGTTTGTTCACCACATCCACAACGTCCGCGGCCAATCCCGCCCCAGACATCCATATGCCGGAACCCATTCCATTCGGGGACGGGCAATAGGCACTGATCCGCGCGAGCGTCGTCGCGTTATACGCCAAAATCCAGCCATGCCATGGACCGTTGTCTCCGTGCGCGCCGAAACCGACATACACGATTCCGTTTTGCAACAACAGTCCTGGGCGGTTGTTCTCCCACTTCGGATCAAAACTCAATGTTCCATTTGAACTGCCGTTCCCGTTGCCGGGCACGGAACCCGACACGGTCACCGGCCCGCCGAACTTTTCCAAGCCGGTCGTGATGTCAAGAGCATGCAATCGTTGGATAAACGTCGTGTCTGCTACCGTGGATTTCGCCACTACGTACAAAGTGTTGGTGCTCTTATCGATCACCGGCGTTCCGGTGATCCCTACTTCCGGCACGATGTCAGCCGTGGAAACATCGCTATTCGGTACGGACTTCTCACCTGCGCCAGCGCCGTGGATACTGTCCACCAGCGAAGCCTGCCACAGCGGCGAAGCATTCGCTTCGCCATTGCTGTCCGCATCGAACGCATAAACGGTATCGTGCTCCGTGGCGATGAACACTATGTTGTGAACCGTGCCTGCCTGGGGGGTGCCTGCCGCCAGCGTGACTCCTGGCATATATAGGGGTTGAGCATAAACGTAGCCGTCCACGGTCTGAGAAAACAATTTGCCGAACGAGTTGGTGTTCACGTTTGCGGGCGTCAAAGCCCTTTCGTTGGTGTTCGCTCCTGTTCGCGCGTTGTCGTTATGCTGCGTAGTTACGCTGGTCTGGGCGTCGGCAGCCGCCGTCATTGCCAGAGCAAGGCCCACGCCGAGAGCCGCGCGGCTGAGCGCACGGCCCAGCAACTCCAATCCTCCATTTTTTTGATTACGTCCGGAACGGCCCTGTAAAGATCCCTTCATCTGCAAACTCCTCCGATGGGCTTACGCATTTGACACACAAACACACTCGCCCGATGACTGCTACAGGAATCAGCGCTCTTCTTTACTTCCGAACCTGCTATCTCTCGGTTTCGATCTATTGGAGCGGGACAACCAGCTCCGCGGGGACACAGCACCATGCGAAAGTATACCGATGGACCTGAGCGACCGATATCCCTTCCGAGTCGCAATTTTTCGCTGGCAGCTATTCAAAAATATTGTTTCGATATTGCAACATAGTATCGTCCTTATTTATGAACTATGTGAAAGGGTCTGAATCGGCCGGCGAAAAGGTGGCGCTGACCTCTGCCTGCAAGGAGAAGACCCTGCGCGAGGTCCGGCGTGTCCTCAAACCGGGAGGCTCAGTTCATATGCTCGATTTCAAGGGAGCGGAGGCTGACGGGAGCGGTGTAGTTCGCCAAATCGTCGTGCACCACATTAAAAAAGTATTTCTTTCTCCTTGGTGGAGGTTCTTCGGTTTGGGATTGCATGCTGATTCGTCGATCCGCGAAAATGCTCGCAGAGAACGTGGACTGTGCCTGGCCGGGTTTCAAAAAAGAATTTGGCTCTCAGAAAAACAGCTCTT
>Ga0070712_100000929_pt1 | contig 17625 bp, 9 predicted proteins | sample LARL81metaG_FD_71396 | JGI IMG/M metagenome (GOLD analysis project Ga0070712, IMG submission 71396) | Corn, switchgrass and miscanthus rhizosphere microbial communities from Kellogg Biological Station, Michigan, USA - LAR L8-1 metaG | ecosystem: Host-associated > Plants > Roots > Rhizosphere ...
GGTAGTTGCACGCGCGCCAATATGCATCTATCTTGCGAAGCTCATCGGCAGATAGCCGGTGCGTGGTACTTGAGATAACACCGCCCGTCTTTCGTGCGTTCACATCATTGAGAGTTGCTTCCATGACTCCTCCAATCGGCGTCGTCTACGTTTACCGTCTAAAGTGGGATTCTTCTGCTGCAGAAGTGCGGTTGTTGCTCAAAGCCATGCGACCACACGCGCTTCCGATTTTCTTCAATTCGATGACCGGCGTGCGGTCGCTGGCCGATCTGCGCATCGGGATCAGTAACTCAAGAATCACGTTTTGAAAATATTTCCCCCGAAGCGGTCTGCTACTGGAGAGAAGACACACAACGACAAATGTTCAGCACCTCTTCTGGGGCTCTGACTGACGGTGGACAAGAAACTCAAGTTGCCTTGAGACGACGTTAAGATAACGGTAAACACTTGCGGAGCTGGGACCAACTGTCAAAAGTGTCAGTGTCCCCACAAAATAAATACGCCCGCTTCGTAGACATCTATTTTCGGACTTCGAGTGTCACCCAGAGGCCGGATTCCTTATAGTCATGATGGTGGTTCCTCCATCCCCCTACGACGCCGCAGAAGGAACCCTGGGCAAGGAGTCTTTGACTCTATCCGTCCTCTTCCTCCGTTTGAGTCCGCACATCCTTGCGCCTCACGCGAACTGTACGTTTTGCTAGTCGGCGGAGGGGCGATCAAGCGACACAAATAAGGCATCATGATGGTTCGCGATCACAAAACGAAAATCGTCGCTACCGTCGGTCCCGCGTCGGATTCGCCGGAGATTCTAGAGCGCTTGATACGAGCTGGTCTCGACGTTGCCCGTTTGAATTTCTCCCATGGCGAATTCGAACATCACAGAGAGGTGATCGCTCGCATCCGCGCCGCTGATAAGAAGGTCGGGCGCGGCGTCGCGATTATGGCGGATCTTCCCGGTCCTAAGATGCGCCTTGGAAAAATCGTACCTGAGCCCGTGCAACTGGACGCAGGCCATGCCTTCACCCTCACCAGCGAAGACATTAGTGGTGACAAGCGACGAGCCTCCATGAGCTTTGAGCCGCTGCCGCGGGTGGTAAAACCTGGGAACCGTCTCTTCCTCAACGATGGCCTAGTGCAACTCCAGGTAGAGCGCGTCACCAGTACTCAGGTTCACTGCAAGGTAGTTGTAGGTGGGGAGCTTCGGTCGCGCAAAGGGCTCAACCTTCCCGGCATCAAGCTGGGGGGCCACGCTTTCACGGAACACGATCGCCGCTGCCTGGAATTTGCCTTGTGCAGTGGCGTCGATGCTGTAAGCCAATCCTTTGTTGAAAGCGCCGATGATATTGAACTGGTTCGTTCTACCGCACTGTCGTTGGGTAAGCGCCCGTTCATTATTGCCAAGATCGAACGCGCTGAGGCTCTAGCTCACTACGACGAAATCCTGGAGTCGGCCGACGGCATCATGATTGCCCGCGGTGACCTCGGCGTCGAGGTGTCGATCGAGGAGATTGCCATCATCCAAAAGCAACTGATCTTGAAGGCAAATACCGCGGGCAAGCCGGTCATCACCGCGACACAGATGCTGGAATCTATGGTGTCCAACCGACTCCCCACCAGGGCGGAATCCACTGACGTAGCCAATGCCATCCTCGATGGCACCGATTGCGTAATGCTCTCCGGCGAGTCGGCGGTGGGGCACTTTCCCGAGGAATCCGTTGCCATGCTGGCTAGAATCGCTGCTGCTACAGAGACGGGTCATCCGTTTGCGTGGCTAAACGCATTCCATGATGTGGCCCAGAAGCCCTTCACGGCGGCGCAAGCGATGGGCATGGTGGTGAAGAACGCGCTCGAAATCGCCCCCTGCGCTGCCGTCTTCGTACCTACTTGCAGCGGCGATACAGCCCGCATGATTTCACGCTTCAAGCCATCAGTGTGGATCGTTGCCGTTGGGGAGGACCGGTCCGTCCTGCAGGGGCTTCGCTTTTCCTATGGCGTCGACACGGTTCAAGTCGAAACAGACCAGGAGAACTGGCGCGATTTCGCTAAACGCTGGCTTCACGATCATCAACAAACAGGAAACGTTGCATTACTTGTGGCAGCGGGATCATCTCGTGACCCCGACGCAAATCATCGGATCGAATTCATGCGAGTCGGCGAAATGTAATGATTGGGTTTGTGGTGGCCGGGGAGGGAGTTGAACCTCTTGATAGCAGGTGCAAGTGAGAGAAGGCATCAACTTGCGATCTCGGCGGGGCTGAATGTTCGTGGCACGACAGTGGGGTTGGCCCGGGTGATCGTGATTTCTTCGCCTTCGTGACGGATAACCAGCCTCTTCCCCTCCCGCAAAGAATAGGTTGTCCCATCGGGTTTAATTTCGACGTCCAAGATCTGCCCGCGATACGTCAATGGGAATCGCAGCGATGCTTCGGGTTCGGGTGGCCGCTGCGGTCTGAACGACAACGTACCATCATAGTCTCGAAGGCCGCCGAAGCCGTAGGTCAAAACCATCCAAGTGCCACCCATCGAGGCTATATGACAACCATCCTTAACGTTGCCGCCTACGTTAGCAAGGTCCATCAGCAAGGCAGCACGCGCGTAGTCCACAGCCTTATGGAACTCGCCGATCTCAAGTGCGACAATCGCTTCTATACAAGACGAAAGCGAAGAGTCACCTGTTGTGAGAGGGTCGTAGAAATCAAAGTTCCGCTTTTTGGTCTCTAGAGAAAATTCATGGCTGAGCAGGAACATCGCTAGGAGCACATCAGCCTGCTTGATTACTTGATGGCGGTAGATGTTCAGAGGGTGGTAGTACAACAACAACGGGTACCTGTCGGCAGGAGTATTTTTGAAGTCCCACGGCTGCCGCTCGAAGAACGTGTCGTCTTGAGGATAGATTCCTGTCGCAGCATCGAAGGGAATGTACATGTTGTTTGCAGCCCTTCTCCACCGCTCAAGCTCTGGCACCACCTGTAGGCCGGTTTTCTGCTTGAGGACCTCCAACACTTGCGGTTGCTCGGCCTGAAGGCGTTCGACTACTTCGATGGCGTAACGCAGATTCTCTCGCGCCATTAAGTTCGTATAGGTGTTGTTGTTTACGACTGCCTTGTATTCATCAGGTCCGGTCACACCATTGATACAGAATTTACCTTCCTTCCGGGATGAGAAAAAACCCAGGTCATACCAAAAACGTGCAGTCTCCACCAGCATCTCCGCGCCGTACTGGAAAAGGAATTCCTCATCACCGGTGGCGTTTACGTATTTGCGCAAGGCATACATGATGTCCGCGTTGATGTGGTACTGGGCTGTGCCGGCTTCATAGTAGGCTGACGCTTCCTCACCAGTGATAGTACGCCAGGGAAAGAGCGCGCCTGGGTGGCTCAACTCGCGCGCACGGGCACGTGCCTGGTCCAGCATGTTGTAACGGAACCGCAGGAGGTTTTTGGCTGTCAGCGGTGACGTATATATGAGAAATGGGAGCAGGTAAATTTCCGTATCCCAAAAATAATGCCCCTCGTACGCCTGGCCAGTCAATCCCTTGGCCGCGACGCCGCAGTCTTCCGCCCTAGCTGAGGCCTGGAGAATGTGAAACAAATTAACGCGGATCGCTTGTTGCATTTCTACCGTCGAGAGCCTCGCTCTTTCCGACTTGACATCGCTCACCTGTACGTCGCTCCTATCCCAGAACTGACCCAGATATTGTTCTTGTTCGGCCAACAGCTTGGCGAAACCCTGACTGACAACACGATCCAGCGTCCATTCCGCGCAGCGGCTGATGTCGTCCGGAGTAGCAGTTTTAGAAGTGTGATATGCGATGTACTTTGTAAGGTGGATGGGACATGCCGGTTCAGCCTCAATCGTGAAGACAACCTGACCAGAATTCGCGGTATGACTGGTTTCGTAACGACACGAACAGTCAGATTCAAGGTCATGGTCGACAGCACAAGCCACCTTCATCTGACTTCGCTCCGTGCCGTGGGTGAGGACGATGCGACGGTCCTTGGCTTGGCTTGTGCGAGGCTGGAGTAACATCCCGGAGAACTTCGCTTGGCGCGGGTCATTTTCGGCCCTGTGCGGCTCGTGCTGGTGGCGAAGTATCTCGGAGGAAATCACCACGTCCGCTGCGGCGTTGAGAACTGTGACTTCATACGAGATCGCCGCCACGTGACGCTGTTGAAAGGAAATCAAGCGCCGAGACTTGATTCGGACCTGCTTGCCCGACGGGGTCTCCCAAAGCAGCTCGCGATCGAGCGTGCCGGACTTCATATTCAATTGCCGACCGTAATGGCGCACATTGGTGCCATCGAGACAAAAGGGCTCGTCATCCACGAACAGCTTAATGACTTTGCTATCTGTCACGTTCAGAATGGTTTGACCCGTGCGGGCAAATCCATAGGCCTCCTCGCCGTAGACAATCGGCCAGGACTCATAAAATCCGTTCACGAAGGTGCCGTTTTGGACGAATGGGCTTCCCTCTTCAGGATTTCCGCGCATGCCAACGTACCCATTGCCCAATGCGAGGATGGTTTCCATCTGTGCCATAAATTCCGGTCGAAAGCTTCTCTCGATCACGCTCCACTCGTTGGGAGGATAGTCCTGACTTGGTGGTTTCAGACGCTCGTGATGAAGCATCGATAGATACCTCGATTCTTTAGGCGGCTAGTTCTAATGGCTGAGCAAGACTTCCGGCGAGAAGCGCAGCCAGGTCATTGACAACTACATTCGCACCCTGCGCTTTCAACTCTTCCGCATTATCCTTCCTAGCCACGCCGATCACCAACCCAAACCCGCCTTGCACGCCGGCTCTTACACCGGAGATGGCGTCCTCGATGACTACGGCATGCTGCGGTATCACCCGGAGCATTTCTGCAGCCTTCAAAAAGGAATCGGGCGCTGGCTTACCGGCAAGCCGATGCTCGACAAGTGTTTCACCATCAACACGCCCGTCGAAGAGATCTTCCACCTTCGCAGCCCGCAGGACCGCCTGGCAATTCTCACTTGAAGTCACCACTGCTGTCTTAATGCCAATTCGTCGCATATACATGATGAAGGCTACCGTCCCTGGGTAGGCCTCCGCACCGATCGAAGCGAGACGGTCGCTAACCAAGTCATTCTTTCGATTGCCGAGTCCGCAAACGGTTTCGACAGACGAGGAATCCTGCGAAGTCCCCTGAGGCAAGAAAATACCGCGGGATTCGAGGAAATCGCGGACACCCTGGTATCGCGGCTTTCCATCGACGTGAAGTCTGTAATCGGTAGCAGTATCAAAGGAACGAAACGGCTGTGCATTTTGACTCGCCCATTTCTGCAAAAACTCATCGAAGGTGGTCTTCCAGCAGCACGCGTGAATACTTGCAGTGTCGGTGACCACTCCGTCCATGTCGAGGAGAACGGCTTCATATCGGTCGCGAGTGATGACCGGTCGATATGTTCGTTCCTCAAGCGGCGCCTTCCGACTGTAACGTCCCGCGATGGCGTCTACTTTTTGCAATCGCCGCCGATGGCGATCCTCGCGTGCGAAGGCCGCTCCCAGGAAGGTTGTCACCAAATCGCGGGCCAGTTCGTAACCAATCACACGTCCGCCCAGCACTAAGACATTCATGTCGTCGTGTTCCACTCCCTGGTGGGCGGAATACGTGTCGTGGCACAGCCCTGCGCGAATGCCCGGTACCTTGTTCGCGGCTATCGAGGCGCCAACCCCACTGCCACAGACCAGCACACCTCGATCCGCTTTACCATCAATGAGAGTCTTGCTGATCGCTTCGGCGAAGTCGGGATAGTCTACTGCCTCGGTTCCGTGCGTTCCGACATCGATGATATGGTGCCCAAGCTGGGTTATGTGGTCGGTCAAAGTCTTCTTTAGAGAAAAGCCTGCATGATCCGCTCCTATGACGATCCGCATTTGTCACCTCGATTGCGCGATTGCCGCTCGGTCCTCCGTTCGGAATACCGCTACTTTGTTCATTCGTACTTCCATATCGACGTGAGCGGAGCAATGCTATTTAGCGATGGGCAGCAACAGATGAAAAAGCAGCTGCAGGATAGCTGTTGAATCAACGCAGGGGAACTGTCACATGTTATAGGTCCAATGCGGCTGGCGCTGTGAAAGGACGGACCGCGACATGTCACAGCGTGATCTACGATGCTCTTTATAGTTTGTTTACCCACTGTAACCAGAGACTAAGAGCCTGTAACAAAACCCTCCGACCTCGCCTCTGCTGTTGCAGTTCAGATCCCAGATCTGTCAATATGCCCAGATAGTCTCGGACAAGGGTGACGCCCTCCTGATCCGAGACCTGAACAAGGCGAGGTCCGCTAGGACTCAGGAGTTGGGGTGTCATCATGTCAGCCAAATGCCCGCGATGTCATTCTGATCTTCCCTCGGGTTCCCAGTTCTGCGAATTGTGCGCCATGACGGCGGATGCAGATGTCGGAGGCTCCCCCGCTCCCACTGTGAGTCTCTCGACTTCTCCGGGACAATCGACGCCCGGAGCGACGGTCAACGGGAGGTACCGAATCATCGGAGAAGTTGGCCGGGGCGGTATGGGTGTCGTCTACAAGGCGCAGGACACCCGACTGGAGAGAACGGTCGCCCTCAAGTTTCTCGCTTCGCCATCAACCCTAGGGGAAGACTCTCGTGAACGCTTTATCCACGAGGCGCAAGCTATCTCCGAGCTGGATCATCCCAACATTTGTACTGTCCACGAATTCGACCAGACGCAAGCCGGGGAGATGTACATTGTCATGGCTTTCTACGGCGGGGAATCGCTCAGGAATAAGATCCAGCGAGGACCTGTCGCAGTCGAAGACGCGATCGACACGACAATTCAGGTAGCCCAGGGACTGGAGAAAGCTCACCGCAAGGGAGTTGTTCACCGGGACATCAAACCTGCCAACCTTTTGATCACCGAGGATGGCATGGTCAAAATCGTCGACTTCGGACTGGCGAAGCTGGCGGGTAAGACGCACCTGACCAGAACTGGAAGTACTCTGGGCACGGTGGCCTACATGTCGCCGGAACAGGCCCAGGGGAAAGAGGTTGACCATCGTACCGACCTGTGGTCGCTGGGTGTAGTCCTGTATGAGATGTTGACCGGCAAATTGCCATTCAAAGCGGAGCACGACGTTTCCCTGCTCCACTCCATCATTCATGAGAAGCCACAACGGCTTAAGTTTGTGAAACCGGAAGTCTCGCCGGAGTTGGAATGTATCGTCCATCGCGCACTGGAGAAGAGGCCGGAATCTCGCTACCCATCCGCAGGGGCGATGCTAGAAGATCTCACGAAATATCGGGACGCTCTACGAAGTGCTGAATCCAAGCCGTTCAATGTGGGAGTCATTCTGCAGCGGGCCCGAACTCCCCGGATTGCCATTCCGGCTTTGGTCTTGCTTCTTGTTACCGGCTTGCTTGGCTACTGGTTTCTGCGCCGCCAGGCCAACATCCGCTGGGCGAGGGAAAAGACCCTGCCAGAGATTGCGCGACTTATCGCGGAAAACGATGATTTGAGTGATGCCTACAAGCTTGCGGTACAGGCGGAAGCATTCATCCCTAATGACCCCACACTGACCGAACTCTTTTCAAAATGCTCTTTGCGCATCAACATCAGCACCGAGCCTCCAGGCACCAGGATCTATTTCAAGGAGTACAAGCATCCAGACGGTGAATGGAAATACCTCGGTATCTCACCCCTCGAAAACATCAGAGTGCCGATTGGCATCTTCCGATGGAAGATGGAAAAGGAGGGCTACGAGACCGTGCTGGCAGCTTCTTCCACCTATGATGTCGCTATTTCCGCAAGAAATCCGCTAATTCCTTACAACATTGTCAGAGTGCTGCCCAAGAAGGGAAGCGTCTCGCCGGACATGGTGCGGGTGCCGGGAGCGAAAACAGACATCGGGGAATTGAGCGACTTCTTTGTAGACAAATATGAGGTCACGAACAAACAATACAAAAAATTCATCGACAGCGGTGGATATAGAGACAAGAAATATTGGAAGCACCAGTTTCTCGATGACAGCAAAGCGCTGACCTGGGAGAAAGCCATGGCCAGGTTTGTTGATCAGACGGGCAGGCCTGGCCCGGCTATCTGGCAGGCCGGGAGCTATACAGAGCAACAGGGCGATTTTCCCGTATCAGGGATCAGTTGGTATGAAGCGGCCGCCTATGCGGAGTTTGTCGGAAAGAGCTTGCCCACAGAAGTTCACTGGGGTATGGCCCAGGGTGAATATAATCCGATGTTTAGGTGGCGTGGGCTCGAAAACATTGCTCCCTTCAGCAATTTCAGTGGCAAGGGACCGGTCGCTGTGGGGAGCCTTCCGGGCATAACGTCCTACGGCGCCTTTGATATGGCGGGGAACGTAAGGGAGTGGTGCTGGAACAAGACCCCGAAGGGAAGATCGCTTCGGGGCGGCGCCTGGAGCGATCCCCCCTACATATTCAATGGTTTAAGCCAGGCTCCTCCCATGGACCGGTCACCGAAGAACGGGTTTCGATGCGCTCTTTATCCCTCTCCGGAGACGATACCGAAGGAGGCATTCCAGGAAGAACGCCTTCCCGAAGACGAATTCCCAGACCTATACAAGCAAAGGCCGGTGTCGGATTCGGTCTTTCAGGCTTACCGGGAGCAATTCTCCTATGACAAGACTGACCTTCAGGCGCGCGTCGAGTGGAAGAAGGAAAACTCTGAGGGTTGGATCCAGGAGAAGATAACATTTGACGCCGCTTATGGCGGCGAGCGGGTCATAGCCTATCTGTTTCTTCCCCGGAACACGCCCCCCCCGTACCAAAGTGTCATCTTTTTTCCCGGCGGCGCGGCGAGGCGCCGCAGATCGAGCCAGGACCTTGAAACCCAGTACTCGGGGTGGCTTTCCTTCATCATCAAGAATGGCCGTGCGGTTCTGTATCCCGTTTATAAGGGGACCTTCGAACGCGGAAACGACAGCCTGGCTGCCCTTGTTGAAGAGCGGGGAGAGTCTCATCAGTCCGCGGAATTGATGATCCAGCAGGTCAAGGATTTCCGAAGATGCGTCGACTATCTGGAGACACGGCAGGATATTGACGGCAAGAAGTTTGCATTTTACGGAATGAGCTGGGGGGGAGGCTTCGGAGTCATCATTCCTGCGGTGGAGGGACGTCTCAAAGCCAGCGTCTTACTAGGAGCAAGCATGTCTCTTGGCTTACGTCCCGAAGTGAGTCCAATCAACTACGTAACCCGGGTGAAAATACCGACCCTGATGCTAAACGGGAAGTTCGATATGCGTCCCGAGAAGACCATTCAGCCGATGTACGACCTCTTGGGAACGCCCGCCCCGGACAAGCAACTGAAATTGTATGAAACCGACCACCTCCCACCGAGAAATGAACTCATCAAAGAGACTCTGACCTGGCTCGATCGCTATTTGGGTCCAGTCAAATGAGCCAAGATCCATCGCATTGCCTGGGGAGCAAATGCCAGCATGTGTTGAGAAGGATTAGAAGCTCAACCGTAATCCGAACTGCGGGCGCCCAAGGCTGCTGGATTTCATAGGGGTTCAGCCCGGGTTCCGGCAGCGAGAGTCATGGGCGCTCGGATCGTTCAAAAGCTCAGCTTCAGGCCGAACTGGAGATTGCGTGGGCTGAAAGTGCCCCCAGCCTTTCCGAATTCTGGGCTATTCAAACGATTATTGCCGCTGGGTCCGACGTTCCCCACTCCTAATTGGAAGTTGGTGTGGTTGAGAATGTTGAATGCCTCGGCGCGGAACTGTAGCTGGAAGCGGTCGGAGAGTCGGAAGTTCTTGAACAGCGATGTATCCAGGTTCAAGTATCCCGGCCCCGCAAAGGTATTGCGGCCCAGGTTGCTGACACAGCCCAGGCAGGGTGCAGAAAAGAAATTGTCAGGAAGGTTGAAGCCGTCAGCCCACTGCTCGTGAGTTGCATCCACGTGGTTCGCGATCGCATTGGGACGGTCATTGGCAACTCCGTCGAGATTGTAATCTGAGCCAATGTTCACGCAGTGTGCTGGTTTGAACGTGGCAGGGTCACATGCGTCTGGGAAGCCGGGGGCTGCCTGCAAGTTGCTGCTCGCAAGCTGTCCTCCCCGGTAAGGGAACCAGTGGGCCCCGGTCTGCAGTGAGAAGATTCCGTTCAGCTGCCACCCACCCAGCACCACACCCACGAAGTCGTGCCTCTCCCGCAGAAACGGCATCACCCAGACAAAATTAGAAGTCAGCCGGTGGCGAATGTCATAAGTCGAGTTGCCACGGTCGAGTTGGGGCAACGTCTGGTCGGTCGTATAACCGTCGCCCCCGCCAAAACCATTGGCGCTGGAGACGCTGTGGTGCCAACTGGATCCAGAATCGATGGAATGGCTCCAGGTGTAGTTGCCCCCGAACTGCAGGCCGTGGCTCATTTGCTGTTTCAGCGAAACTTGCAGGCCGTTGTAGCTGGAGTTCGCGACATTCTGCCACACCCGCAGGTTGGCGTAGTTGGGATTCAACACTCCAAAGGGGTTGTTGCCGTTGATCTGGCTGCACAGCCGCCGGCCGAAGGTGTCGTTTACGCAAACGCCTTCCGGTAAGGCCCCACCCGGAACCCGGTTGACACTCTCGGCGCGTAACAGCTTGTGACCGGCTGTGCCCACATAATTGACTTCCACCGAGAGCTTGGGCCGGATCTCCCGCTGCACGCCCAAAAACCAGTTCTCCACGTAAGGATCTCGAATACCCTCCGGGAAAACAATGGAGGTCAGTTTTGCGAGATGGGGATTGGAGGGGTCCCAGCCAGAAATGTTCCCCGTCGCCTGGACTCCCACCCCGGCGTGCTGACCCGGGGGGGCCGGTCCAAGGAATGTGGGAGTGCCTCCTCCCACCGGACCGTACACGATGTTGCTACCTCCGCCGCCCAGCGCGTTTTGCGCCTCATCAAGAGAAAAGTAGGGCGGGTTCCAGCGAGTGTTGGAAAGGGGGTTATACAGGGTGCCCTCATAGGAAACGCCGAAGCCCCCGCGCAACGAAGTCTTGCCATCGCCCAGCACATCCCAGGCAAAGCCCACGTGGGGACCGAAGTCATTGTGATCCCCCTTGCCTAAGGTCGTGGATGGCGCAAAACCACCCGGCCCGCACTCGCCGGCAAGGATTCCCCGCTGGTCCCCCGGACAGGGGACGTTGGCGCTTTGAATCTGCCCTGCGCCGGTCGCGATGTCATCGATCAGGTGCTGTCCCGGTCCCTTCAGGAAGGTCGTCGCCAGATTGTTCAGTTCGGTGTGGCGGGTGTACAGATCATAGCGCAGCCCCAGGTTAAGCGTGAGACGCATGAAAACCTTCCAATCGTCCTGGAAAAAGAATCCGTACTCCCAGTTGCGCCAGTGCCGGATGTTGGTTGCCAGCCGCGCGGGCTGACCGCTTATAAAGCCCGGATCGACCCCGACAAAGTTCTCGTCATAGGGTTGATCAATGGCGAAGAACAGCTGGTCGAAGAAGAAGTAGGACGGTCTCCCCACGTTCGTGTTGCTGTTCTCTATGTTCCGTCGAATCTCCGCCCCTCCCTTCAGACTGTGTTTGCCATGACTCAGGGAGATCAAGTCCACGTAGTTGTAGATGTTTTCGTGAAAGAACTGCGGGTACCCGCTGTAGGAACCGAAGCCAACGCTCCCATCATCGAAGCCAATGCTTGGCACACCAGGAAGGCCGGCCTGCGCCGAGGAGTCGTTTCCTGCGTAGCCTGCCCGGAACTCGTTCAGCACCGTGGGAGTGAAAGTATGAATGTAGCTAAACTGGAAGTTGGGGGTGGTGGTAGTCGAAGGGTTGTAGAAACCGCGAAGTTGCGTCGCATTGCCACCCGCAAACTGATCGGCAGCCTTGTACCAGTTGAACTGGCCAAAGATTCGATCCTTGGCGCTAAAGTTGTAGTCCAGCCGGAGGGACGCCTCATTCCCATTGAACAGGTTCTCGGCTACCTGCGACTTGCCAACGTTCAACACGTTCACCAGGAATGGAAGGTCACGCCCAAATGCCCCCGCCACCGGCGTAAAGTAAGGTGAGCCACTCGGGCAATTGGCCGGCTGGTTCATGTAATCGATATCCGCCTGCTCCGCCCCAAACAAGGCAGCAAACTTGTTGGAGATCGCGCTGGTCATCCCCAAATCGCTGTTAGGGCATAGGTAGTCGCCGAAGTTAGCAAAACCGGAACCCGAGAACTGGCCTCCGTTGACGTAATCGCGCAGCGTAAAAGCCGGGCCACTCGAGGTGGAGGGAGTGAAGTTGGAATACAACAGGCTGGAAATGGAATCGGGAAAAGTCGCGATTACCGCTTGCCGAAAATCTGATGACTCCGCCAGCACTTGTCCCGGGTTGGAGATGATAAACCGGTCCCCTTGGTACGCGGCAAAAAAGAACAGCTTGTTTTTAAGAATGGGACCACCCAGCGTTCCCCCAAACTGGTTCAGATGCAGTGGTGTCTTCTGGCGCTGCGCTGGGTCGGCAAAGTGATTGGCGAAAAACGGATTGGCATCGAGCGCATCGTTGCGAAAGTATTCCCAGGCACTGCCGTGGAGATCATTGGTCCCAGCCTTGGTCACCAGATTCGTGATCGCTCCCGCGCTGTTGCCAAACTCGGCCGAGTTGTTCAGGGTAAGCAGTTGAAACTCCTGCACCGTGTCTTGAATCGGCTGGTTAACCGGCCCTCCGCTTAACCCCTTATTGGAAACCCCATTGATCACGAAGCCGTTGAAGTTTTCCCGCACCCCGTTGACCACGGTGTTCGCGCCATTCTCGAACATCGTGCCCCGCATGTTGGTCGCACCCGGCGAGTACTGGACCAGGTCATAGACATTGCGTCCATTCAGCGGAAGATTGGCGATCTGCGTGGAATCCACGGTCTGTGCCAGGCGGGCGTTCTCGCTATTGATCATGACGGGCGCCTCAGTCACTTCTACAGTCTCCCGTCGCTCCCCTACTTGCAGCTTGAAATCGACCCGCAGGACCGTTCCCGCATTCACCTCTACTCCGCTCGAAGTGGCGGTCTTGAATCCCGCAGCTTCCACCGTCAGTTTGTAACGGCCGACTGTCAGCTCTTTGGCGGCATAGATCCCGACTTGATTGCTGCGCGCCTCCAGTGTGTAGCCAGTTCCCAGGTTGTGGATCAGCACCCGCGCCTGGTTTACGACGGCGCCGGAAGGATCGGTAATCAGGCCAGTGAATTCGCCGTTCTGTACCTGGGATGAAACGGGTAGGACAAGAGCGATCAGTACCAGAGTGCAGGCGCCGTTGAGCACCAGCTTACTCATGACACCCTCCTGGTCAGGAGGCTTGGGGGGAGCCCAGCTTAGAAAAGAGGCCACGCTAGAAGCCCAGACAGCCCCAACTTCAAAACACCGGCTACCATGGGTTGCCCTGAGTCGGAACTATACACCTGTTTCCTGAAGAAGTGGAGGTGTTCGAACCTATTCGTCTATAACCTAGCGAAAGTTGCTGATCAGCACGGCGTCAATGATTTGCGGGCAAAGCTAACGTCAACCCGCCACCCAATCGGCTCGCAGGAAGTGCCAGCAGATCAAAGCACACCCCAAGGACAGGAATGCCTCGTGAATGTCCGCCCGTTTTTCGTAGCGCACGCGCAGTCGCCGGAACTGATTGAGCCAGGCGAAGGTTCGTTCCACCACCCAGCGCCATCGGCCCAGTCCACTGCCATGTTCTATGTTTCGCTCGGCGAGCCAGGGCACGATGTGGAAGGCAAGCAGACCTTGGCGGATTGCCTCCGCGTCATAACCACGGTCGCCTAACACGCAATCAGGGCGATGGCGGGGGACGCCCTCGCTTTCCCTGCAAGTGCGGGATTGCCTCAACGAGTGCGAGTGCTTGTTGCGAGTCGTTACGGTTGGCTCCGGTGAGTTGAATCACGAGAGGAACACCGCGCCCGTCGCAAATCAGATGGCGCTTACTGCCCAGCTTGGCCCGGTCGGTGGGATTCGGTCCTGTCTTGGCCCCCCAAAAACAGCCCGCACGGAGCTGCCATCCACGACTGCTCTCGACCAATCAATTCGCCCACGGCGAGCTAGCCAATCCAGCAGGACGAAGTGAATCAGATCCCAGATACCACGCTCCTGCCAGTCACGCAGCCTTCGCCAACACGTCATGCCTGAGCCGCATCCCAGCTCTTGTGGCAGCATCTCCCAAGGAATCCCACTGCGCAGGACGAACAGAATCCCAGTGAGACAAGCACGGTCTGGCAAGCGAGGTCTGCCACCGTTGGGTCTCCGCGGTACGGACGGCAACATCGGTTGAATCAGATTCCACAAAGCATCGGGGAGTAAAAGAGTGCTCATGGATTGTGCATACTATCACTCGGCCAGCTAAGAGTGGCAGACACTTGATGGATTGAAAGCAAGGTTTTGTTAGAAGTTCTAAACGAGGTCAGACTTTGGCCCATGCTAATCGAGGGACAATGCTGAACCACCTTCATCTGACGAGACCTTCTGGTCCCGATGCTGCTGTACAAAGCGAGAATGTGCGTGGAAGATGTGCTGACCAATGAAGTAGCCGAAAACTCCAGCCACCGCAGCGTCCGCTGGAAAATGTTTTAGTCCTATCACGCGTGTCACGGATACAGTCGTGGCTGTGCCGTATGCCAGGAACTGCACCCAGGGGCGAGGATACTCGTGCGCCAGCACACTTGCCATTGACCAGGTCAAACCGGAATGCATCGAGGGAAACGAACTGTCGAGGGTGTTGTTGACCCAGAAACGACCATGCCCAACACCCTCGAGGGGTCTCTCCCGTCCTGCCACAAGCTGCGTGACGGCACTCACAGCTAGGGTATTAGCGAAAGCTTCAAATCCCAGGATACCGCTCTCCCGTGCCCGTTCGTTTTCCTTCAATATCCCAGATACAAGCAAGATTCCCGTTGCTCCAACAGTCGAATACAAGCCCGCATCGGAGATGTGCTGACTGACGCTCAGATTGTCGTGCGGAATCGCTCCCGTCACGTGCTTGTCTGCGGCAATCAACCCTCCAGTAGCCACCAGGAAGAGCGCATCCCACTTTAGATTGCGGCGATGAAACGGAGCTGAGTAGATCTGCTTTTGATCTATCGCTCCCCTCTTGATCAGTGCTGCCAGTTTCCGATCCGAAGACGACGCACTCTGTGTCTTGTTTTGCTGGGCAGGTCCTTCTGGCGATTCAGCGTCTTGGAATTGTCGTGCTGAAGATAGCGCGAAGGGTAGCACCGCTTCCGGTATTACTTGCGATGCGGCCACGAGCGAGAGCAAGCCGACAAATGCTCCCCCAAAGAGAAAACGTTTTGAATAGTGCGATCTCAAGGCTAGCTCCGTTCACTGCGTCGCTTTACGCTGCTGCAATTTAGGTTCGTTGAACGGAAGATCGACTGTCATCGGGCTGTGATCGGAGATCGGTTCTGGTAAACAATTGTTCAAATCGCTCATCGTTCGAGCAAAATGTGGCTCAAAACGATATGGTCCTTTCAGATCCCGCGGACTGTCTAAATCGGATTTCACGAAGACCCAATCGAGTTTGAATTTGGCCACGCGGACCTTGCCCCATATCAACTCGGTGACGAACGTCGGAGCGAATCCGCCCCTTCCGCGCTGGTTGGAGTCGGCCAAAGTACCCCGTCTGCCGTCGATGGTCCGCTCGGGGGCGCCGCGGAAATCGAAGGCATGCCCGTCGCCAAAACGAAAGCGCTCGATCGTAGAAAACAATCCGCGTTCTAAGTTTGGCGCTGCGCCGGGGATATTAGCCGACGTGGGATCGATGCGGTATTGGATTCCTGAGAGCTTAATTGCAGCCTTCATACCCGAATAAATCAGGCCGACTCCGGTCGACCACTGAACCCCCTTTGTGGTCCAGAAGTCCACGCTTCCATACCGTTTATAAAGCATGTTCTCTATGCTGGTCGGGGTTGAATCGCTACCGCTCGTGTTCAAATCGCCTGCCACTATCACCGGATGGGCAATATCGTGGATCTGCTTCAATAGTTCTTCCATTTGTTGTCGGCGGATCTTAGGCTTTGCCCGGTTCTCCAAGTGCGTGGATACAACAGTCACGGCATGGCCGGGAGCCTCCGGCACGTCTAAATCAACCAACAGCATCGAGCGTTGCCCTCGGCGTACCTCACGGAGTAAATCTTCTCCAATTAGGATGGCTGCTTTTCGTTTGCCTTTTTCCAGCGGACGGATTTTGCTCTCCTTAAACCAGTCATATCCGACTGTGAATGGAATCAGCTGTGCCGAACGGATTGGATAGCGTGATAGCACGGCATTTCCGTGCAGCGCTCGTAAACGATCCTTGTCGACCTTGAACTCTTCGAGAAGTTGCTGGCGAGATTGCTCGTTCTCACCATCGTCAAAGGTGTCGGTCCCCAATTGCTTGGAATCGATTTCCATAAACTCCACGCCGTAGGCCCAATTCATGTTCAGGGTCTGGCCAAGCTCCTGGACGACTGTTCGGTATTGCGTCCGCTTCACACCCCAGTCGACTTCATTCAAGATCCATACGTCGGCAGCTTTTAAGAGCTCAATGTCTTCCGGTATCTTCTCTAGATCCACCTTTCTGATCCTTGCACCGGTTTCCTTGGCATGCTTGCGCTCCTCGACGACCTTTGCCATGAACCGTTCCTTGTCGGTCAGAAAAAGCTGAATATCATCGAGTTCGAGTCCTCGCTCAATATTCCAAAAAGCCACGCGAAGCGTAGGGCCAAGCCGCTCCACTTCGAGTGGACGCGGCCTTGCGCCACGATAAAAGGCCTCATTGTTAATGAAAGGAGACCTCAGGACGACCTCAAGCTTGTCTGCAAGCTTCGGACTCAACGCCTCGACCGATCCAAGCTGAACAAGTTCGTCATAGGTGAACAAATCAGGTCCCGAGTCTTTCGTGTACTCCTGTGCCCGAGCGGGTACGCCGACCAGAAGCGAACACAGCGCTGCCAGCAGACGGATGCAAACCCCTCCTCTCGCCACTCTCACTCGTTCATTCCTCGACCGTAGAAATTGATTCAAGCCCGATGCTCACTGTGCCTGACGGAATGGCAGCTATTAGCCAATGTCCCAAAGCATGTCCCCTGATCGCCTGGGTTATGTGTTCGATCGCGGGGGCCGCATAGCGTTTACGCCATTCTCGAGCCGACTGCACAAGCCTAACTGTTCGTTATTGCAACGGAGTTACAAGCTTGGGGAATGAAGCAAGCCTATTTCTTTACCGGCGGTGGGTAATTTTTCAGGAGCTTTTTTACTGCCTTTGCCAAGTTCTTTTGCTGCTTCTCTGGCTTAGCCTTCTCGTCAATTGTTTTGCTCACCACTCCTCGCCAGGCTAGATCGTGACCCGCCGAATCGTACATGTCCAAGGTCAACTGACCTTTATAGATTGTCGACGTCGACCCATGGGTTGTTGTTGTACCCATCCCACCATACCAGCCGCCTCCCCATCCTGGCCCATAGCCCCAACCTGTATTGTAGGAAGTGAACTGCTTCTCTTGGCCAACAGCGGGTTGATACCCTATGTAAAGATTGGCATCATCCCCCTCAACTTTGGTCAAGCCTTTCGTGGCGAGTTCCGCATCCACTGCATCCTTGATTTGCTTATCCACTAAGTCGCTGACTTTGTCCGCGTCTTTGATCGGCACCCATTTGTACGTTTTGA
>Ga0070712_100000931_pt1 | contig 17609 bp, 19 predicted proteins | sample LARL81metaG_FD_71396 | JGI IMG/M metagenome (GOLD analysis project Ga0070712, IMG submission 71396) | Corn, switchgrass and miscanthus rhizosphere microbial communities from Kellogg Biological Station, Michigan, USA - LAR L8-1 metaG | ecosystem: Host-associated > Plants > Roots > Rhizosphere ...
GGTACCGGAGCCATACGCATCCGGGCCCAAGGAGGACAAAATCAATGAAGCGATTCGTGGCCATTGCGTGTCTCGCGATCATCGCGCTCGCTCCGGTACTTCTCGCCACCGATGCGTGGGCCCGAGCCGGCGGGGGTAGCTCGGGTGGCAGCCGTGGCTCACGCAGCTACTCGTCTCCCGCTCGTCCGTCGCCCACCCCGGCGACGCCGAGCCAGCCGACGTCTCCGCCCTCCTCGTTCCAGCAGCCTCAACCTCAGCGTTCCGGCTGGGGCGCCGGTCTGATGGGTGGCCTGGCCGGCCTCGCCCTCGGCGGCCTGCTCGGCAGCATGCTCTTCGGTGGTCACGGCATGGGTGGCGGCATTGGCTTGCTCGAGATCCTCCTCATCGCGGGTGGTGCCTTCCTGCTCTTCCGCATGATGCGGAGCCGGCAGTCCACGCCCGAGCCGAGCTATGGCCAGGGTGGGGGCGGCGGCCAGTGGCAGAGCCAGCCTCCGCCGCAGCCGTACCAGGCGCCGTCGTATCAGGCGCAGGCCCAGCCCGCGCAGATCGGGAGCGGCGACCTCGACCGGGGCGTCGCGAACATCCGTCAGATGGATGCGGGCTTCGATCCGGCTCGCTTCAGCGACACCGCCTCTGACATCTTCTTCAAGGTGCAGGCGGCGTGGATGAACCGGGAGATGCGGGAGGCGGCGGTGGTGGTCACGCCGGAGATGAGCGACACCCTCCAGAAAGACTGCGATCGCCTGCGCGGCCAGGGCCGGGTCAACCGGCTCGAGAACATCGCGGTGCGCTCGGTCGACGTCACCGAGGCGTGGCAGGAGAGCGGCCAGGACTACGTCACCGTGCACTTCCTCGCCAGCCTGCTCGACTACACGGTGGACGAGCGCTCGGGGCAGGTGGTGGAAGGCAATCGCAGCGAGCCGGTGAAGTTCGAGGAATTCTGGACCTTCGTGCGGCCCGTCGGACCGAATCCGTGGAGGCTCACCGCGATCCAGCAGGCGTAGCCGCCCCTTTTTCCGCAGAGAGCGCGAAGCCCCGGTCGGGTCACTGACCGGGGCTTCCTTGTGCGCCGAGAGGAGAAACCCATATGGCCGAGCCCACGAAACCGATCAGCCGCTTCCCCGTGCCCGCCCCGGAGACCTTGCCCACCGACATCCGCGAAGTGGTGGACGCCAACACCGCCAAAGCGGGCTTCACTCCCAATGTCTTCCTCGCCTACGCCTACAAGCCGGAGCACTTCCGCGCCTTCTTTCACTACTACGAGACGCTCATGAAGGGCCCGTCGGGCCTCTCGCGCGCCGAGCGGGAGATGATCGTGGTGGCGGTGAGCCGGATCAACGCCTGCACCTACTGCACGGTGGCCCACGGGGCAGCCCTCCGGATCCTCAGCAAGGATCCCTATCTCGCCGATCAGATCAGCGCCAACTACCGGCTGGCCGATCTCACGCCGCGCCAGCGGGTCATGCTCGACTTCGCGGTCAAGGTGACGGAGCGCTCGGCGGAGATCGACCAGGCCGACTTCGAGATCCTGCGCGGGCACGGGTTCTCGGAGTCCGACATCTGGGATATCGGGGCGGTGGCCGCCTTCTTCGGCCTCTCCAACCGCATGGCGAACCTGGCGGACATGAAGCCCAACCCGGAGTTCTACACGATGGGCCGAGGGTAGGCACCGCTCGCGTGAAGCTCATCTCGTGGAACGTCAACGGGATTCGCGCGGCCTGGAAGAAGGGCCTCCCGGAATTCGTGGCCGCCGAGAATCCCGACGTGCTCTGCCTCCAGGAGACCAAGATTCAGCTGGAGCAGCTCACCCCGGAACTGACCGACCTTCCCGGCTATCGATCGCACTGGAGCATGGCCGAGAAGAAGGGCTACAGCGGGGTGGCGACCTACACCCGCCCCGAGCCGCTGGCCGTGGCCACGAACTTCGGCTCGCCCGCCCTCGACACCGAGGGCCGCGTCCTCCACATCGAGTACCCGGATTTCCACCTGTTCAACGGCTACTTCCCGAATAGCGGCATGGGCCCCGAGCGCCTCGCCCACAAGCTGCAGTTCTACGACGAATTCCTCAGCCTCACCGAGCGGCTCCGCCAAGCGGGCAAGGGCATCGTGGTGTGCGGCGACGTCAATACCGCGCACACCGAGATCGACATCGCGCGCCCCAAGGAGAACGAGAACAGCCCCGGCTTCATGCCGGTCGAGCGCGCGTGGGTGAGCAAGCTCGTGGCCCACGGCTACCACGACACGTTCCGGATCTTCGTGGCCGAGCCCGGGCACTACACGTGGTGGGACATGAAGACGGGGGGGCGCGCCCGCAACGTGGGATGGCGCATCGACTACTTCTTCGTCTCGGACGAGCTGCGCGGCCGCATCAAGGCCGCGGGGATCATGCCCTCCGTCCAGGGCTCGGATCACTGTCCCATCACCCTCGAGATCGAGTAGGCCCGCGCCCGCGGTGGGAGGCCGGGACCTGAGGGAGCCCACGCTGCGTCCGCCCGCCCGCCCCTGGCTCATCGTGGCCGCGCTGTTCCTCGTCACCTGTGGGATGGCCATACCGCTCGCCGCCTACGGCGTCTTCCTTCCCGTGCTCTCCGAGGCCCTCGGCTGGAGCCGCGGCGCGGTCTCCATCGCGCTCTCCATCAATCTTCTCGTGGGCGGGCTGGCCGGCTTCGGTATCGGGGCCCTCGCGGACCGGTACGGGCCGCGCGTCATGCTCGTCCTCACCGTGATACTTGCGGGAGCGGCCTTCGCCCTCGTGTCGCTCGTGGATGCACTCTGGCAGCTCTACCTCTTCGTGGGACTCCTCGGTGGAATCGGAACGTCGAGCTTCTATCTGCTCAGCGCGACCACCATCGCGCGCTGGTTCAAGGAGCGCCGCGGCCTCGCCCTCTCGCTCGTCCTCGTGGGCTTCAATCTCGGCTATGTCTCGGCGGGACCGCTCGCCGCCTGGCTCATCGCCGAGCTTGGGTGGCGCGCCGCCTACGCCGCGCTGGGCACGGGCGCGGGCTTGATTGCCCTCCTCGGCGCGGTGAGCGTACGGATGCCGCGCCGGGTGGAGACCGTGTCCGACCGGCCAGCCCATGCGAGTGCGCCGGACGGTCTCTCACTCGGCCAGGCGCTCCTCGATCCGCGGCAATGGTGCCTGAACATGTCGTGGCTGCTCCAGGGCGGCCTCGTGTTCATGGTCACCGTGCACATCGTCCCGTTCGCGCGCGACCAGGGCCTGAGTTTGGCTGGCGCATCGTTCGCCCTCACCACGTACGGAGCGGGCGCCTTCGCCGGGCGATTGGTGGGAGGCGTGGCGTCCGATCGATTGGGCACCCTCACCACCATCCGCGTCGGCTTCATGGCCATGACCCTCGCCACGGTCGTGCTCGTCTGGGTGCCTTCCCACGTGGCGATGCTGGTGTCGATGGCGGTCTTCGGAGCGGGATTTGCTGCGGCGGATACGATGGTCGCCAAGGTGATTCCCGATGTCTTCGGCCTGCGAGCTATCGGCGCCATCATGGGCGTCTTGAATTTTGGCTGGCGGCTCGGGGCGGCCCTGGGTCCGGCCGCCGCCGGCTTCCTCTTCGACCGGACGGGCTCGTACACCATCGCCTTCGGTGTCGCGCCGTTCGCCGTTCTCCTCGCCTGGGCGTTCTTCTCTCTCGGCACCGCCCGCGTCCGCATGACCTAAGCCCCCCTCTCCCTCAGGGAGGGAGAGGGCAGGGTGAGGGTGGGGCCGTGGTTTGCTGCCGACCCCTACGGCTTCACGATCAAATCGATCTCCACCAGAGCGCCCAGGGCCAGGCCGGTGACGCCGACACAGGTACGGCCGGGCAGCCGGCCCGGCTTGAAGTACGTCACGTACACGCCGTTCATCGCCGCGTAGTCCTGGAAGTTCAGGAGATAGACTCGGGCGAAGACCACACGATCGAGGCTCGTGCCGACCCCCGCGAGCACGGTCTGGAGATTGTTCATCACCTGATGCGTCTGCTCGACGATGCCTCCCGGCACGAGGCGATCGCCCGTCTTGGGATCGGAAGGCATCTGGCCGGTGACGAACAGGAATTCGCCGGCGCGCACGGCATGACTGTAGGGCGCGGTGGGGGGCGGGGGCGGCGCGTCGGGCACCATCAGGAACTCGAGGTCCATGGACGGGGAGTCTAGCATCGCCGCCGGGCGCTGTGCGATGCTCTGCTTCGCGATTCGGGGAGGATCGCCGCTTGCCGGACGAAACGGGACCGCGTCGGGGGCCGAGCGTCGACGCGGTCGGGCTCTGCGGAAGCTGCCGTCACGTGCGGCGCGTGGAGACGGCGCGCGGGTCGGTCTTCTATCTCTGCGAGCGCGCGGCCCACGATCCGCACTTTCCGAAGTATCCGCCCCTGCCCGTCGTCCGGTGCTCCGGCTACGAGCGGGCAGGGACGGCCTGATTACACGATCAGGCCGATCAGGCCTTGACGCCCTCGCGGCCGAAGACGGGATAGTCCGTCCGGTCGATGAGCGCCTCTTCGCCCTCCGTGGGAAGCTGCTCCGAGAAATTCTGGGCGGCGTCGATGTCGCCTTCCCACACCTCGCGGGGCAACTCGTACAGCACCTCGATGCCGTGCCCGTCGGGGTCGGAGATGTACACGCTGTGGGTCATGCCGTGATTGATGCGGCGGTGAAAGGGCACGCCCTTCGACTGGAGGTAGGCGACCTGCTTGAGCCACGACTCGCGGTCGGGCCAGGCGATGGCCACGTGGTTGAGCCCGGCCCGTCGCGGCATGAGCTTCCACTCGTCGTGGGCCGCTCCGCCGTTCTCGGGCGTCTTGGGCACTTCGGCGAGGGCCAGATCGTGATGGGTCACTCCGCCCTGCGGATCGACGCCGCTGTAGAAGCGCATGTTCGGCCGGGTCCGCCCGGGGACCTGCTTCAGCTGGGCCACGCACCGGAACCCGATGATCTCGGTCCAGAAGCGGTGCGACACCTCGATGTCCGTCACATTGAGGACGAGGTGGTTGATGGCCCGCGGGGGCTGGGCGTGAGTCGGAGGATGGGAACCGTTGGCGTCAGTGTTCGGCATGGTGACCTCCCTTGTTGACTGCCCGGTATTGTATATCAAACGCGCGGGCGGGCGAGCCGGGTATAGTGTGGCCGTTCATCAACTTTTTTCTCAGGAGGCACGCGCATGACCCGTCGGTCCCTCGGCATCGTCGCCGGAATCGCCCTCGCCGCTCTCCTCCTCGGACTGGGGACGGCGGCATCGCTTGCCCAGACCGACAAGCCGGCGGCCAAGAAGACGGCGGAGCCCGCCACGCGCGTGCCCGCGCCCACCCCCATGCCGCCCGGCAAGCCCGGCGGCACCCTCAACGTCATGCTGCGCGAGGATCTCTCCCAGGGATTCGCCATTCACGAATCTGCGACCATCTCCGTCGTCTTCCCGTCGTCCCCGTGCTTCAACAACCTGGTGATGTTCGATCCCGCCAACCCCGTGGAGAGCCCCGACAGCGTGGTGCCCGAGCTCGCGGAGCGATGGTCCTGGCAGGACAACTACCGGAACCTCGTGATGTTCCTCCGCCGGAACGTCAAGTGGCACGACGGACATCCCTTCACCTCCAAGGACGTCAAGTTCACGTTCGACATGATCCGCGAGGCGCCCGAGTCCACGGCCAAGCTCCGACTCAACCCGCGCAAGGACTGGTACGCGAACGTGGAGGCGATCGAGGCGGCGGACCCGTACACGGTGGTCTTCCGGCTCAAGCGGCCGCAGCCCTCGCTCCTCATGCTCCTCGCCTCCGGCTACTCGCCGATCTATGCCGCCCACGTGAACCCCGCCGACTACCGCACTCGCTGCATGGGCACGGGGCCATTCAAGGTCAAGGAGTGGCGCCGCGGCGAGTTCATCGAGTACGTGAAGAACCAGGACTACTTCATCAAGGATCGGCCCTACCTCGACGGGCTCCGGTACGTGATCATCGTCGAGCGCGGCACGCGCACGGCCGCCCTCCAGTCGGGACAGCTCGACGTCGCCATGCCGGGCGAGACGACGAAGACCGCGGCGGAACAGCTGAAGAAGGCCGTGCCCCAGCTCGTGGTCACCACCGTGGCCGCCAGCGTGACCGACAACATCGTCATGAACCAGAAGAAGGCGCCCTTCGACAACGCCAAGCTGCGGCTGGCCGTGAGTTACGCCATAGATCGTCGCGGCCTCATCAAGGGCGTGCACCAGGACGGCGCGGTGCCCGCGGTGGCCATGATGCCGAGGCCGTACGGCGTGTGGGGCTTGCTCGATCGCGACTTCGCCGCCCTGCCCGGCTACGGCAAGCCCGCCGACATGAAGGAGCACGCGAAGAAGCTCATGGCCGAGGTGGGCTATGGGCCGGGCAAGCCCCTCCACGTGGAGATAGTCACCCGCGCCATTGCCGTGTACGTGGACATGGCGTCATTCGCCATCAACGAGCTCAAGCAGGTCGGCATCGAGGCCACCCTGAAGCAGGTGGAGACGGCCCAGTGGCATCCCATGGCCACGCGCGGCGACTATCAGATCGGGGCGAATCTCACCGGGCTCGGTGTGGACGATCCCGATGCCAACTTCTACGAGAACTTCGCCTGCGGGTCACCCCGGAACTACGGCTTCTACTGCAGCGAGCAGGTCATGAAGATGATCGACCAGCAGTCGATGGAGCTGGATCCGGCCAAGCGGCTCGCCCTGGTGATCGCGGTGCAGAAGCAGCTCGAGCAGGACGCGGCGCGACCCACCCTGGACCAGCGGCTCGACTACTTCACGGTGTGGCCGCACGTGAAGAACATGGTGCCCCACCACAACATCTTCAACTTCGGCCGCATGCAGAACGTGTGGCGGGACAAGTAAACGGCGGGAGTCTTCTCTAGGACGAGCCCACCACGATGTCGGCGGGCTCGATGCCTTCGATCTTGACGCGCACCCGCCAGGGACGAGGGCCTGCCTGCTCGAGCGGGAAGGCGGCGATGCTGTTGGCGCCCGCGGGTGGGGCACCACTCCCCCCCACCACGCCGCCCGTGGAAACACCGACGCCGGTGCCCACGGCGCCGCCGCCGCCCGTGCGCCCGAAGCTTCCCACGCCGATGGAGATGCCCACCGGGCTGCCCCAGCTTCCGCCTCCGCTGGACGCGGTGTACTCGATGGTCTGGGCGTCCACGAAGGAGCCGTCGGCCTTCACGATCTGCGCGCGCTCGAGACGACGGCCCCCCGTGTCGATCTCCACACGGAGACGATCGCTCACGATGGTGTAGGCGGCGGAGATAGGAGCGCCCGCCACGGGGGTCTCGGGCTTGTAGGGCAGGTTCGAGGAGGTGGGGGCAGGCGCCGGCGTGGAGGACGAGCAGCCGGCAACCGCGATGGTCAAGATCGCCGCCAGCATTGACGCGCGCGAGATCCTCATGCCTTCAGTGTCGCACAGCGTTCAACTTGGGGGCATTCGTATCGAGCGCGCGCCGCCAGGTCAGGCGCGGGGCAGAGGCCAGCCCAGCCACTCGCATACGCCGCGGCCCATGACCCACTCGAGGTCCTCGCCCTTGAGCCAGGGCAGGTGCTCGGTGAAGAGCGTGATGCACTCGTAGTACGTGCACGGCATGCGGGTGAGATCGGTGCCCCAGAAGACGCGACGCGGGCCGAACGCGTCGACCAGTGTGCGGATGTGCGGGTGCAGATCGCGGAAGGGATAGGCCTCGGCCGAGAGCGACGGCATGCCTGAAGCTTTCACCGCGATGTTCGGATGCTTGGCGAGCGCGCATACCGCGGGCAGATCGTCGAAGACCTTGGGCGCCTTGCCGCGCACGCTGATCCCCACGTGGTCGATCACCAGCTTGAGCCCGGGGTGCTTGCCCGCGATGCGATCGAGATGATCGAGGGCGCCCGGCACGAGCACCATGAGAGGGATTCCCGCCTTCTCCGCGGCCGGCCAGAACCAATCCATGGAGCCGTCGGTGAGCAGGTGCCGGTAGTGCTCGTTGTGGAAGGTGAAGCGCATGCCGAGCATGCCCGGCTGCTTTCGCCAGTCCGCCACGAGAGCGCGGCTCTCCGGCTTCTGGACGGCGAGCCGGCCCATCACCGCGAAGCGGTTGGGATACGTGCGCGCGGCCTCGAGGGCGAGATCGTTGCGATCGCCTTCCCACGAGGGAGGCACGATGACCACGCGGCTGACCTTGGCCAGGTCCATCTGGAAGAGCATCGTCTCCTTCACGATCGGATACGGCTTCTGCGCCTCCGGAGCGCGGCCGGGCGGCCAGGGCCGGTCCGGAGATTCCGCGGCCCAGAGATGCACCTGCGAGTCGACGATGTGCATGGGTGGCTCTCCTTTGAGGTTGGCTCAGCGAGAGGTGAGCATAGCATCTAGCCTCGGACGGCGGGCAGCCGCGCCGGATCGAAAGGGCCGAGATCCACCAGCGTGGGCCGGCCGTCGCCGATCAGCTCCGCGAGGGCGAGCCCGGTGGCGGGCGCGTTGAGCATCCCCCACGGCCCGTGACCGGTGGCCACGAAGGCGCCCGCCAGATTCGGCACGCGGCCGATCAAGGGCAGGCCGTCCTCGGTGACGGGCCGATAGCAGGCCTGCCGCCGCGTCACCACGGCCGCGGCCAGCCCGTTCGAGACGCGGCCGGCGGCGCGTGCGAGGACGGCGCACGCCGCCTCGCTCACCTCGACGCCCTCCGCGGAGTCCGGCAGGCGCTGCGGATCGGCCATTCCGCAGATGTAGACCTCGCCATCGGGACGCGGGATGATCTCCGGCTCGATGGCGCGGCCGCCCGCCATCCGGTAATCGACGAACAGCGCATGCGCGGGGACATCGGGAGCGGCGAGGGTGACGCTGTAGCCCTTGAGCCCTTCGATTCGCGGGAGCGCCACTCGGCCGGCGGCCCGTCCGGTCCACGGGCCCATGGCGAGGACCACCGCGTCGGCCTCCACGTCTTCTCCGTCCACGTGTACTCCACGCGCCACGCCCTCGCGCTGGATCACGCCGTCGACGCGGCCCATCCGCAGCACGCCGCCCCGGGCGAGCGCGTCGTCGAGGAGCGCCTGGGTGAAGCGGGCGGGGTGAACCTGGGCCGTCGTGTCCGGCGAGCCGAGCATGCCCGCGACCACCGCCCCCCCGTCGATCCAGTCCGGAGCGGGCACGCGATGCCCGCCCCGCACCGTCCCGTGCTCGCGCGCCGAGAGCATGAAGGTGTCCATGCGGCGGTAGCCGTAGTCGCATGTGATCTCACGCGCGAGGCGGGCGTGCAGGGCAAAGCTCGCCCGGGCGAGAGGGCCCAAGGGGGAGTTGTCGCACCAATCGAGAGCGATGAAGCCGCCGGACTTGCCCGAGGCGGCGCAGGCGACGCCCGTGCGCTCGATCACCGTCACCGCGATGCCGCGCTGCGTGAGGAAGTAGGCGACGGAGGCGCCGATCACTCCGGCGCCGCAGACGATGACGTGGCGAGGAGAGGTGGCGGCCATGCTACCGAGCCCGCCCGCGCGCCCACGCGATCATCAACAGATACGCGATGTCCACTGCGTAGCCGAGCCCGATGGTGAAGCTGAGACCGAGGCGCTCCAGGGACAGCCACGCCACAAGGTTGAACAGGCACACGCCGAAGATGCCCGCGGGGAATATCTTGATGAAGGACCTGATCACGTCGCGCCCGTAGTGCGAGTGGAGGATGACCATGACGGGCAGGCTATTCACCGGGTATCCCACCATGAGGGCCGACCACTTGGGGCCGAGGAGATGGGCGAGCCCCAGAAGGCGCTCTCCGCGGCGAAGCCCAGGCCCTGCTCGATGGCGAAGAAGAGCAGCGACACCACGGCGAGCTGGGGCACGGCGACGACGAGGCCACCGATGCGAGGCCCCAGCCGCTCCACCGCCGCCGTGCCGGCGAGGGTGAAGCCGGCGGACAGCGCAATCTTGGACATCAGGAGGGCGAGCCAGGACGAGCCGGGCGAGAGCACGAGGCGCGTCGGCTCGGGAGCGGGCTAGAGCCTCCAGTCTTGATACCACGTGGAATCCGCGCCGATTCCCTCGCGGGCCACCGCGACCTCGACCATGTACGGTCGATTCTCGCGCGTGATGGCCTCCATGCCTCGCCGGAGGGCGGGCTCCAGATCCTTCACGGTGGTAACGCACTCCCCGTCCACGCCCTGGGAGCGCGCCAGCCCGACGTAGTCGGTGGCGGGAGCGCCGAGGAAGAGCCCCGGATACTTTCCCTCCCGGATCATCTTGGTGTCCGGCATCTCGCGCGCCCAGTTGTGCCGCACGATCTGATAGCTCTCGTTGTTGGAGACCACGGTGAGCACCGCGGTGTTGTAGCGGGCCATGGACCAGAATCCCGCCGCGCTGTAGGTCAAGGCGCCGTCGCCCAGATGCAGCACCACGGGCCGTTCCCGGCCCACGGCGATCTTGGCGCCCACGGCCGCTCCCACTCCGAAGCCCAGCGAGCCACCGCCGCTCCGCGTCCACGCCATGCCCTCGTGCCCGAAGGGCAGGAGCGTGGTGCGCGCCGTGGAACTCTCCTGCACCATGGCCGTCTCGCGAGGGAGGATCTCGGCGAGATGCGCCTCGAGCACGGCCGGATGCACCACCGGGTCGCGCTCGTGCTCGCGCACGAGGTTCTCCTCGCGCTCGATCAGCATCTTGGCGTAGGCGCGGACCTTCGCGCGCTGGCGCGCCCAGCCCGTGACCTTGTCGGAGGGATGCACGCGCTTGACCGCCTCGGTGAGCGCGCCCAGGGTCTCGCGCAGCTCGCACTGCGCGGCCAGATCCAGCGGGTAGTGCCGGCCCATGAGGAGCGGGTTCGGGCCGATCTGCATCACGCTGGGCTCGGTCACCGCCCCGTGCACGCCCTGGCAGCCCACGAGGAAGAGAAGGTCGGGCTTGAGCCCGGAGATCTTCTCGAAGTCCTTGGCGATGGGATATGCCCCGCAGTAGAGGGGATGGCGTGACGGGAAGTTCACGAAGATCTGCCGGCTCGCGAAGACGGGCGCCTCCAGCAGCTCGGCCAGCTTCACCGCCTCCGCCTGCGCCCCTGCGCGCCACACATCGTCGCCGAAGATGATCACCGGACACCGGGCCTCGCCGAGCCGGCGCGCGATGGTCTCGACGGTCTGGGCGCGGGCGGGACCGGGCCGCTCGATCTGGTACTGCGCGCCTTCGCCGATCTGTGCCTCCAGCCCCTCGCGGTTGAGAAGCTCGGCGCTGATCGAGAGATACACGGGCCCGGTGGGCGGCGTGGTCGCCTCGCGGAGGGCGCGGGTGGTGGCCACGGTGATGGCGGCGGGGTTTGCGTGCACCTGGTAAGACGCGCGCGCTTCCTTGGTGATGGGGCGCATGGACTCCGCCTGGCTCAGGCCGGGAAACGGCGCGAGCCCCCGATAGTCCTGGAGCTCGGAGGCCCAGTCGCCCGCGATGACGAGCAGCGACGAGCCCGCCACCTGGGCGTTGAAGAGCTGGCCGGCGAGTTGGTACGACCCGCCCATCACGTGGGCGATGATGACGCCGACCTTGCCCGAGAAGCGGTGGTAGCCGTCGGCCATGGCCGCGACCAGCCCCTCGTGCTTGCCCACCACGAGTCGCTGCTCTCCATCCTCGGCGATGGCGGCGAAGATGCCCGTCTCCGCAGAGCCAGGATTCGTGAAGAGGTACTCCACCCCCGCGTCCTTGAGGGTCTGGAGGAGCAGCATCCCGCCCGTGCCCGTGATGGTCTTTCGCATGGTGTCCCTCGCGTGGGATCCTGGTGGACGAGCCGCCGTCGCGCCGCTCAGGCGGTGGCGGCCTTCAGATCGTCGAGCTGACGACGGACGCCGGCGATCATCGAGGCCAGGTCCGAGGTGAGCATGATGAGATCGAAGCCGCGCTTCACCGCACCCGCGGCGAAGGCCGCGCTCGCGCAGTGCATGCACGCCTTGATGCCGTGCTTGTGCGCGGCGTCGCGGATCTTGTCGCAGGTGGCCATGTGCAGCGCGTCGGTCTTGTCGGGTCCGGGAGGAAGGCCCAGCGCGAACGAGAGATCGGCGGGGCCGATGTACACGGCGTCCAGCCCCGGGGTGGCGCAGATCGCGTCGAGATTGGCGATTCCTTCCTTGGTCTCGATCATGGCCATGACCACGATCTCGTCATTGGCCTTGGCCACGTAGTCGGGGCCGCCGTAGTGCACGGCCCGCACCGGTCCCGACGAGCGCATGCCCACCGGCGGATAGCGACAGGCCGCCACCGCCTTCGCCGCGTCCTCCGCGGTATTGATGAGGGGCACGAGGATGCCGTAGGCCCCGAGGTCCAGCGCCTTCATGATGGTGGACGGCTCGTTCCACGGCACCCGCACCACGGGCACGGTGTCGGTCTGCGAGATGGCCTGGAGCATGGGCCACACGTCGTTCATGTCCGTGAGCCCGTGCTGCATGTCGACCACGAGGGCGTCGAAGCCCTGGCGCGCCATCACCTCCGCGGTGAAGCCGTGGGACACGGAGAGCCAGCCCATGTTGACCCATTTGCCGTCGCGCCATAGCTGCTTCATCTTGTTCGGTCGCACTGTCGCACCTCACGGTATGGAATGTCCGGTCGCCCGGCGAGCGCAGGAAGCGTAGCACACCTCACGGCGGCGAGAGTGGGGAGCGAAAGGGGCAGAAACGCGCGCGGTCGGTGATGTTCTTGCGTCGCCGGCGCCTCGCTCTCGGAGGGCGAGGCGCCGGCGGAAAATGGTCCGGCCTGAAGCTGCTACTTTCCCATGGTGTCCGCGCCTGCCTTGCACACCTGCTCATCCTGGGCCGCCGTGCCGCCGCTGCAGCCGATGGCGCCCATGAGCTGATCGCCGTTGAAGAGGGGAAGCCCGCCCCCAATCGGCAGGAAATCGGGGAAGAGGGTCAGCAGGACATTCCGTTGGGGAGCCGGCGGAGTCGCCCCAGGATTGCCCATCACCGCGTCCTCGACGGCCTTCGTTGGCCGCCTCAGGAGGGCCGACGTCTTTGCTTTGCGCTCGGCGATGCCCACGCTTCCCAACTGCACGCCGTCCATCTTCTCGAGCACGATGGGCGTCCCGTGATCGTCCGTTACGACTACCACCATCTGCCACTTGTTTTTGATCGCCTCAGCCATGGCGGCCGATACCATCTTCTTCGCCTCAGCCAGGGAGATGGCCTTGCGGTCCAGGAGCTGGGCCTGGCCTGTGCCACCCGTCACCAGCGCGTATATGAACCCGCCCATCAACAGCACGAGCACTTTGCTCATCCGTCCTGGCATGGCTCCTCCTTGTAGTGGACCGGGTAGTGGACCGGGTTAGTGGGAGAGCTACGGCTACCTGAACCGGCCAGAACCCCAAGGCGTTCCGCGGGCACTGCCGCGCCCACGGCATAGTACGATCCGCGTGGCCACGCGTGCTTTGCCGTCAACGCCGCGCCGCGCTAGGATGGGTCGCCATGCTGCCCGACCGCCTCACCCTCCAGCCCATCGCCCGCTTCGAGGGCACGCTCCAACTGCCTGGATCGAAGAGCCTGTCGAACCGTGTCCTCCTCCTGAGCGCTCTCTCCGAGGGCGAGACGGAGGTGACGCGCGTGCTGGACAGCGAGGACACGGACGTGATGCTGGCGGCCCTCCGGACTCTGGGCGTGGGAGTTCGCGGGCTTCCGGGCCCGCACGGCTCCATGTGGATCACGGGCAAGGGAGGACCGCTCGGCGCGCCGTCGGGACCCATGCAGCTCTCGCTCGGCAATGCGGGCACGGCCATGCGCCCGCTCACCGCGGTGCTCGCGGCCGGGCACGGTATTTTCACGCTGTCGGGTGTCCCGCGGATGCACGAGCGGCCCATCGGCGATCTGCTCGATGGACTCCGGCAGCTCGGCGTGCACGTGAGCTGTCTCGAGCGTGAAGGCTTTCCGCCGCTGCGCATCGATGCGAAGGGGCTCCGCGGAGGCTCCGCACGGATCAGCGGCGCCACGAGTAGCCAGTTCCTCTCGGCCCTTCTCATGGCGGCGCCCCTCGCCGGGGGGCCCGTCGCGCTCGAGATCACGGATCGCCTCGTCTCCCAGCCCTACGTGGACATGACTCTCGCGCTGATGACGCGCTTCGGAGTGCGCGTGGAGCGGCCCGCATCGCTGCGCTTCGAGATCACCGCTCCGCAGCGCTATCGCTCGCCCGGCCGCCTGCTCGTCGAGGGTGATGCCTCGTCCGCCTCGTATTTTCTGGCGGGCGCCGCCATCACGGGGGGCAAGGTCAGGGTCGAGGGCTGCGGTTCGGACAGCCTGCAGGGCGACGCGCGCTTCGCCGAAGTGCTGGCGCGCATGGGCGCACATGCGCGCTTCGAGCCCGCGGCCATCGAGGTCGAGGGCGGGGAACCGCTCGCCGGCATCGACGCCGATCTGACCACGATGCCCGACGCCGCCATGACCCTGGCCGTGGCCGCGCTGTTCGCCCACGGCCCGACCACTGTGCGGGGAATCGGCAACTGGCGGGTCAAGGAAACCGACCGCATGGCCGCGGTGGCGGCGGAGCTGGGCAAGCTCGGCGCGCGCACCGAGGTGGGCTCGGACTCGCTCACCGTGCATCCGCCCGCGAGTATCCGCTCCGCGTCCATCGCCACCTACAACGACCACCGCATGGCCATGGCCTTCTCTCTGGCAGCCTGCGGCCGCGAGCCGGTGGTGATCGAGAATCCCGCCTGCGTCGCCAAGACGTTCCCCGAGTACTTCGAGGAGCTGGCGCATCTGACCGTGCCCGCCTCGTAGCGGCCACTCTCTCACCCGAACAGGAGGCACCACGTGGCTCTCACGCTCGCCGAAGCGAACAAGATCGTGCAGGGGGCGGTGGACAAGGCCAAGGAGCTCAACATCAGGATCAGCGTGGCTGTCTGTGACGCCGGAGGCCGGCTCGTCGCCTTCAACCGGATGGACGGAGCGATCTGGGCCGGCGCCTACGGCTCGCAGGGCAAAGCGATCGCCTCGGTAGCTTTCGGCCGGGCGAGCGGAGAGCTGGCCGAGCGGGCAGGCAATCCCATCGTCCAGGGCATCATGGCGGCGGAGGGCGGCCACATGATCCCGAGCCAGGGTGCGGTGCCCATCATCCGCAACGGCGTCATCGAAGGCGCCTGTGGCACGGGCGGGGGAACGGCCCAGCAGGACGAGGACTGTGCCCGCGCGGGTGTCGCCAAGCTCTAGTCCGAATTGTTCGCGACCGTTTGGCGCGAGGCGGGCGGGGCCTGTCGCCGGGGGGAGGGCGGCGCGGGCGGCTGCGTCACCCTCCTCTTCGTGAATCGCAGCCCTGCGGGCTGCGCACACTCGAAGGGGCCCACTACGCCGGCCGCGCCGCCGCCACCCCCGATGCCACCCGCCCGACTGTACGAGCGGCGCTTGGGAACAATCCGGGCCAGGCTCACTATGGTATTCTCGGCGCTGTGACTCAATCCGCTGACATCGCGATCGTCGGGGGCGGCATCGTGGGCCTCGCCACCGCGTTTGCCTTGACGGACAGCTATCCGCAGGCGCGCGTGGTCATCCTCGACAAGGAAGCCAAGGTCGCCACGCACCAGACGGGCCACAACAGCGGGGTGATCCACTCCGGCATCTACTACAAACCGGGCTCCCTCAAGGCGCGCCTCTGCACGGAGGGTGCGCGACTCATGAAGGCCTTCTGCACCGAGCACGGCATCCACTGGGAGCTCTGCGGCAAGCTCATCGTGGCCACCGACGAGAGCGAGCTCGGCCGGCTGCAGAGCATCCACGAGCGCGGCCAGGCCAATGGGCTGAGCGGGCTCAAGATGCTCGAGGCTTCCGAGGTCAAGGCCTACGAGCCCAATTGCCGCGCGGTGAAGGCGCTCGTCGTGCCCGAGACCGGCATCGTGGACTATGTCCAGGTGGCGGAGAAGATGGCCGAGCTGCTCAAGCGGCGCAGCGTCGAGATCATGACGGGGGCGGGGGTCACCGCCATCCGCCGCACCGGGCAGGGGCTGACCCTCGACACCGCGCGCGGAGCGGTGGAGAGCCGCTACCTCGTCAACTGCGCGGGGCTCTACTCGGACGAGGTGGCGCGGCTCATGGGGATTCACCCCGGGGTCCGCATCATCCCGTTCCGCGGCGAGTACTACATGATCCGGCCCGAGCGCCGCGCCCTCGTGAAGAATCTGATCTATCCCGTGCCGGATCCCGAGTTCCCGTTCCTGGGTGTGCACTTCACGCGCACGGTGCACGGCGACGTGGAGGCGGGCCCCAATGCCGTGCTGGCCTTCGCGCGCGAGGGCTACACCCTCGGCACGGTGCGCCCGGGCGAGACCCTCGGCATGCTCGGCTACGCGGGATTCTGGAACATGGCGCGGCGCTACTGGAAGATGGGCGGCTACGAGCTCTACCGCTCGGCGAGCAAGGCGGCCTTCGTCCGATCGCTCCAGAAGCTCGTCCCCGACATCCGGACCGATGACATCCAGCGGGGCGGGGCGGGTGTGCGGGCGCAGGCGGTGAGCCCAAACGGCTCACTGGTGGACGACTTCAGGATCAGCGTCACCGAAGGCGCGGTGCACGTGGTCAACGCGCCGTCCCCGGCGGCCACGGCGTCTCTCGCCATCGGCCGCCACATCGCCGGTCTCGCCGGCGACACGTTTGGCTTGAAAAAGTAAGCTGTCCGCGCCCTCAGGCGCTCGTCCCGCCCTCGTCGGACTTCCGCTTCCGCTCCCGTTCTTCGGCTTCCCGCGCGCGGTTCTCGGCCTCGCGCGCCCGCTCCTCCGCGGCGAGCATGCGCCCGGAGAGATCCTTGATGATGGCGAGGGCGAGGGCGGGGTTGGTCCGCACCATGGCGTCGAGCCGATTGGCGGGAATGAGGAGCAGGGTCACCGGCTCGGCGGCGATGGCGGTGGCGGAGCGGGGGGCGTTCCGGAACAGCGCCAGCTCGCCCAGTAGCTCGCCCTTGCCGAGGACCCGGAGCAGCTTCTCCTCGCCGCCGAGGTTCTTCCTCACCTCGACCTTGCCCTCGTGGACGAGGAAGGCCTCGCTCTTCGCGTCGTCGTTTTCCTTGAATATGACGTCGCCGGCCTTGAACGTCCGGCTCGGGACTTCTCCGCTAGGTCGGCTCATGCGCACCTCTCGTGGTGTAGAATACCCGCCAACCAGCCTATGATACGACGAATCACGCTCGCCCTGGTTCTCGGGCTTGTTGTCACGAAGATCGTGGTGATGAGCGCTCATGCCCAGTCTGGACTTTCCGTACAGGAGAGCGTGCTTCGGGCCAAGCCGGCCACCGTGCTCGTCATCGCCGAGGTCTCCGCCGAGGTCTCGCTCAACTGCGGCGCCGGTCCGCAATCGGTGACCCCGCCCGCCTTCCGGGAAACCGGCACGGGCTGGTTCATCGACCCTTCGGGCTGGGTGATGACCAACGGCCACGTGGTCCAGCCCGCCTACGAGACGCCACGCTGGCTCATCAACCAGATGGCCCAGCGCGCGGTGACCACGGCCTGTATGGGCCCAGCGATGCAGTCGGCGCGCATGCAGCCCGGCGAACGACCGGAGGCGGAAGAAGCGCTCAAGCGGCGCCTCCTCGACAAGGTTCTGCCCACGGTCAAGGTCACCGTCACTCCGACCATCTCCGTCAAGCTCTCGAACGGAGGACGGCTCAAGAGCGAGGTGAAGAAGTACAGCCCGCCCGCCAGCGCTGAGGCGGGCGCTC
>Ga0070712_100000933_pt1 | contig 17597 bp, 34 predicted proteins | sample LARL81metaG_FD_71396 | JGI IMG/M metagenome (GOLD analysis project Ga0070712, IMG submission 71396) | Corn, switchgrass and miscanthus rhizosphere microbial communities from Kellogg Biological Station, Michigan, USA - LAR L8-1 metaG | ecosystem: Host-associated > Plants > Roots > Rhizosphere ...
GACTGGAGCGTATCAACCGCTGACCGTGCCCGAGCCCACGATGGCCGCCGGGTCCTCCACGTTGTGCGTGACGGGCATGTCCGCACCGGGCACGCCAGCCGGAGCGGCGGCGGGCTGGTCCGGCGCGAGCGCGGAGTCGAGGAGGGTCACGCCGGCGGGGCCGGAGTCACCCACCCCACCCGCGCCCGGTCCGTGCGGCGCGGCCGGCTCCAGCTCGGCCACGTCCACGCCCGCGATGGCGGCGGCGTGCGCGGGCGTGTAGCCCTCGTCCACGAGCACGCGGGCGGCGGCCAGGGCGCCCGGGGCGGAGTCCGGCGGAGTGGCCTCGTCCGCCGCCTGAGCGGACGCCTGCGGCTCCGCGACCGGTGCCGGGTCCTCCGGTACCTCCGAAACGCCCTGCGGGGCGCTCAGCGTGTTGTCGCTGGTAGCGCGTGTGTCCGCCGTGGGCGTGCCCGCGAGGGCGTCCGAGACGGCGGCGGACACCTGGCCGATGAGGTGCTCGGCCACGTTCTCCAGGACGTCCACGAGCTGCTGAGCGAACCGGCGCACGGCCGGGTGGTCGTTCTCCCACTTGCTGAGGTCAAACATGGTGCTGTGCCTGCCTTTCGGTCATCCGCGCGGGTTCGCCTGACGCGGCCAGAGGGTGACTTTGAGCGCGACGTGGTAGACGGCGGCAGCGCCACCGGCTCCGATCGCGGTCAGGGTGATGTTGCCCGCCGCCTCCATGGTCACAAACCAGGTGTGCTCCGTGCCGGAGTTGGCGGCGGTCGCCTGCTGGGACGGGACCACGTACGCCGGATCGCCGGGCACGTTCAGCGCCACGTTGTCCGAGTCGGCGGCGGTCGAGGTGCCCGAGGTGTACGAGGTCACGTCCACCCGGTAGTAGCCGGCTCCGGCCACGACAGCCGTGGCCAGGGCCGCCCCGGCGAGCGGGCCGGTGACGCTGGCGAACGCTTCGATGGTGTCGAAATCGCTGTTCACGGGATCACCAGCTCGTCTCCGGGGAAGATCAGATTGAAGTTGCCGGCCGGGTGGCCGGCGTGCGGGTTCGCCTGCTCCAGCGCGGCGAGGGTGACGTCGGCCGCCGCCGCGATGGACGCCATGGTCTCACCCGCCTTGACCACGTGCACGGTGACCGGTTGCGGGCTCGGCGCGTCGATGACGCCCCGTTCCCACACGGACTGAGCCTGCGCCCACGTCCCCGGAGCCGTGTTGTTGCAAGGCTTGTACTGGACGGCCCACGGGCGCACGCCCCCGTACGGTGCCCACGCTGGACTGCCCACCGTCTCCGATCCCGGCCGGTAGTCCGCGTTCACGATGTGAATCTTGCGGCTGGCCAGCGGTGAAAGGCTCGGGGAGCCCATCCGCGCCCACATCGATCGAGGCAGGTAGCAGACCCACATGACCCCACCCAAGCCACGATAGGTGTCGATCGCCTGGCAGAGCTGCGGCAGCGAGACCATCCCGGCAGGCGAGCCCGATTCGGCGGGCCAGATCTCGGCGTCGTACATAGCGGGCCGCGCGCCGATCAACATAAAGGCTCGCCTTGCCTGCGCCGCGATTTCGGGGCCCGTGCCCGTGTGCAGCGCGTAGTAGGCGTAGGCGTGATGTCCACCGGCCGCCGCCTGCGCGAGATACGCCCGGTAGCTCGGGTCCGTGAACAGCGCGCCCTCGCCTGCCTTGCACACCACGGCTCCCGTCATCGTGAACGGGGCGTTGCCGTGGTAGATGTCGTTCCAGTGCGTTTGCTGCACCAGTTTTCCCCCTCTCGTGGATGACTACGGCGGCCAGCCCGAGCGCGAGCACGGCGAGCGCGTACGCGAGGGCGGCAGTGTTTGTGATCATGGATGCCTCACGATCTTACCGTGCCAGACGGTCCCGGCCGGGGCGGACATGCTGATCCTGGCGTTGCCGGCCGCGTCCACGCGGGCCGTGACCGACTGCGGCAGCTCGTACCGCCCGGTTGCCTCGTCAAACCGTGCCTCCGTTGGTACGTAAGGGTTCAGGCCCTCCATCTCCTCCCGGGTCATTGGTCGTCCGCCCATGTCCGCCGGGCCGGCCGGGGCCGGGGGCGGGGCCGGCAGGCCATCACGATCAGGTCCCGGCCCACGTAGAGCGCGCCGAACAGCAGCATGGCGCCCTGCGGCCCGGTCATGGCCGCCGCCGAGCTGCGCGGCGGCGGGCCGCGCGGTTGGCGAACGGCTGCGGTCGGTCGAGCTGGCCCGCCGCCTCCAGGTCGGCGAGCATGGCGCCCGTGAGCGGGTAGACCGGGTCACGGAGGAGCCTGTCCGGGGCGTTGCGCTCCCACGGCAGGCCGATGATCCGGCCGGCCGGGTCGGTCATGGTCACGGTCTCCAGCGTGTTGAACGGGGCGTCCGCCCACGGGTCCCACGGGTCGTCAGGCCCGGGGATCGGCGGCGGAGCGAGCACGTCAATGCGCACGTCGAGGTAGCGCAGGTAGCCGCCGGTCATGGCCGCCGCCCCTCGTGGCAGTCGTTGCACGCGCCCTGCTCGGCGTACTCCCGTGCGGACATGATCCGGCCGCATCCTGGGCACTCCGGCTTGTTGCGGTCGATGTCCCGGCGCGGCGTCTGCCGCTCCCACTCCTCGCGGATGTGGCCACGGAACGCCAGCCACGCCCAACAGAACTCGTCCAGGTCCGTTGGCGCCAAAGGGAAAGCGCCCATGAAGGTCGTTGAGATCTCGACGTTGCCACCGGCTCGGACCTTCCGGCCGTCGAATTCGAGCCGGCGTCCGAGCGCGGTCAGATGCCATACAGGCGAGTCGGAAGGCTGCCGGTACATCAGCGCTCCCATCCGTAGCCGCCGCGCGGCGCAGGGCGCCCTGAGACGGCGGAGAGCTGGAATGCGCCGCAACCCTGGCACGATCCCAGGGCGCACGAGGCGAGCCCGTCATGGCCGCCGTGGACGCCCCGGACGTGGCCACAGACGCACCGCTGTTCCTTCCACTCGTCCCGGTTGTGCGAGCCGTCGGGGGCGGTCATGACGAGCTGCCCGGGGTCGCACGGGCATCGGTCAGCGCGGCCAGGGCTTCCGAGCCGAGGTGGTCTCCCTTGTGCTCACGGGCTCGGGCACACCACTCGTTCGGGCCGGCCAGGGCGGTGCACTGGGCGTACGGGAAGTGCACCCGGCATCGGGCGTTGACACAGTCTGAGTCGAGATGCGGGATCGCCCACCACGGGGCCGGGATCGGGGAGAACAGGCGGTTCAACTCCCGACGCTGCCGGGCCACCGTGGTCCGCAGGGCGGCCATGGCCCGGCGGGTCATGTGGCCACGCACGAGCGCGACCGCGAGCGCCAGGGCGCCGACCACGTTGCCGATGAAACTGAGGATCATTCGGGTTCCCCTTCCAGGGCGGAGGAGATCAGGTCAGCGACCCAATCCGAGAGGGACTTACCACGACGGGCGGCGGCCACCTCGGCACGCCGCTTGAGTGCTGCCGTGACGTACACGGCGATTCGGGGGCGGCTCACTATGCCCGCCAACGCGCGAACCGTTGGCAGAGGCCAGGGATCACTCCGGCCAGCCGGAGCGGCGAGGCCACACAGGACGCGCAGGCGCGGCCGGTCAGGCAGTGAGAGCCACGCATGTGCCCGCAACGGCGGCAGAGCCGGCGGGGATCGGTACGCAACATCCGCCCACCGTACCCCGGGTGCACCCAGTGCACAACGCGCTTACGAGTGGACGTGCAGAAACGTGGACACCACGGCCAGGATGGAGGCGAGGAATGTGGGCGGCAGCAGCAGCCGCCATCGTTCGTTGACGCGGATACGCCCCTCGTGGTCGGCGAGCCGGATGTCGATCCGCTTCTCGTGGTCGGCGAAACGCAGGTCAACCGCTTCCCGGTAAGACTTCAGCTCGTTGACGAGCGCGGACACGGTGCCCTCCAGCCGCGCCAGCTCGACGCGGGTCAGTGACTCATCGACTGGCCGCCCCATAGAGATCATTGTACGGAAAAGGCCAGACACTTTAGACGCTCACGCCGGAGAATTTGCTGGTATCGCCGATGTCGGTCACGCGGATATAGCTCACGATCGGTGCTGCGGCGCCGTCGAAGTTGACCACGTTTGCGGTGACCGGGTCGAGCGTGGCGGCCAGGCGGGCGGTCACGTTCACGCCGGAGGTGTTGACGAACACACCTTGAACGTAGACCGGGATTTCGGTATTGATCACGTCGATATTGATCGTGGGCCAGGCAACCAATCTGGTCCCGGCGAGGTTGGTTTTGCGGATGTTGTATGACACCCGATTGACGACGGCGGCGTGCATCCTGCCGACCAGCTCCACGAGGTAGGCGCGGCCATTGGTGAACGTGTAGAGGTTGGTCGTGGTGAACGCGGTTTGTTCGTTGGCCGTGCCGTCACTGGTGAATACGCCCGTGATCGCCTCGAATGCGGCCCACCCACGGTCCATGCTGACCGCGTTGAACTGGAGGTCCCCCGCGCCGTTGGTCCCGAACTTGGCCAGCGTGTTGAACCACGTGTGGATGGTCTGTACGACGCCGTTGGGGTCGCCAACCTGAGCGTTGACCTGAGCGCTGTTCTTGTACCAGAGGCCCGGGATCAGGCTACTGGCAACCGATCCGGGCACGAAGAACTCGTGAGAGATCTCCATAACCTGATCGTTGACCGTGGCCCGGGTCAGGTCCACCATGCCGACCGCGTGAAGCGGTCGCCCGAGGACCGTGGAGAACCCCACAATCTCGTAATGGTACGAGTTGGCATTCGAGTACATGATGATGCATGACGGGCTGAACAGATCTATTTGAAACGGAACGGCGCCGTAGAACGTCTGCAATTCGGCCGGAACTGTCGGGCCAATCGTCATTCCGCTATTCGGCGGATTACCAATGGTAATTGTCCCGCGGAACGTTCCGGCATTGAATTCCGCATTACCATTCCGGAAGATTGCCCAACCGTCCACGCCGGCAATGTAGTTAACGGACTTCATTACTTGGCGGACGATTACGCCGATCGCATTGACAACATCATTGGCGAATCCGCTCATCGCCAGTCCTTTGTGCCCTGGACGCGGAGGGTGGCCGTGGCGCCCGGGTCGCCACCGGTCCACACGGCGATGATGAACGGGTCCGCGTGGCGCCCGATCACGTAGCCGGCGAACCGGTCGGTGTTGTCTCCCGAGCTGCCCGACACGGTCCCGTCCACGAAGTTGTCATCGGCCACCTTGGAGCCGGCGTACATGTCGCACCGGGCCTCGTTGGTCGGCAGGCCACCGGCCGGGTTCGGTGCCTTGACGGACACCGTCTGCGGGTACCAGTACTCGTTACTGCCGTCCGGGCGCAGCTTGATCGTGCCGTTGCCGGAGCCGTCCAGGACCACGGACTCCGTCTCGTTGAGCGCCCGGGGCATGGCTCATGCCCGGTACGACGCGCACACCGCGACGCGGGACGTGGGGCCGGACAGCGCCAGGCAGGCCACGTAGACCGTTCCCTGATCGTTGATCGGCCAGGGCGCGAGGTTGGTCACGGGGACCGTGGTCCCGGCGCCGTTGCGGGCGTCGGACTCGTTGCCGGCGATCACGATGTCATCGTCCAGCGGTTGCACGTACGCGCTGACCCGCTTGTCCGACGCGGGAAGGATCTCTTGCGACGCAATGGTTTCCAGGTCCCTCGTGACCAGCGTGACCGTCTGGTAGACGGCGCGCAGACGCGGCGGAGCGGCCGGGGCCGGCTGCTCGACGACGCGGACCGGGATCACGGACACATCGGTGTACTGGTCGGTCATAGGATGGCCGCTACCTCTCCGGCTCGGGCCGCGCCCTTGGCAACCTTGGTGGCGGCCGGGACGGCATTGGTCAGTTTAGCGATGCCCACGGCGATGAGGACCAGGCCCAGCGCCACCTCCGCCACGCGAATCCACGTGTTCGGGTCGGTCAGCCGGGACAGGAAGTCCGTCGTACTGGTGACGGCGCCCCCGACCGCGTGGCCGGCCTGGTGGAGTAGGTCCGCGTACGCTTTCGCGTCCGCCTGCGTCGGGAACCCGATCCACCCGACCTTGGTCAGTGCCTCCGCCGCGACCGGGTTGGACTGCCGTTGGATCGTGCCCGTGGGGAACACGAACCACGGGCCGCCGGGTGGGATGCCGAACGGGCCTGTGTTGCTGTTCGACGCGTCACCGCCGGACGGCTGAGTCATGACTCAGTCACCCCACCTTCCAACGGCGGATGGACAGGAACTGCCCGCGCGGGCCGCCGGTATTGATGTGGGACACGCCGGTCCCCTCGCGCTCGTTGCGGGCGGACACCATCTGGCCGCCGCCGATGCAGATGCCGATGTGCGTTTGCCAGCAACAAAAATCGCCGACCTGCGCGGCGTCGCCATCGTGCCCGACCGTGGTGAGTTGGGTCCACCCGAACCACGCCAGCGCAATCGGGCCATGCGTGCTGCCGTCGTACTTGCCCGCGTCGTATCCGGGGATCGGTAGGCCCGTGTCGTGCCCGACCACCCAGTTCATGAACGATGAGCAGTCCCAGTGCCCCGGTCCCTGCGCGGGCTTGCCGCCGAACTGGTAGCCGGCTCCGATGTAGCGCTGCGCGTCCTGCGCGGCGAACACGAGCGCGCCCGGCTGGGTGCCCCGGCCGGGGACCGGCTGGCCGCCGCCGCCGGTACCGCCCGACCGGGCGGGCGGCAGGCCGGCCGCCGGGGGGCCGCCGGGCGCCCCGGGGATGACGCTGTCCACCGCTGAAATCAACGCTGGGACGGCTCCGGCGATGGTGTGGCTGTTGGGTACCCCGGCCGGGTTCTGGCCCTGTATGGCCGCCTGAACGGTCGCCAGGACGCCCCGGCCGGTGACGCCGGAGTACACCAGGACGCCGCCGACCGCGACAGCGGCCACGGCGATCCCGTTGACTCCGGCGCCCTGCGGCATCAGCCGGCCGCCGCCGCGAGGGTGGAGCTGCCCGGCGTGCCCTTGGGTGCGTAGCTGCCGGGCGTGAGCACGATCTGACCCGTGCCCGGGTGCGTCGCGAGGGCGTGCCGGTAGATGACCTCGTTCGCGATGACCGTTGCTCCGCCGAGGATGAAGATGTTCAGGTCCTTGGCCAACAGCCCGAGGGCGCCCACGATGCCGAGGGACAGCCACCCGGCCTTGCGGGTGGCGGCGGTCAGGTTGATGTCAAACGGCTCTGTCGCGTGGACGTCCGCCGCCGGGCCTACGTTGGACTGGTAGACCGCCTCCACGATCGCGACCACGGCAAGGCTCGCGATGATGGAGTTTTCGCCGGACAGGCGTGGCGTGAAATCCATTGCCCTGCCTCACTTTCGCTTCACGTAGACGGTGTCACCCGCACGGATGTGATCCGGCTCGCCGCGTAGCTCGCGTAGCCGGGCGTTCTTGGGGTCGTTCCACACTGACTGCCAGTCCGAGCCGTAGCCGTAGTGGCGGGCAATGCCGGAGATGGTGCTGTTCCACGGCGGGTTCTTGCTCGTGTACGCGACCACGCCCACGGCGGCGTAGGAGCCGGAGGGCGGGGTGGTCGAGCCGCCGCCGGACGCGGCCCGGGTGGTGAACGTGATCGAGGTGTCCGGCCCGGTCCCGCCGGAGCCGTTGCCGTGGACCTTGACCGTGTACGAGGTTCCGGGCGTGAGCGCGGTCAACGTGATCGACTGCTCGGACACGGTGCCGTGCCGGGTGGTCCCCGCGATGCTCCAGCCGTACGAGGACGCCCCGGACACGGGCGTCCACTTCACTACCGCAGAGGTGTCGGTTACGGCGCCCATGGACAGGCTCAGCGGGCCGGGCGCCCCGCCTCCGGGGTGGTCCACCGACCCGGCGATGTTGATCGACGGGGGGAACCCGTTCGGGCCGGCGACCGGGACCGGGCCGGCCGCGCCGATCGCGGGCCGGATCGTGGTGTCCGCCTCCGCCGCAGTCACCTGCGCCCCGGTCAGGTACGCGCCGAGGTCATGGGCCACCTGGCCCGGGTCGAGCCCGGCCACGCCCGTAAGCCACTGGGTCGCGTACTGGTCCCACGCGGCGTTGTCCGTGAACGGTGGACCGTTGTTGACCTGGTCTCCGACTCCTCCGCCGCCGGACGAGCTGCCGCCGCCGCCCGAGCCGCCGGAGCCGCCGCCGGACGCGGCGGCCAGGGCGTCAACGTCCTGCGGGCTGCCGTAGACGAACCCGGTCGCCGGGTCGATCTGACCCACGTTGCCGGCCGGGTCGGTCGCGGTCCCGGCCGAGCTGGCCGCGCCGTGGCGGTTGCGGTACCAGAGGACCGCCGACACGCCCACCACGGCCACGCCGGCATAGACGTAGATGCGCTTCACGCGCCCGACCTTGGGCACGTCGAATGTCTTCCCCGAGGAGCTGCCCGGGGCGGTGGGCTCGGTCATGAGAACCACCCGGCGGAGACGGGCGCACCCTGGAGCGGCTGGCTGAGCGTGGCCGGCTCGGCGGGCGGCTGGTAGGAGGTCGGCGGCGTGGCGTTGACCGCCCGCGCGTCCCAGCCGGAGGCCCACTGGCCGGGACCGTTGGGCGCGTCGGTGGGCGTGAAGTTGCCCGACCCCTGCGGCCAGACCTGCACACGCTCGCCCGGGTCGAGGTAGAACATCGGTTGCGGCTGGCTGTCCACGATGCGCTGCCGGTGCCCGCCATCGAACCCGAACCGGTTGGACAGGCTGTAGCCCTGGTCCCGGTCATAGCCGCCCATGGCCTGAATCTGCCCACGGAGCGGCTGGAGGTTGTTGTCCCCGATGTACTCGTACGGCCCCTCCACGGCGTACGCCGGCTCGACCGGGGCGCCGTGCACGGCTATGCGCGGCGCCAGGGCGCCGAAGTCCGCGCCGTGGATCTCCGCCGAGTTGGCGTGCATCGCGTCCAGCTCGGCGGAGGGCGCGTACGACCCGGCCCAGCCGGGGACCGGGCCGGCGTGCCCGGTCGGTGTCCGGTCCTCGTTGACGCCGCCGTGGAGCCCGAACGCGGACGGCAGTAGCGGAACCTGCGGCGGGGCGTCGGGTGCCTCGGGCGCGAACCCGAGCGTGGTCGTGTACCGGCCGACCGGCGTGGTGTTGACGCCGTGCGCCGGGTCGGTCGGGCCGCCCTGGGACTCCAGGGCGCCCTCGCCGGTCATGCCCTGCGCGACCCGGGACGGGAACCCGCGCCCGGACACACGCCCGTAGAGGCCGGCCATGGCTTACGCCTGACCGGTGATCGCGGTGCGCTCCGTGCCGGACACGAACTTCTGGAGCCCGACAGCGGCGATTGCGATCCCCTTGCCCTGGGTGGCCACGAGGTAGAGCGCGCCGAGCCCGATCAGGCCGGCGAGCCACTTCTGGAGGAGGTCCATGGAGTCACTTCCCTTGTCCGGCAACGACCGGCGTGGCGTAGCCGAGGATCTTGGTTGCGTTCTGCAGGGGGGTCGGGGCGTTGCCGAACGGGATCGCGATGGCGGTCACCAGGCCCAGCCACGCCAGGCCCACGGCGAACTCCGGCGCGATGCGCTCCAGGCCGGCCAGCGCCAGCGCCAGGCCGGCCGTGGCGGGCAGGATGCGCCAGTTCACGGACACCTTTTGCCCGGCCAGCGGCGCAAACACCACCTCGTTCGTGAGGGTGAGTGCGCCGATGGCCAGGATGATGCCCGTGGACTGCGCCACCGGCTCAGATGCTCGGCAGCTTGGACAGGCCGGGCAGCGCGCGGACGCGGTTGGCGAGGATGACGCCGCCAGCGAACCACAGTCCGTAGATGACCCACTTGTTCACGGCTGAACTCCTTACGCGACAACGATTTTCGGGGGGCGGGTTCCCGGGACCCACCCGGGCAGGTCCCGGGAACCCTTTCTATTAAAGGTGTAGAACGTGTCTCAGGCCGTCAGGCGACGATCTGAGAGAAGTCGTTGCCGCGCGGGACAACGTAGTTGGACGTGATGAACAGGGTGTCCGTGCCACCGAAGGAGCCGCGAACCTTGAACGTGTTGCCGGTCTTGGTCCGCATGTAGTGGCGCCGCGCCTCGTTGCCCGGCAGCGAGCCCACGTCGAGGGTGAACCACCAGGGATACAGGCCGTTCTCCCGGCCCATTGCCGTGTCGGGCGTGGTGTTCGTGAACGTGAACGCCCTGCCCTGCTTGGTGATCCACGTCGACTTGTGCATGTTGCGGACGCGGGTCGTGCCCAGGGTGATCTCCAGCGGGTCCGGCCAGTCCGCGTCACCGTTGGCCCGGGTCGAGCCGGACCGAACGAGCTTGAACAGGATGTTGCGGTACCCGTTGCCGATCCCGTTCGTGATCAGGCTGGACTGCGTACCGGAGGCGAGGTTGTCATCCTCCTGCTTCCAGTACTGGAGGGTGCCCGGGACGGGCGGGGCGTCGGAGATGGGCCGGCCCGTGAGCGCCATCGCGGCCACCGGCTCCGTGTAGGAGTCCTGCGTGGTCTGGATGTGCAGGGTGCCCAGCGTGGTCGGCGCGACGCCGTAGACCGCCGTGGACGCGGCCATGGTCAGCTCAACCCGGTAGACGCTGTTCTCCGAGCGGTTCTCCACGGTGCCGAGGGCGTCCGCGCGGCTGATCTCCAGCGGCAGGAACAGGCACCAGTGCGCCGAGCCGCCCGTGCCCACGGCGCCCGTGGTGACGCTGAAGTTGAGGTCCCGACGCGGGTCGCCTACGCCGTGGTAGCCGCCGAACTTGTTCGTGGTCATCCAGTCGTACCCGGAGAATGGGCCGAAGATCTGCTCTCCGCCCGTGTCGCGGAACAGGACCGTGTCGATCGCGGAGAACGGGCCGTCCTCGGCGAACGTGACGGCGGCGGCGTTCGCGGCGGTCACCAGGTCGAACTCGAACCAGATGCCACGGAGCCAGCCGTCCGGCTCCACCTTGACATCGGGGAACTTGACGGCGGCGGCGGTCATGGTCCGCGTCTCGCTGTAGTCGCTCAGGTTCTCCGGGCGGAACACACCGACCGGGAACGGCCACGGCGCCAGGACCGGGCCTTTCTGCTGGGTGCCCGGGGTTCCCTGACCCGGGGGGGCCTGCTGTGGCTGCATCTCACTCTCGCTTCCCGAGGGCCACGGGAAGTGACCCGCGCCCGGTCAGAGCCCGCAACTGGCGGGCCACGTCCTCAAGTCCGAGACGCGGTACGAGGACCAGGCCGCCGCCGTCGGTTCCACGCTGAGCCGGTGCGAGCTTGCGGGACATGGCCTGCATACGCAGGACCGACGCCGCCTCGCAGACGGTCATGGACGGTGCGGTCAGCTCCACGTAGCAGTGATGCGCCTCGTTGTGATGCGAGTGGTCAACAGCCTCCGACCGTGTCGGGAAGACTGCCAGATCGTCCGCGCCCCCATCGGCGAACCGGACCGCGATCCACCCATGACGCTCGCCGCACAACTTGTGAAGCGCGTACCGCTCCGCGAGCCGGTGCGCGGCAGCGGAATGGCCGCCGTTCGCCTCTCGGGCGTAGCGGCATCCCCGGTCATGGCTGATGATCGTCAGCTCGTCCACGCGCGGAGGGTAGCACAAATGATCGAGCCGGACGAGCAGAAACGCCCGTCCGGCTGATCAGCGACTCAGGTCCGGCTGAGTGGTGACTCAGCCCTACATGGTGCCCGGGGTCGGGCGCAGCTCGTCCGGGTGGTCGCCCGGGTCGTCCAGCTGGTCCATGGCGCGCACGCCGGCCCGTGCGCCCATGGCGGTCGCCCATTCCGCCAGGTGGCCCCAACGGCAGAACTGGAGCCGGTACTGGCCGGACGTTGGCATGGCGTAGTCGATGGAGATCCACGCCTGTCGGTCCTGCCACTCCAGCGGCAGCTCAGCGGAGCACGATGGGGCCTGGCACAGTGGCACGCTCTCGTTGCGTATGACGGCCCGGTCCACCGGCGGCTTGAACACCATCGGCCCGTTCATGATCCACTCCCCGCGGGGACGGTGAAACCGGTCACACGCTGGTATTTCTCGGCCGTGGTGTGCCCGTCGTACGTGCCCTCGTACGCCGGCAGATGCCACGACACCTGACCGGTCGGCAGCTCGATATACGCGATCACCCATGCGTCCGACTCCCAATCGGGCACGATGCCGGCCGGCATGTCGCACACGAGCGCGAGCGCGACCGCCTGGAGGACGAACACGTTGCGCTGCGGGTAGAACTCTGCGCCCGGTCCGCCCTCGCGGGACGGGTCGAGCTTGTGTATGGCCCGCAGTAGGGCGCGCAGGTCCGCCAGGGCGGCGGCGTGGCCCGGGTTGGGCGCGGGGACCAGGTCCTCACGGAGTAGTTGCTCCGCGTCTTGCATGGCGTCTGACGGTGGGTTCATGGGGCGGCTGTCTCCTTACTTGGCTTTGATGATGGAGAGGTACGGCCCACCTTGGCCGTCCCCTTTGTTGATCCACAGGAACTCGTGGCGCCGCAGGCTCAGGACGATGGCCTCCACGAAGCCGGCGTCCACGGCGCCAATCTCTCCGTACCGTTGCCGGCTCCGCTTGTCCGGGTCCCGGCTGAAAAACAGGTGTTGGGCGTTGCTGTACATGAACCCGGGGATGCCCTTGCCCTGCGTGCCGGACGGGCGTTGCGTGGCCGCCCACATCCCGGCGCCCATACCCGAGCCGCGTGACCACAACGCGATCAGCTCGGGCGTCAGGTCAAGCTCTGCCACCATCCCGTAGACCTCGTCCGCCACGATGATGATGTCCCCGCGCGAGTACGCCCACTGGAGGGCATACCGGAACTCGCGTTCGATGGTCTCGTTGTCCACGGCCACCACGAACGTATGCGGCGGCCAGAGCACCCATCCGGACGGCTCCGGTTGGTTCCAACGGCGCGGCGGCGGGCCGTTCTGCCACGTGGCCACCTCCTCGTAACCGAGGTGGGCGGACCAGGCGGCCGGCGTCGCGTCGCGCGGCTTCATCACGAACACGAGCGCGGGCAGCTCGGGCCGCGCGGTGTACATGAGGAGCTGGAACATGAGGGTGGTCTTGCCGTCCTGGGACGGCGCCACGAACGCGCATTGTTGCCCGGCCTGGTAGTGCCAGTAGTCCTCCAGGAACGTGCGGCGCGGTAGGACGAGGACCTTCCGGCCGGCCACCATGCGGTAGCGCTTGGCCGGGGGCGCGAGCGTGGCCATGGGTCACGCTGCCACGGGGACCGGGGCGGCGGCGTGGCCGTTCTGCTGGGCGGCAGCCTGCGCGGCAGCCTGCGCGGCGGCGGCGTCCATCTGTGCTTTGGCCATCGCCCGGAACTGGTCGGTGGTCTCTTGCGCGAGCGGCGCCAGTTCGGCGAGCGGGCGGCGGGCAATCTCGGCCATGGCGGTCGCGAACGGGATCAGGGTCATCATGACCGGGAACACCCACGCGGCGCCGTCCTCGCGGGACATGGCCTCCACGCCCCGGGCGATGAGCGGCACGTGGTCCGCGATGGCTCCGCCCGCGTACGCCAGCTCGGCACGGTGATGCATCATCACGGCGACGCCGGCCCGTGCCCGGATCGACAGGGCGCCCATGTCCATGCCGAGGACCTTGGTCCCGGGTGCGGCGGGCGGCATCGCGGCCACGGCCGTCCATGTGAACTGGAGGAGCCCGTCTACCTGCCGGGCATGGTCGGCGGCGGCCACCGGGCCGGCCGGCAGCGCGGCGGGCGGCGGCGGGGCGGTGCGCGGCTTGTTCGCCGCGCGGTTGCGGGGCGGCTCGGGCGGCGGCTTCCGGCCGCGCTTGCCCTTGGGCGCCACGAGCTGCCGCCCGGCTGTCTTGCGCGGGCGGACCTCGCCTGTCTTGGGGTCGGTCATCCACCCGTACGGGGCGTCCGGCGTGACGGGCATGTCCCGGGCCGGGTCGGCGCGGCGGGCCGCGCGGTCGCCCATGGTCGGCTCTATGAACAGCGCCCGGCCGTCCTCGTCCTCCGGGGCCGGAGCCGTTGGCGTGTCAGGGATCGGCGGGGCGTCAAGCTGCGTTGTCATGGCTGGTCCTCACTGCGATCACGAGCGCGGCGGCGGAGACGATGAGAGCGACCACGGCCACGAGGGCAATGGCCACGCCGAGGCCCGACACTGCCTCGGTGGCGTCCTTGATTGTCTCGCGCAGCTCAGCGCGCCTATCCTGTCCGAACATGCGTACGTTATAGCACGGAGAGGCAGGTAAACCATGTCGGAACCGATGGCGCCCTCGGTGGCGGTCCCGGGCGCACATGAGCACCCGCACGACCACCCGCACGACCACCCGGAGATTGATGGGCGGTTGTCCGCGATGGAGTCGCGTCACGAGGCGGCCCTAAAGGTGATGAGGACCGAGCACGAGGCGGCCATGGACCGCTTGCGTACGGAGGTGGCCGCGTCTCAGGCCGTGGACGCGGCGGCGGCGGACGCGGCGGCGGCGGCAGAGGCGGCCATGGCCGCCGTGGAAGCGGCGTCGGTCGGCGAGGAGGACCTGGAGGACGCGGAGGAGGACGACCTGGAGGAGCTGGAGGAGGGCAGCGAGGGCACCGATCCGCCCGTGGCGCCCATCCGCAACACGCCGCCGCCGCCGCCCGAGGAGCGCAAGCGGAGCGGCTGGCAGGTCGGGCACGATGGCGGGTACAAGCGGTGAGGACCAGCCGGCCGGCGTGCGGTCCCGAGCCCGCGATGAGCGATGACGAGCTGCGCGAGTGGCTGTCGATCCGGCTCGCGAACGTGGACGAGCTGGAGGAGGTGGTGGACAAGTTCCGGGGCCTGACGCGCAGCCAGATGGAGCAGGAGTACGAGGACTTGCACCCGGCCCCGCACTACGATTGACAGAGTTTCAAACCGGCGTACTCTTGTCCTTGCCCGGCCGGGTGGCCCACTTCCCCGAGACACCCGGCCGGGGTACATGGATCGTCCCACAAGCGAACAGGAGCCGCCCCAATGGCACCAGCAAAGCGCACCAGGGGACCACGCGCAGTCATCGTCAACGAGCTGCGCGAGATGGCCCGCCTGGTCAAGCTCACGGCCGGCCCGTGGGCCGGGCACATGGCCACTCAGATCTCCGATCCGGTCCTCGGCAAGTGGCGCAAGCGGCGCCCGGACGAGCTGCCGGAGAACATGGTCAGCCGGTGGGAGACGCTGGCCCGGGACATGGCCGAGCTGGAGCGGCGGGCCGCCGCCGTCCACGAGGCCGCCGTCAACCAGGCGGACGAGCTGCGCCGCATGGCTGGAGGTCAGTGATGGCCCGGTCCAAGAACCCTGGCCGCCTCCAGGTGGCGGCGGAAATCTCCGATGGCCTGGCCGCCGTCCTGGACGCCCGCGTGAAGCGCGATGGCCTCAACCGGTCGATCATCATCCGCCGCGCGCTCATGCATGAGCTGGGCGTGGACGCGGATGGCCAGCCGGCATCCAACGGAGAGGCGGACAGCCGTGTGTGACCTGACCATTGCCGGCCCTTGGTGCGCCAAGGGTCGGCTCTGGCCGTTGCCGATGCCCTGCGAGGCTTGCGGCCGGCCGTGCCTCTGGTCCGCCGCGTGCGGCCACATCCACTGCCCGGACTGCGGCAGCGAGGACCAGGGCGACGCGCAGCCCGTTCCGGCCGTGGCGGCGGGCCGGGGCGTGGTGTGCACGTACCCGCCGGGCGTCAAGATGACGGCCGGCGACCGGGCGGCGGTCGCCCAGTTCGGAGCCGAGCTGGCCGCCGAGCGGGCCGGGTGCCCGAACCACGGGCCGGATGACCTCTGCCCGGACTGCGCGCACGGCGGCCGGCATTCGACGTGGCCCGCGCCGAGCTGGCCGCGTCGGCGGCCGGGCGCGGCCAGCCGGGGCAACACGCCCCAGCCTGCGCTCTCCGGGTACCTGGCAACCACGCTAGAGCTACCGCCGGACCAGGTGACCCGGGCGGTTGCCTTGTGGAACACGCACATGCGCGCGATCCCGTTCGTAAACCCGCACCGCACGGCCGTGGGCATCCTCAACGGCACGTTGAAGTGGTCCAACATCCCCGAGCTTCCGCCGCTCTCAGAGGGCGCCCTGGCGCCCCTGCGGGCGGACGGGGCCGATGTGTGGCGCAAGCGCTCGTGGCTCGTCACGGACGAGCTGGAGCCGCCGGGCGGGCCACTGGAGCTGACCGGCTGGGACGTCAACGGCATGTACCTCTCGGCGGCCGGGTCGCTGGAGCTGGGCACGGGCGAGCCCGAGCTGGTCGAGTGGCCGGGCGAGGACGTCCTGGCGCTGCCCGGCTGGGTGCAGGTGTCGAGCCTGGAGCACGCGCCGTGGTCGATCGGCGATCACGTGAGCGAATGCCAGTGGATGCCGACGCCGCTGGCCAAGTACCTCGCGGACGCGGGGGCGGCGTTCCTGACGCCGGCCGCGCTCGTGTGGCGCACGCATCGCCGCTGGCTCCGCCCGCACGTCGATCTGTTCCGGGCAGCTCGTGAGGCCCTGGCGGCGGACGGCACGCCGGCCGGCGATGCCGTCCTGGACATCGTCAAGGACCTGTACACGCGCATGTTCGGGGGCCTGCTGGCCTCGGCAAAGTACAACGAGGGTCCGACGCTGCGGCGGGACTGGCTGGCTCAGATCACGTCCACGGCGCAGGCTCGGATGTTGCGCAACCTCGACCGGATCGCGTCGACTCAGGTCCGGTGCGTGGGCCTGTTCGTTGACTGCGCGTGGCTGGTCATGCCGGCCGGGTTCGCCGAGCCGCCCGGCCTGACCGTCGACCCGGTCAAGCTCGGGGCGTTCAAGCCGGCCGGGCGCGTGCCGTGGACGCCCGAGCTGGCCGCCGCGTGGAAGGATGGGCGCGGCGAGCCGCTGTGGGCCGCGCTAGACGGCGGAGAGGAGGCGCCCGATGGCTCGGGGAGTCTCCGGGGTTGAATGGCTCCGCGCGCTGGAGGGCGGCTCGGCCGGGCACCGTCAGGTGGAGTGGCTGGACGTCCTCGTGTACGCCGAGGAGGAGCACGGGGCCGGGGCGTCTCGGTGGCTCGCCGATGAGATGGGCGTGTCCCTGCGGTCCGCTGAGCGGTACCTGGCGATCACCAAACCGGGCGTGGCGCAGTCCCAGCAGCCGTCACGACGCGCGCAAGCCGAGGCAGCGCAACGGCTCCAGGCGCGCATTCAGCGCGAGTGGGACCGGGCCGACGCCGCCGACCAGCGGCGGCAGGTGGCGGACCTCCTGCGGACCATCCGGCGCGTGTCGCCGGGGGACGTGCGGGTCCGGTCGGTCTCCCGGGGCCGGAACCGGTCCGGGTCGCCCCGGGCCACGCTGGAGTCAAACCGCTCCATCCCGGGAGAGATAGCCGTCGATCTCTCGGACGCTGCGGACCTTTGGGAGCAAGGACTCGACGGAGAAGCGGCGGCAGCGCTTTCCGACGCAATTATTGACGGGTACGGCAATCGGGGGGACATCGACGAGCTGTCGCGGTCGATCCGGATCGTCGAGTACCCGCCGGACATGGACTACCGCTAGCGGGCGGCGTACGCTGCTCGATCAACTACACAGACGCGAAACGCCCCGGCCGGGTTGGGACCCCATTGGCCGGGGCGGGACGCGCATCCCATGCGAGGAAGTGGGGACGATGCTACAGACACCCTCCCGGTCGGGCAAGCCGATGGCCATGCCCTCACATGCGCGGCCAACGAACCGATACCCAAACGGCACGGGCCTGAAACGCCCACGTTTCCGCAGGTGGATGCGGTTG
>Ga0070712_100000935_pt1 | contig 17594 bp, 12 predicted proteins | sample LARL81metaG_FD_71396 | JGI IMG/M metagenome (GOLD analysis project Ga0070712, IMG submission 71396) | Corn, switchgrass and miscanthus rhizosphere microbial communities from Kellogg Biological Station, Michigan, USA - LAR L8-1 metaG | ecosystem: Host-associated > Plants > Roots > Rhizosphere ...
GCAGGAAGTGTTGGGAGTACGGGAGAGGTAGCGGGTGTGGACCCCTTGGTAATGACCATAGGGTTGTAGATGGAAATGCTGCCGGTTGCAGGATCGAAAATAGCGGCCTGGACAAAGGCCGATTGATCCGTATTGCTTTCATCACAAGCGCCAGCCGTGGGATCGGTGGCGAGCAATTGATATGGTGTAGCCAATCCTGCGGCGGTGAGGGGCGCGTCCGGGACGATGATGGTGCAATTCAGGTTCGTAGTTTGGGCAAGGAGCACTGGAGTTGCAGACAACAGTGCCATCAGGCCACACAGCAAGGTGACAACATGGAGCACACTGCGACGAGTCATAAGTCTCCTTCGTTCTACGGAGGCAGGCACACCTCCGGCTTGTGGTCGTGCTCGATGGTTTCCAGGAGGGACTGCTGCATCGTCTAGGGTCTGGGACGAATTCCCCTCTTGCAGTTTTGCTTATGACGAACCGGCGTGGACGAAGCAACTATGGCATGGATGAGATCGGCTGTCAGGGTGGGCTTTTGACCTCATCCTCTGGGAGGATGCTCGGAATTTAAGTCTGAAAAGAAATCGCGTCAAGATCACTGGAAGTACAAGGTGCGCACTTAAGAACGACGTCAGGTACATCGAGAGGACAAGCGAAGATGGGAAAATGACCTCGCTCTCAAGTGTGATCGGGGCTGCGTGTTCGACGGCGCTTCGTGTACGACCGAACGCGACGAAACGCCTCCCATTCGCTTCGCTCAGGTCCGCGGGACGGACGAAGGCGTCCGTCCCTACACAAGCAAAATCCCCGGAGTTGAGTGCTTTCTAGTTTTGGCAGGCCCAGGGGGCGCAGTTCTGGCGGAGGGTTTGGAGTTCTTGTTTGGTCAGACCTAGCTTTTCGATGTCCTTGATCTGTTCGAGAGGGGTCAGGACATTGAAGTCCGATCCGAACAGGAATCGGTTCATGCCGATTCTCCGCATCTGTTGGAGCAGGGCGGCGGTGGCCCGCGGCGTTTCGTCTGGAGCGGGAACGTAGGAGATATCGAAGAGTACCTGGCGTGTCGCGGGGTCGTCGCGGAGGATGTGGTCGGCGAAAGTGCGGAGAACGGCCAGATTATTGTCGTTCTCGCGTGGCAGGCCTCCTCCAGCATGGGCGATCTGAATCCAGGAAGAACCGGCGCCGGGCAGGACGTCGCGAATGAAGAGTTCCGCGTCGGCGGCGTTGAACTTGCCGCCTCCGACATGAATCACCATGGGAAGAGGCTCTGTCGCGGCGGCTGCAATCACTTCGGCGACTTTGCGGCGTTGGACACCGCTGCGGACGTCAACCGCCGAGGCGGTGAAATGGAGCTTTAGTCCGATCAGTTGCTTATTGCCGTGCCAATGGCGGATTTCGTCGATGGCCGAGTCGGTGAGGGGATCCACTGAAAGAAATCCGACAAGACGGTCTGGATATTTTGCGACCTGTGCAGCCGTGAATTCGTTCTCAAGACGCGCCTTGGCCGCAATCTCGGCGGGCTTCAGATGGAAGGAAGGCAAGCCATAGAGATAGGCGCAGGAGAGGATTACTCCCTTGGAAATGTGAGCCTGATCGAGGGCCGCGATGGTGTCGGCGGCAAAGACGGCGGGAGGGTTGTTGGACTCTAGACATTCCCCTATTAGCGCGCACAGCTTGGGAGAGGCAACGTGCATGTGGTGATCGGCTCGCCAGGCGGGGAGATCGGGAGATTGGGATTGGGCTGCCAGGATGTTTGGAATCCGCGGGGACACGATCGCCAGGAAAAGGGCGAAGGTCAGAAATTGGGAAGGGCGAGGGACCTTCGGAAAATGGCGCATGATTTGGTGAATTATGGCATGTGGGAGCTGTAGAAGAATCCCCACTTCTGGCAAAGGCGGCCAGAAGTGGGGCACCTTCTGGATTCATTCGGCATTGTCAGGGCTTGGGATGGTCCGCGGTATACGGATGGCAGCAGGGCTTCTGGACCGGGGCGAATTCCATGACTTCGACGCGGGTAGCGTCTGGATCGTAGGCGTCGAGACTGTCTTTGCCGTCGCGGCCGACTTCGGGGCCGTCGAATGCTGAGTAGCCTCCGGATTTGAGTTCGGCGGCTGCCGCGTGAACGTCTTTGACTCCAAATGAGAAATGATTCTGCACACCCAGTTCCTTGTGGTCGGCGGTTGCTGGGATGTTGAGCATGTACTCGATCCACTCGGGGCCATCGGGAACCTGGAGTTCGTACCAGTCGGTGCCGTCGTCCTTAAATCCTCCGGTCCAGTAGAGACGAAAGCCCAGAAGGTCTACGTAGAAACGGTTTTCGGCAGCCAGGTCTTTGACTACGAAACCCGCATGGATCAGGCGTGTGCTGATTTGCTTCGAAGCTGGTTTCAGGCCCGCGTTCGAGGGACTCCTTTGAACAAACGCGATCGGGTTTTCTTCAGGATCCCGAAGGCTGAAGGCTTGCGCACCATCCGATGCGTGTTGGATTTCAGCCGCTTGGATGCCGTGCGCGAGAAGGTACTGGCGAAGCTGTGAAACGTTGTCGGTTGCGAATGCGACTTCAGCAAGCCAGCTCTTGTGGGGATCGCTTTTTACGTCTGGCGGAGCTGGTTTCAACAAGAATCGATGGTTAGTAGGGCGGACAAGATAGCAAGTTTCCGGGCCTTTGTACTCGGGACAGCCTTCTGTGAATCCCAGGACGTCGGAATAAAAGTGTTTGGATTTCGCGAGGTCGCTGACGTAGATCGTGACGTGATCGATGCCAGTGATGTGGGGACGCTGGGCTTGATCTGAGGCGCCTATTGCGAATGTTTGCAGCAGGATTACGAGCAGGAGAGAGTTCACGGCGGCCTTATGAAGGTGCTGCATAGCCGCAGATTCTACCGCAGGAAGGTGATTCAGTCGTTGTGAGCTCGGCGCCGCGAGTTTCAGATTCGTCTGCAACGAAAATCCCCACTTCTGGCAAAGGCGGCCAGAAGTGGGGCACCCTACGTTTTGCTCTTTCTCCGCAAATGCTCGTTAAAAGTGAAAAGCCCTCGCTTGCGACGAGGGCTTTTCCCCGGGGGGAGGGACCTAGGGCAAAGCCCATGAGTCCTGCGCGATGGGGGAATCGCGTTACTTCGGTTGCTGCTGTTGATCGGCCATGGGGGCTCCCGTGTTGGCGGAGAGCTGTTCCAGGTCGTTCTTCAGCAGGCTGATTTCGACGCGGCCGCCGCTCACGCGCTTCGCCTTCGGATCTTCCGAGGGAACCGGAGCGTTGCCCATGCCGACGAGGTAGATGCGGTAGACCGGGATGTCATGCGTGAGAACCAGGTAGCGCACGACCGACTCGGCCATCTTCTGCGAAGTGGTGATCGCCGCCTGACCCTTGCCAGAGGAGAATCCCTGCACTTCGATGATGTAGCCGCGCTGTCCCTTCAGATTGCCCGCCATCTGGTCGAGGGCGTCCTTGGCATTCTTGCTGAGGACGGTCTGACCGGGACGGAAGCGGATCTCGGTCTGGTTCTGCGCCTTGTACTGGTCAATGTTGCTGACCACGGTCTCGACATTCTGGACGCGGGTGGTCACCTGCTGCGCCGACTGCTGGGCGGCGGTGGCCTTGTTGCCGGCGTCGACGGCGTGCTGGTCGGCTTCGTTCGCCTTGTCAGAGGCGAGCTTGATGCCGGCCGTGGCGCGGGAATCGACGTCCTTAATCTGCTTGCCATTCTGTGAGGTCAGTTCGTCGAGCTCGTTGACGCGGTCGCGGATGGGCTCGGTCTGCCGTTGAACGTATTTTTTGCGGGCGAAGGGATTAATGCGTCCCCAGAACCCTTCGCGCGAAGGAGCGGCCAGAGGCGCTTTGCCAGTGGCGTTGCCGGTGTCGCTGGTGGTCTGTTGCGCGGCAGGCTGGTTCTGGTCAGACGAGGTGGTCTGCGCAAGGGCCGGCATCGCGAGCACGGCAGCCAGTGGCAGGGCGATTAGTAGGCGATGGTTCATAATGACTTCCTCCAAGTTGGGGCGCGGTTTGGTGTCCGTTGTCGCTACCCCGGCACGCCTTGGCGTGCGTGAAGTTTAATTGCGTCCCTGAAACCGTAAAGAAAGCCAGCAGATTCGCTAGGCCTGGTCAGCGCTGACGCAACGCTGAACCTGGGAGTTATGGACGCCCGAATCCACGGCGTCACATAAGCTCTAGTACATGTCGGATGCCAAATCGAGCTATAAGGTTGAGTATCTAAATGATTGATAAATAGAGACATCCAGGTTGGCGTTTGGCGGAGGGGGCGCGTACATGTGCTGTCGCAGGGTAATTTTGGGAAAGCTGATATAAAAAGTGCGTGTGAAAAGCGTTGTCCGTCGTTCGTCTTTGGTCGTTTGCCAAACCATTTTTCGCATCAGGCCAGGAGGGGAATTGGGATCCAATTGCAGCGTTCTAAGGGCAGTTATCGCGGTAACTATTACTTTGACGGCTCTGCTTTTTGTGCCTGAACTTTTCAGCGAAGACGCGCGGATGGCGACTTCGCGGATTTCTGAGGAGCATCTGCGGGAGTACTCCGATCTGGCGGTCAACTGGATGCAGGAGTATCTGCGCGTGGACACGACGAACCCGCCGGGAAATGAAATGCGCGGGGCGGAGTTCTTCAAGAAGATTCTTGATCAGGAAAATATCGAAAATCGCGTGTTTGAAATCGCTCCGGGGCGCGCCGATGTATGGGCGCGGATTCCTCACACTACGTCGGAGTCCAAACGTCCAATCATTTTGTTGAGCCACATGGATGTGGTGACCAGCGATGCGACGCACTGGAAGGTGCCTCCCTTCAGCGGCGAAGTGCGAGATGGCTACATCTGGGGACGCGGCGCGCAGGATATGAAGGATGAGGGGCTCGCGCAGCTCGTCGTGATGGTGATGCTGAAGCGCGAGAAAGTGTCGCTCGATCGCGACGTGATTCTACTCGCCGTTGCCGATGAGGAAGCTCAGGGTACCGGCACGGACTGGTTCGTCAAGAATCAACGGGATCTGCTGGGGAATGCCGAGTTCCTGATCAACGAGGGCGGCGAGAACCTGCTGGAGAATGGCAAGGTGAAATACGTTGGCGTCGACGTGGGAGAAAAGACTTCGTATTGGCTGAAGGTGACGGCGCACGGGCGGCCGGGGCATGGGTCGCGCCCGAATGCAGATTCGGCGCCGAACCGGCTGGTGCGCGCGCTGAATAAGATCATTTCCTATCACACTCCGTTGCGCGTGCTGCCCGTGGTCGAAGAATTCTTGCGCGACATGGCTCCCTATGAGCCGCCAGACCGGGCGGCTTACTACCGTGATGTGAAGAAAGCGATCGAAGACAAGAAGTTTCAACACGAAGTGGAGCGTGACGAGTCGTTGAACTTTCTGCTGCGGGATACTATTTCGCTCACAATGATGGGCGGTTCGGGGCAGACGAATGTGATACCTCCGGAGGCGTGGGCGAACCTGGATGTACGAATCTTGCCGGGTGGTGATCCTAAGGCGTTGGTGGAGACGTTGCGGCGAGTGGTGAATGATCCGGACGTGACGATCGAGCCTCTGGAAACTGAATTTCGGCTGGCGAATTATTCCGGGTCGGATAATGTGATGTTTCTGGCAATCAAAGACGTGTCGGCGAAGTATTTCCCGGCGACGCCGGTCGTGCCCCACATCACTAGCGGATATACCGAGAATCAGCGGTATCGGCCGTTGGGGATTATCGCGTACGGGTTCAATCCGTACACAGCTACCGAGGAGGAGGGGAATACCGAGCACGGGAATGATGAGAGGATTCGCGTCGAGGAAGTGCGGCGGGGGCCGCGGGTGCTGTTTGACGTGGTGGTGAAGGTGGCGGGGGAGTGAAGCTTTCGCCGCGGATTAACGCGGCTTCGACGGATTTTTGCAGAAGGAGTATCGCGGCGGCTATCTCGCCTGCCGCTCTATGGCCGAAGGCAGTCTTTCACATCGACATCGCAACGAACTATTTCTTACTCGTGGTCAGCGGTGCTCCTCCGCGTACTGCCGAAATTGCACGCGTAATTCCGTCAATCACGCGTGCGGGTTGATAGAGATGAATCTCGTGTCCGCTGCCCGTAGCGGTAATGTGCAACGTGTTTGAACTGAGGTAGTCGAGACGCGGCGCGGCCTCGCCGCGGGATCGGCGTACGGGCTCGGGAGCAACCGGTTCGCTTGCGATGACGATCACGGGCAGCGATCCGAGCGGCGGTTTCTTGCCGGGTTCAGTCTCGTCGAATTCACGCAGAAATTCCTTTCGCCATGAGAGCAGAGATTCTGGGCCCGCCTTCGACGGATCCGATTTCTCCCACAGTCTGATATCGAGTTGTAGTCGAACCTTCTGCAGATCAGATGGCAGTCGATCGAAAGGTTCCTCTTCACGAGTCGGTGCAGGATCTCTGGCGGACGCAGGTAGCGGATACGCCGAATGCAACTCCTCTTCGGACAGCTCCCAGATCAAGCCAACCTTGTTCTTCACTTGCATGCCGATGCGATTACTGCTGTTGCTGAAGACGAGAGCAGCTACGTCGGCGGGGTAGGCGTGTTGGTACGCCTGAATGAAAATCCCGCCGATAGAAGCGCCCACTAGAACGAACGGCTTCTGCTCGGCTGAGGCAATCAGAAGGGCGTGAAGATCGCTGATGGTTTCTTCGACCGTGTCCTCGGCGGGGCCGGGATCGCTCCACGCTAACCCGGCGCGATCATACGAACACACACTGGTAGTCTCCGACACCTTGGGTTGAACGAGAGCCCAATCGATGGAGAATGCTCCTCCGCCAGCCATCAGAATCACCGTTGGTGATCCGCGGCCAGTGCAATGGAGGTGGAGCTTTCGTCCTCCAATATCGACCAGGCGCCCGGGGTATTCCGTTGGAGGCCTTTGAGCGTGAGTGGTGGTAAAGACCGCGATGACAATTATGGCGACTGCGATGACATGAGATCGCATTCCTAAGTCCTCTTAGGGCAACGGTACGGCTGTCGGAGGAGAGAGGTTCCGTCCTTATTAGTGGACTATATTTACGGCGATTGCTGGTGTGATTGAGTTCGTCGTGTTTCTTCCAGCCGGGAAAGCCCGCACTCCTGCTATGACTCCCACCTTGCTATTGAAGTTGTATTCAATTGCAGGGGCGATGCCGAATGTGCGGCTTGAGCCGGAATTCAGGTTGATAGGTTGTGAGGGATCGGACTGGTTGTAACCAGCCACTTGCGTATTCGACTGATTGCGATACGTGGCGTCGAGCGCCAGCACCCACCGCTGGGTCAGGCTGTATTCCCAGGCCGCATCCAGGAAGAGGGAGTTGCCTGGTTTGGCATGGCCGCGGAATCCTTGCGACGTGCCATAGACGCTGAGATCCTGCACGTTTACTGTGCGCGAAAATGACGGCACGACGTTAAAGCGCATGCGAAGGATCCGGCCGTTAGGCATCCAGAAGAAAGTTTGCGTATATAGGGCCACTGTCGTAGTGAAAGCTCCGCTGCCCATGCCATCGCTGGGACGACAGTTCAATTGATCGTATCTTCCGGTCGGTAGCGATTCCTGCACGGCGACGGAGGTCGTCGGTTTCCAACTTCGTTCTTGAAATAAGTGAAGCCGATACTGTGCCTGAACCGTGAGATCTCCGATGCCTATTCCGCTACTGCTCGGCCCATTGCTGACCTGGTTGTAACCGAATGTGGGGATCAAGCCGACGGTGAATTTGTTGGCAAGACCGTAGTTGATGTAGGTCAGCGAACCAATACTGTGGCTGTGGGGAACTGGCGTCTTATTCCCCTGCGCGTCATAGAAGCTTTGCGAGCTCACATCGTACAGATAGGGTTCGATGAGCATGTGTCCGCGAGGCAAGGTGTTGGCGGACGGGGCGAGCAGCGGTCCGGTCCACCAGGCATCGCCAAGAGCCTCGCGGGCCGATTCCTGAGCGGGAGCGAAGCTCTGCATTATTAGCAGAACAAGTGCGGCGATAACGAATTTGCAATCCACCATCGTTTTGTATGCCTACTGTGTACTGCTGGTGAATGTCCCCACCCAGTTTGGCTCCCAGGTTTTGCCCCAGTCGGGAGAAAAAAACTGCTCTGTCCGGAATGAATCGGCTGCGACGTCCGAAAAGATGAAACGGACGAAAATCGATTTACTCCCAAAATCTTCCTGATCGAAGAATTCGCCGCGGTTGCCGTTGAACTGGCCGATCGTCGGCGTCTGCAGAATGCCGTCTTTGCTGTTTGCCCAATACAGGCGCCACTGGCGCGATTCAGGGTTATATAGACGCAGGGTCAGTCCCTCGATATGACCCGCGGCGCCGTCGACTGCGAGTAGGCCGAAATTGGCGCGGCCATTCCAGAGGTTCTGGACCACCGATGTGCCGTTGTATTCAACCCATGAGTCCGAATTCGCCAGGGGATGCGCCAGGCGCTTTAGGTTAGCTTTCCAGGTTCCGCATTCGAAGTCGAAATCGTGCTGATGATCATCATTCGACGACGACTTTGGATCGAGCTTGGGCGTACTGGCCTCCGCTTGAGTCTTGAATTCCTCTTCGCTGACACGGGTTTGATCGGTGATCCAGTTCACCTCCCAGGTTTTGCCACCGTCATCGGAGAAAGATTGCTCGAAGTGGGCGGAGGTCGCAGTAATTTTTGACCAAATAAATCGCACCAGAACCATGCGGCCGTTAATGGGTTCGTGATCGTAGAACTCGCCTACGCCGTTCTTGAACTCGCCAACCGTGGGGATGCCCAGCGTGCCCGTTTTGCTGGTCGCCCAGTAGATGTACCACTGATGGGATTCGGGATTGTAGAGGCGAAGCGTCATGCCCTCGATGTGTCCTGCCGAACCGTTGGTTTCGAACTGCTCGAGGTTGGCTTTGCCGTTCCAGAGTGTCTGGGTGTACGTCGTGCCGTCGAATTCGGTCCATTCGCTCGACCCGGTAAGCGGATGCAAAAGGCGCTTCAGATGGATCCTCCATGTGCCGGCTTCGAAATCGAAATCGTGTTGACCGTCGTGTGTAGCGCCAGGGTTGGATACGGATGAGTCCGATGCCGCTGCGACGGCGGTTAGGCAACAGAGCATCAGAGCGCTCCAAATTAAGCGGGATGGGATGTGCGGCTTTGATGACATAACTGTTCCTTTCGGGCTCGCTAGGGAGCAGAAGCGTTGCACCACAGAGGACCCTTCGACATCGCTCAGGGCAGGCACATAGGGCCACAGCGGACCACAGTCTCCTCGGAAGGATGAATCGAGGATGCCTGACGCTGTGGTACTTTGAAATGACCACTTTCCATGTTAGTTGCAATACCACTTTCGAAAGCCGCGCCTTTGTCGCGGCAGGTGTACTTGCGGCTGCGCGAGGCGATTTTGTCGGGATCCCTGCGGGGAGGAGAAAAGCTGCCTTCTACGCGCGATCTCGCGGAACAGCTGGGCGTATCACGCACAGTCGTACTGACTGCTTTCGACCAGTTACTGTCTGAGGGATTCGCGGTGGGGCGAAGGGGCTCAGGGACATATGTTTCGAGCCACGTGAGGCTGGCGCCAGCGCAAGCGCCGCAGAAATCTGCGTCGTTGCGAATTTCGAGCTTTGGAGTCGCGGCGGCTGCCGCCTGGACGCGGATGAATTTTCCGCCTCCCGCAGAAAAGCGACTGCCCTATGACTTTGCTTATGGGCGGAGTGATGTTGAGAAATTTCCGTTCGCAATGTGGCGCCGGTTGTTGCTGCGGCGCGCGCGGAAGACGTCGGTGTCGCAACTCGACTATGGGCCGACCAGCGGCAGCGTTGCGCTGCGCGATGCACTGAGCGCGCACCTCAGGAGAGCGCGAGCCGTGGAGTGCGAGCCATCCCAGATCACGATCGTGAACGGATCGCAGCAGGCTCTCGACTTGATTGCCCGAGTTCTGATCGAGAAAGGCGATCGCGTCGCGATCGAAGAGCCGAATTATCAGGGGGCGCGGGAGGTGTTGCGGGCTGCCGGTGCCCGTTTGATTCCGGTCGCAGTGGATCATGACGGACTCATTCCACAAAAACTGCCGTCAAACTCACGGATGGCCTTCGTCACTCCTTCACATCAATTTCCCACCGGGGCGATATTGCCGCTGTCGCGCCGCCTTGAATTGCTGGAGTGGGCGAAGAGTGCGAACGCGGTAATCGTCGAAGATGACTACGACGGTGAGTTTCATTATGAAGGGCAGCCGCTCGAATCGTTGCAAGGGCTTGATCGGGAGGGAAGGGTTGTCTATATAGGGACTTTTTCGCGCACCGTGTTTTCCGCCTTGCGAATTGGATATCTGATTGCGCCCAAACGGCTGGTCCCGGCATTCACGGCCGCGAAGTGGCTTTGCGACCGGCACACGGCAACGCTTGAGCAGGAGACGCTGGCGGAGTTTATTTCGTCAGGGATGTACGAGCGATATCTGCGACGCGTGCGGCGGAGAAATGCGATGCGGCGGGAGGCTCTGCTGGATGGGATCCGGACTCATTTGGGAGACCGCGTGGAGGTTGCAGGAGACGGAGCTGGGGCGCACGTCGTCTTGTGGCCGAAGCATAGGGTCAGCGAGGAATCTGTCGTGGCGGCGGCGCGCGAGCGCGGAGTGCGGGTCTATGGAATAGCCGGGTATCACTTGAGGCGGCCGCGTAGAGAGGGATTCATTCTGGGCTATTCGCGGATGAGCGAGGCCCAGATTCGAGAGGGGATTCGACGGTTGGCGGAGGTGCTGTGAGCGATGAGAGTGATCCGTGAGAGCGGTCCCGCCATTTGCATTAGATTCTTGGCTGCAGAAAATCCCCACTTCTGGCAAAGGCGGCCAGAAGTGGGGCACCCGGGTTTTCTCTCCCCCCTTTATTTAGTGTGGGGCTTTGGGGACTACGAATTCATCGAAGTAACGATAGAGCACATCGCGGTGAGCCTCGCGGTAGGGAGCGTAGTCCTGGGCAATTTCCCCGTCGGCGCGGTTCAGAAGGGCGAAGGGCTCAAGGAATCCGGCCTTGTCGAGTAGGACGAGGTCAACCAGCGCTGGATCCAGGTCCTTCTTGTGCTTCTCAAAATCCTTCTGCTCCGTCATCGTCGCGACCATTAAATGGAGGGAATCGGCCTCTTCGCGCATCGTGCGGCGATATTTGGGTTCACTCGGAAACTCCTTCTTGAACTTGTCGCCGTGCCACAAGGCGCGGTTCATGCCATAAATCATCCACGCTGAACCGCTAGGGTCATGCTTCTTGAAGGAGGCGGGATCGAGCGTGATGTTGATGTGCTGATCGTCCTGGGCCGACACGGAACCCCTGTCCTGCAGGCGAACCCAGTGCAGGCTGACCTTGTTATATTCAGCCCATTGGTTGAGTCCGTTCCAAGCGCGATTGTTGTTATAGGGCTCGGCGATAACAGCCAGAATGAATTTTTCGCGGGATTCCGCTCTTTTTCCGCTTGCCCAGAGTGCGTCTCCCCAATAGCGATAGGCGGTCTCGCGGTTGGGGTCGATCTCGATAGCGCGGGCAAACCATTCGCCGGCACTGCCATTGATGTGCTGCTTGAAATAGACGTCGCCCATGAAGAGAGCGGCATCGTAATTCTTTGGATCGATCAGAAGGACTCGGAGATATCCTTCGCGGGCTTTCTCGTAGTTACCTCGCGCGAACTCGGCTTCGGCCTGCTGCATGGCGTCATCGACATCCTTACGTGGCGAATAAGTTAGATCGCCGCCGTCCTCGGGAATCATGCCGAGCATGGTTTGCACGAGGTTGCTATTGTCCCCAAGTTCCCTGGCTTTGAGGAGGAAGCTTCGGCCGCGGGAACGAGCCTTTTTCCTCAGACTTGGGTCCCCCAAAGTCTGGGCGTAGCTGAGTGTTGAGGTCCCCCAGCGTTCCCACATGCCCGCATCTTTCGGGTACTCGGAGCAAAGCTTCTCAAACAACGGCATCGCCTGGACCATCTTTCCGTTTTCGAGGAATTCGAGAGCTTGTTTCCGATCGGGGTCGGTTTCTGGCGCTTTGCCGTCGTCTGAAGGTTGAGTTGCTATTTGTGCTTGCAGTGGCAAACACAAGAGGAGGCAAAACAGAAGCAGTCGGATACGGATGAAGCAATGGGAAGGATCGGCCATGCGACCTCCATACTTCGTTGAGATAGACGTAGAGAGAACGTATTAAGTTCCCAAGTTTGCAGGGTGGGAAGCGGGAACGCAAGGGAGCGGATCACAAGCTTTGAATTCACAGCACACGAACTCGGACTGCCGAAGGCGGCAGTTCCCATATGTGGGACTTAGCTGCCGCAGTATTTTTCGTATTGTTCGAGGATGAAGGGATCGGTCATGCCTGCGATGTAGTCACAAATCACCCGTGGCAGGCCTTCCTCTTGAGCTTTGTCCTGATACTGGTGCGGCAGGGATTTTGGATTCGCCATCCAGAAGGCAAATAGTTCTGAAACTACTCGCTCGGCGTCGTCTTTTTCGTCGGCCAGCGACGGGCTGAAGTAAAGATTTTCGTAGAGGAAATTCTTGTTCTGGCGACGCTCGGCCTCGACCTCGGGACTGAATGCGGCCAGGCGTTCGGGGTACTGGCGCACATCTTCGCTAGACTGAATTTTGGCTTCGTCGACTCGTTTCTGCGTGGTACGTATGAGGTCGTCGACCAGCCGGTTGAGGATCCGCTTCAGAACTTCATTGAACTTCAGCTTTTCCGGGGCCTCAGGGTACAACTGCACGACGCGCGGGTAGAAGCGTTCAAACAGCGGGACGCCTTCGCGGATTTCTTCCAATCGCAAAAGGTGGGATTCGTAGCCGTCATCGAGGTCGGCGGTGTTGTAGGCGATCTCGTCGGTGAGGTCAATGAGCTGCGCTTCGAGAGGAGGGCGCTGGTCGAGGAGGTATTCGGCGAGTTCGGGATGTTCGCTCGCGTCGTAGTCGCGGGAGTGCTTGATGATGCCTTCGCGAACCTCGAAGGTCAGATTGAGGCCTCGGAAGGCGGCATAGCGCTGCTCGAAATCTTCGACAATACGCAGAGCGTGCAGGTTGTGGTCGAAGAAGAGTCCGTGCTCGTGCATCGCGGCGTTGAGGGCTTTTTCGCCTGCATGTCCGAATGGAGGGTGGCCGATGTCATGCACTAGGGCAAGAGCTTCGGTCAGATCGGCGTTGAGACCGAGCGCTCCGGCGATGGTGCGTGAAATCTGCGTGACTTCGAGAGTGTGCGTGAGGCGATTGCGGAAGTGATCCGAGTAACGGCGTGTGAAGACCTGTGTCTTGGCCTCAAGACGGCGGAAGGCGCGGGCGTGAATAACGCGATCGCGGTCGCGCTGGAAATCGTTGCGGTAGGGATGGGGTGATTCGGCGAAGCGGCGTCCGCGGGAATGAGTGACTTGCACCGCGTAGGTCGCCAGCATGGGGCAAGGATAGCATTGTTGATTGTTGAATTTTGATTGTTGAATCAAAACCCACAAACCGCGGACTTCGGAATTTATTCAACAATCAACAATGATCATTCAACAATTTCTTACCGCAGGTTCAGCTTCATCTCGTTGTTGGGCTCGAATCCCAGGCTTTCGTAGAGATGGCGTCCGTGTTCGCTGGCGTGAAGGGTCACGCGGGCGAAGCCTTGCTGTTTGCACCAGGCGATCATGGTTTGCATGATTTCGCGCGCAATGCCGCGACGGCGGTACTCGGGGTCGGTGTAGACGTTCAGGATGGTCGCACGGCGGCATTCGAGATCATAGGCGTGCGCGGGCCAAGGGACGATCACGACTGCGCCGCCAGCAACGACTTTGCCGTCATCGCAGGCGAGCCATGAGCGGAAAGAACCTTCCGGGATGGCTTTCTGCAGGTATTCGGCTGTGGCCGTAACCATGATGGAAAGGGCATTGGCGTCGGTGTAGTTCATGTCTTCGCACATACGGCGGCGGTGGCGGGCGATAGTCGGGATGTCGGCGAGGGTGCCCTCGCGGATTGTGATGCCTTGCATTTTGGGAGTTTATCGCGAGAGATCGGAGTGAGTGTCAATGGCAAGGATTTCCGGGAACGCCTAAAGTCAAAATCCCCACTTCTGGCAACTTCGGCCGAAGTGGGGCACCCGAAATTAAAAATCCCACCCTGTCGCAGAAAACGCGACCAGGGTGGGGCAACCTCGATCACTCACTTACTGTTTGTTTTGCGATTCTTCTTTTGCGAGCTTCACTTTTGCGGCATCCAGCTTTTGCTGAACTTTGGCGAAAGCTTCTGAGTCCTGCTCGGCCGGGACCGTCTTGTTCCACTCCTGCACGGCCCGATCCCAGTGTGCGGCGGCAAGTTTCAGGCGCCCGGTTTTCTGGTAAAGATCGCCTAGATGCTCTTGCACGGTTGGATCAGATCCCATGTGGACGGCTGCCTTGTTGAGGTTCTCTTCCGCCAGGTCGTATTTGCCGAGTTTGAAGTATGCCCAGCCAAGCGAGTCGAGATAAGCGCCATTGTTCGGTTCCAGAGTGAGCGCCTGCTTGATAAAGCTCAGTGACTCGTCGAGCTTCACGCCGCGATCGGCATTCATGTATCCCAGATAGTTCAGAGTGGCGGCGGCCTGCGGATCGCTCGGCGATGTAGTCGCCAATACTTTTCGGAACTCTCCATCGGCCTGATCGAATAACTTCTGGCGCTGAAAGAGGTCGCCGCGCAGGAAGTTTACGTAGACTTTTTCGTCAGGCTTGGTGGAAAGCTGCTCGGCCTTGGCGAGAGACTGCTCTGCGTCGTTCCACCGCTTGGCGCGGGTGTAGATGATACCGAGACGGACATAGACGTCGCGGTCATCCTGATCGCCCTTCAGCATGCCTTTGATGTCGGCGACAGCCTGATCAAAATCACCCATATCGGCCATCTGCGCGTCGAGTACCATGCGGAGATCGCGGTCATTGGGAAGCTTCTGGACTGCTTCCTTCGCGGCGGCGGTGGCCTGCGGCCACTGCTTGGCATCACGATAGGTATCGATGATTTCCTGATAACCGCTGCGGGCATTGTCGTCACCCAGCGTCAGCATCTTGCGGAAGGTGTCGACCGCGGCCGTGTAGTTTTCCTGCTCGCGGTAGATCATGCCGAGGCGCTCGATGAAGATCGCACGGTTATTGCGGTCGGCCTGACTGGTGCCGATCTCGCTGGTCTTTTCGGTTTTCTTCAGCAAATCCTGCAACAGCTTGATGGCGTCGTCGTAACGCCCTTGCGCCTGGTAAACGGCGGCCATGCTGTAGGGAACATCCATCGTGTCAGGAACCAGCGTGTCGGCGCGCTTGAGATTCTCTAACGCCAGATCATACTTGGCCTGACGACGGTAGATTTCCGCGATGCGGACATAGGTCTGTGCGTCCTCGGGATTGGAGTCCGCAATGACCTTATATTGTTCGAGCGATGCCTCAAGCTGACCATCGTTCAGATAATTCTCGGCAAGTCCACGGATCGCGTCGAGATTGTCGCGGTCGAGCACGATGGCGTGCTTGTAAGCGTCGATAGCGCTCTTGTAATCCTTGCGCTGCTCGTAAGCAGCGCCAAGAGCGGAGTAAAGCTTAGCGGAACGCGCCGAATCGGGAATCGAGCTGAGCACCTTGAGCGCGTGGGCGGTGTCGCCTTCGTCGGTGTAGAGCATCGCCAGCGTGGTGACGGCTTCTTCTGAGCCGGGATCGAGCTTGATCGCGGCGTTCAGTTCGCCTTCCGCCTTTTGCAGATCGTTATTCAACCGATAAAGGCGGCCAAGAAGCAGGTGATTGTCGACACTTTGCGGATCGAGCTTTACGATCTGTTCATACTGATCGATGGCGAGTTTCAGAATGTTGTCTGAACCGTTGCCGCCGGGCATGTCTCCGAGCGATCGCAGGTAGATCCGTCCCAGGAGCTTGTGGGCTTCCAGATTTTTGGGATCGCGGCGGATGATTTCCTGCGCTTCCTTTACCGCGTCGGCGATGCGTCCAGTCTTGACGTAAAGTTCGGCGAGGCCCGAGGTCAGGAATTCGGAAGACGGATCTGCTTCGATAGCAAGGCGATACTCCTCAGTTGCCTTCAAGGCCAAGTCACTGCGGCCGTAGGCGGTGACCATCTCCTCATACATGTGCGCGAGCGTGTAGTGATAGTACGCAGCCGACTTGTCGACCTTGCGGGGTGCCGATGAACTCTGTGTATCCGGCTGACCTGCGGAAGCGGGGGCGGAGGGGCTGGTTTGAGCGAGGGCCACAGCAGTCGCTCCGAAAACTATGAAAACTCTAAAGATTTTGATCATTCTGGACCTGACTTGCGCTCGCAGCGCGTTTCCGAGTGCCTCAGCCTTCTTGGATGCAAAGCCGATGGGGGAAAGGTGCTTTTATTCTAACCCGATGTGCACACAATAAGGGAAAAATTGGGACCCACCGGAAGGACAGGGACCACGGGAAGCAGGCGCCAGGCGTCAGGATTGCATAACTTTACAGTTCTCAAAAATGCATTTGCATGTTAGGCGAATGATGATGACGACGAGACCAGAAAATCCTTCGGCATTAGGACTCTTTCGCCCCTTCGGGGCTTGCCGATTTTGTCCAATTAGCTACACACGGCTTCGCCGAGGATGCAACAAGTCCCGGTGGGCTGACGCCTGACGCCTGAAGCCTGACGCCTGACGCCCGCTGTTCAGTGTCGGAAATGGCGCACTCCTGTAAAGAGCATGGCGAGTCCCAGCCGGTCGGCGGCCTCGATCACTTCCGGGTCACGCTGTGAGCCGCCGGGTTGAATTACCGCCGTCGCTCCGGCTTTTGCGATTTCTTCTACTCCGTCGGGAAAGGGGAAGAAAGCATCGGAAGCTACCACGGTCCCTTTGAGCGGCAGTTGGGCCTTCATGGCGCCGATTTTGGCCGAGTCAACGCGAGACATTTGTCCGGCACCTACTCCAACGGTTTGTCCGTCACGGGCGTAAACGATCGCGTTGGACTTGACGTGCTTGCAGACCTTCCAGGCGAAGAGAAGGCTTCGGACTTCTTCGGGAGTAGGCGGTCGCTTGGTGACAACCTTAAGGTCGGAGTCTTGTAGGGTGCGGACATCTGCATCTTGCACGAGCATGCCGCCGGAGACGTTCTTCAGGATCCACTTCTGATTGGCTTGGTTCACTTCGACCAGGCGGAGATTCTTCTTCGAGGCGAACTTCGCTTTGGCGGCCTCGTCAAATCCTGGAGCAGCGATCACTTCCAAAAAGAGCTTGTGCATCTCCTCTGCAGCATCGCCGTCGACGGGTCGGTTGACGCCGATGACTCCGCCGAAAGCTGAGACGGGATCGCATTCCAGCGCGCGCTTATAGGCTTCGGCGAGGGTCTTTCCGGTTGCCGTCCCGCACGGATTGGTGTGCTTGATGATCGCGACAACGGGTTCGTCGAATTCCTGGGCGAGATCCCACGCGGCTTGCAGGTCGACGATGTTGTTGTAAGAGAGCTCCTTGCCCTGTAGTTGGCGAGCGTTGGCAACGCCCACGCCCGAGCCGTCGGAATACATCGCGGCTTTCTGGTGCGGGTTCTCTCCGTATCGCAGGTCGAGCGTTTTGTGAAAGGAGAAACGAAGCGTTGCCGGGAAGCCGGCTTCCGGCTGCAAGTTCTCTGGTGTGATTCGTTCCAACGTTGAGGCAATTGCGGAATCGTAAGCTGCCGTCGTTGCGAAGGCTTTTTGCGCGAGACGCCACTTCGT
>Ga0070712_100000937_pt1 | contig 17569 bp, 12 predicted proteins | sample LARL81metaG_FD_71396 | JGI IMG/M metagenome (GOLD analysis project Ga0070712, IMG submission 71396) | Corn, switchgrass and miscanthus rhizosphere microbial communities from Kellogg Biological Station, Michigan, USA - LAR L8-1 metaG | ecosystem: Host-associated > Plants > Roots > Rhizosphere ...
CATCCCTACCTCCCGTTCCGTGTTGGACAACGGAAGGTAATCCCGTCCACAACGCGATCCCAGGGATTTCCGGTGCACGTCGCCTACGTCGCAGACGGCCCCGATTCAGCTACAGATAACCGATGGGATATGCGCCAGCGGGCCGTCGATGAGGTCGGCGAAGGTGGGTTTCGATGATGGCGTGCTTGCGGTGGGTGATATCGGCCTCGGCGGTCGACAGCGGTCGACTCGGGTGAAATCGGGGGCGGTCAACCCTGCCGGCAAGCTGACCACGATCATCGCGGGCATGATGTGCGGCGCGGACAGCATCGACGATGTGAACCTGCTGCGCGCCGGCGGCACCCGCGGGTGTTCGACGAGGTGTATGCGGCCTCGACACTGGGGATCTTCTTGCGCGAGTTCACCTTCGGACAAGCCAACCAGCTCGCCGCGGTAGGTCGAGCGCATTTGGTGGGGCTCGCGGCGCGGGTGCCGCTGTTGCCCGGCATCGAGCAGCGCGCGTTCATCGACATCGACTCGCTGTTGCGCCCGGTCTATGGGCACCACAAACAGGGTGCCTCGTTCGGGCATGCCAAAATCGCCAGCCGCGCGCTGCTGCGGCTGGGCCTGTCACCGCAGATCACCACCCTCTCGACGGCGCAGGCCCCGCCGGTCATCGCTGAGGCGCGGCTGCGCAGCGGCAAAGCCGCCTCCGGGCGCGCGGCGGCCGCCCAGGTCAAGCAGGCCATCGGCACCGCCCGCGGGTGCCGGGCCGGCACCATCATGGTGCGCGGCGATACGGCGTTCGGCACCAAGAAGCTGATCACCACCTGCGTGGCCGAAGGTGTCGAGTTCTCGCTGTCGGTGAGCCGCAACAAGCGCATCACCGCCGCGATCGAGGCCATCGACGAGGCCGCTTGGACCCCGGTGCACTACCCGGGCGCGGTCGAAGACCCCGACACCGGCCAGTTGATCTCTGATGCCGAGGTCGCCGAAACCCCCTACACCCTGCGGCTGGGCCGCGGCCGCACGCTGACCGTGCGGCTGGTGGTGCGCCGCGTCAAAGACACGCGCTACCCGGATGCGTTGTTTCCGGTGTGGCGCCATATCCACGTGCTGGGCGATCAACCGCGAAAGACCGGTCTGCTCAGCCAATTCCAGCAGCGGCACCAAACCAGCCGCCGACACCAGATTCCGCTCGTCAAACACCGCCGACCCGACGGTGAATGTATACGATGACTGCACCGAAAATGCCTTCCCGAACACTGGACATGTGCGACATCAGCACTCGTATTGTCCCAGTTCAGAAGGCATTTTCGCTGTTCACACGCCGATCACATCACCGGCCCATCCACGGATCCAGGCTTAGTGTCCGCACCGCCGGGTTGGCCTTCATCGACTGTTCGGTGAAACCGCCGGTGAACGACCGGACCAGGTCGGTGACCTGATGCAGCTCCGACCCGGTGGGGTCCCGAACCTTCGGCCGGTCGGGCTTTGTCCACGCGAGCGGTTATGGTCCGCGCGGTTCACCCCGAAGTAGCGGCGATCATTCGCACACAGTTGTCCGACCCGGAGCGCGAAGCATCAACGCACGCGACATGCCGCCTGGCGGTCCTCCTCGGCCCGGGCGATCAGCTTCTGCTGGCGGCGGGCGGCGCGGGCGGGGGCGTCACGATGCGCCCGTTGTGCTGAAAGCCGCTTGGGACACTGAAATGATTGACAACGACCTACTTGGCGAAGTCATCGGGTCGGTTTGGTCTACCACAGAGTTTCCGCAGGATTGTCTGACTCGGCAGGTCTGGCTCCGATGTTCGAGGCATCAGGCATCGATCGAATGGCGAACGCGCCGAGCCAACTGCAGCAAACCTGGACCCATCGCCGTGAGGCGAGATAGAAACGCCCAGGTCACGGCGTGCGCCAGACGCCACGGAAGGTCTCATCCTCGATGGCATATTCTCATCGGACTTGTCCAGCCCACCCATACTTCTAGGGATCGTCAAGCTGGATGGCGGGCATCGGCGCGGTGGGGATCTCGACGACGGCCATCTTGGCCGCGGAGTCGGTGGGTATGACGTCGCGGGACAGCGCCGCCAGCGCCCTGTCGGTGCCCACGTCATGGCCGGCTCGCTCGCTGAGCAGCCACCGCACCTCGAGCAGATCGCAGTACGCCTGGATGGCTGTGCCGGTATACCCGACCGCGGCGTGCGCCTGATGCATGGTCGGCGTCGCGACCTCCATGACCCACAGCCGGGCCGCCGTCGACTCGTCGACGTCGTGGCCGGCTTCCCGGCACAGCTGCCCCTGGTAGGTGTGCAGGTCGCCCAACAGGCTGCGGGCCTGCCCTTCCCCAACGTCCATTCCGGTGAGGTCGCGCAGGTGCTGGGCGTGGTAGCGGCGGTCTCCGACGGCGACGTTGAGCCTGAGTTTGTCCGGGCTGGCGCTGACCGGTTGCAGGGAAACCTCCTCGACGGCGAAGCCGAGGTCGTTGAGCTGGCGGATCGTCCCTTCGACGCGGTATCGGTCGGCGAATCCGAACACCGGTTCGGTGTGCAGGATCTCCCACAGCTGCTGGTAGCGGTTCTGAATGTCTTGGGCTTCCGCGATCAGCGTGTCGGACAGCTCCGGCGGGCGGTTCAGCCGCGCGGCCAGGTCCAGCATGCCCGCCGCGACGTTCTCGACGAGGATCTGCAAATCGAGTTCGCGTTGACCGTCGCTGAGCGTGGGATGCACCTCGCTGGTCTCGGCGTCGACCAGCCACGCCTGCAGGATCTGGCCGTCCCGGGAGAACAGCGTGTTGGCCAGCGAGCAGTCGCCCCAGAACACGCCGTGGCGGTGCAGCTCCACCAGCAGGCTGGCCATCGCGTCGAACAGCCGCGCCCGGTGCTTGGGCTGGTTGGGTGGCAGCCGCATAAACAGGCGCCGGTACTGCCAGGAGCCGTCGAGGTAGCGGGTCACCAAGATTGCCGAACCCAGCTCGGGCTGCAGCACCAGACCCGCGGGGCGAACCGCGGGCAACCCGAGATCCTCGAGTTGGCGCAGCACGCTGTACTCCTTGCGGGCGATGCGTGGCGGCAACTCCTTGAGCGCCCACAGCGCGCCGTCGGCCTCGACGAACTTGACCAGATGCCGGCTGGGCCCCACCGCGATATCGCGCAGCGCAACGTCGGGCACGGTCCACTCCGATAGCGGCAGATCCCACGGCAAGCCCAGCAGACGCGCCTTCGGGGACCGCAGCCGAAGTTCGGGTACGCGCACTTATCTGTTGCTGCTTGCGACCGGCTCGGAGGAAGCCATTGCCGAACCCCGGGTCAGGTTCTCACCGCTCTTGGGATCGAACAGGTGGATTCGCGACGGATCCAGCCACAGCGTGGCGGTGCCACCGGCCGGCACCCGGCTCATCGGATCCAGCGACACACACAGCTGGGTGCGCATCTGCTCGCTGTCCAGTTCATGGGCCAGCTCCGCGAGCTGCGCGGCGATGTCGGTCGGCGCCTCATAGGGCACAAACGCGTACTGCTCATTGCCCAGCCATTCGGTGACGTCGACGGTGACGTCGAAAGTAATTCCCCGGCCGGCCTTTCCGGGATCGACAAGAGATGCGTCCTCGAAGCTGCCCGGCCGGATACCGGTGATGAGCAACTGGCCTTCGCCGGCCACATTGGTCCACTCCGGGCGCGCCGGGATGGATGCGAACGGCAGCTCGAGGCGCCCGTCGCGTAACACGGCGGGGATGAAGTTCATCGGCGGGGAGCCGATGAACCCGGCGACGAACAGATTCACCGGCTGCTCGTAAAGTTCGCGTGGACTGGCAACCTGTTGCAGCACGCCCTTTTTCAGTACCGCCACCCGGTCCCCGAGAGTCATGGCCTCGGTCTGGTCATGGGTGACGTATACGGTGGTGACGCCGAGTCGGCGCTGCAACCGCAGGATCTCGGTGCGCATCTGGCCGCGCAGCTTGGCGTCGAGGTTGGACAGCGGTTCGTCGAACAGGAACGCGTCGGCCTGCCGGACGATGGCCCGGCCCATCGCGACCCGCTGGCGCTGGCCGCCGGAGAGCTGTGACGGCTTGCGTTCGAGATGCTCCTGCAACTCCAGCGTGTCGGCGGCGTCGTTGACGAGCTTGCGGATCTCCTCGTTGGAGTGCTTGCCCTGCAGGCGAAGTGGGAAGGCGATGTTCTCGAATACGCTCAGGTGCGGATAGAGCGCGTAATTCTGGAACACCATCGCGAGGTTGCGGTCGCGTGGCGCCTTGTCGTTGACCCGTTTGCCGCCGATGATCATGTCGCCCGAGGAGATGTCCTCGAGCCCGACTATCATCCGCAGCAGCGTCGACTTGCCGCAGCCGGACGGCCCGACGAGGATCATGAATTCCCCGTCGGCGATGTCGAGGCTCACGTCATTGACGGCCGGGAAGCCGTCGCCGTAGCGCTTGAAGACGTTCTTGATGGTGATCTCAGCCATGGGTCATCCCTTCACTGCTCCAGCTGTTAAGCCCGCGACGATCCGGCGCTGGAATGCCAGCACCAGGATCACCACCGGGATTGTCACGACGACCGACGCCGCCATCACGTACGGCACGGCGGATTCGAACATCGATGCGCCTTGAAAGAACGCCAGTGCAGCAGGAACTGTGCGCGCGTTATTGGTCGATGTCAACGAAATGGCGAACAGGAAATCGTTCCAGCAGAAGAAGAACGTCAGGATCGCCGTGGTGAACACACCCGGCGCGGCCAGCGGCACGATCACCTTGCGAAAGGCCTGCCAGGATGTCGCCCCGTCGACCTGGGCGGCCTGCTCCATCTCCCACGGTATCTGCCGGAAGAACGCCGACATCGTCCAGATCGACAGCGGCAGGGCAAACGTCAGATACGGGATGATGAGCCCGATCCAGGTGTCGTAGATACCTATGTTGCGCCACATGTTGAACAACGGGCCGACAAGCGCAGCCTGCGGGAACATCGCGATACCGAGGGCCAGCGAAAGCAACACCTTCTTGCCGGGGAAGTCCAACCTGGCGATCGCGTATGCGGCGAACATCGCAACGATCACCGACAACAGGGTCGCGATGAGCGAGATGCCGATCGAGTTGATCAATGCCCGGGTGAACAGCGGCTGGCTGAACACCTGGGTGAAGTTTTCGAACGACCACGACGTGGGCAGGAACTGTGGCTCGCCCGAGACGATGTCCGACGGGGGTTTCAAGGAGAGGCTGATCATCCACAGCAGCGGAAAAAAGCTGTAGACAACAATGGCGACGCCGGCGATCGTCCACCAACGGCTCTGTTTCATCAGTCACCCCTCACCTGGGACAGGTCGGTCTTGAAGCCCTTGACGAAGATCCAAGCGATCGCGACCACAGTCAGGAACAGCAGCACCGAGACCGCGGACCCCATACCGAGGTTGACCAGCGACACGTTCTGCCGGTAGGCGAGGAACGAGATGGTCTCGGTGTTGTTGGCGCCGCCCGTCATAACGAAGGGGTTGTCGAAGATGCGCCACGCGTCGAGGGTGCGGAAGAGTAGCGCGACCATGATGGCAGCCTTCATGCTCGGTAGCGTGATCTTCCACAGCCGCTGCCAGGCGGTGGCGCCGTCGACCTTGGCGGCCTCCTGCATCTCCTCGGGGACTTGGACCAGGCCCGCGAGCAGTAGCAGCGAGATGAACGGCGTGGTCTTCCAGATCTCTGACAGGCAGATTACGAAGATGGCCGACCACCGATCGCCGAACCAGTTGAAGTCGCCGAGACCCAACCACTGGTTGACGAACCCGGAGTCGATTGCGAAGGCGTAGCGCCAGATGAACGCCGACACCACCGTGATGATGCCGTAGGGGATCAGGATCGCCGTTCGCACCGGTCCGCGCCCACGCACGATCCGCAGCATCACGAACGCGAACCCGAAGCCCAGCACGAGTTCCACCGCCACAGTGACCACCGTGATGGCAAACGTCGTGGCGAAGTCGTTCCACCACACCGGATCAGTCAGGATGACGAGGTAGTTGTTCAGCCCGACGAAGCTGCGCCCCGCCGGGTCGGTGAGCCGATAGTTGAACAACGACAGCACAATCGCGTACCCCAGCGGGTACGCCGTCACCAGCACCATGACGATGAACGACGGTGCGGCCAGGTACAAGCCGAGTCTGCGCTCGCCCCGCGCTCGGTCCGAACCCTTGCCGGCGGCGGGTGCCGGCGTATCAGGACGCGTCGCCGTGACAGTCACGTCGCCCCCCTTTCGATGGTTTGTCGTTCACAGCAACCGCCTTCCGCTGATCACGTCCGCCATGAAGGCGTCGGCCTCGGCCGGCGTATCGCGGTTCACCGACTCCGGCGGGTGCCAGGTATTGATCACCGACCCGGCGACGTCCACGTAGAACGGGGTGATCGGACGTGGACCGCCCTCGGCGATGGAATCGCGGATGAGGTCGGCATTGGGATAGGCCTCACGGACGCGCGGATCGTCGTAGGACGCGGCGTACACAGAAGGCTCGCCCTCGTCGAGCATGTACTGCGTCACCTTCTCCAGCGACGTCGCGCACTCGACCAGCGCCGCGGCCTGCTCGGGATACTTCGAATAGGCGCCGATCGCGAGGTTGGATCCGCCGAGCGGTGGCGCGCTGGGTCTGTCCGCGAAGACCCGCGGGTAGCGCGCGTAGCCGATGTCGTCGACCACCGACTGGTCCAGCGTGCCCTCCTCGACGGCCGAACGCGCGGCGGCGAGAACGTAGGGCCAGTTCAACATGAACATGCCGTCGTCGCCTTGGAACACCGCGCGGGCCTGCTCCTCCTGCGCGACAGTCAAGTCCGGTGCCGCCGCCGAGGACCGCGCAAGGCTGCCGACGATCTCCGCGGCCTTGTCCCCGGCCCGGCTGGCCATGCTCGGCCTGGCGTTCTTGCCGGCCTCGGCGTCGGTGAGAATCTGCCCGCCGCCGGAGAGCACAAGCGCGTTGATCCACACCATGTAACCCTCGTAGCGGGCACCCTGCTCGGAGATCTTCTTCCCCTGTCCGAGCGCGGCTTTGATCATCTCGTCCCACGTGAAGGTGGGGCTGGTGGGATCCACGCCTGCGGCCTTCGCCAGCGACTTGCGAAACCAGAGCAACTGCGCGTTCGACTTGCTCGGGGCCGCGTAGAGCGTGTCCTTCCACATGCCGGTCTTGAGCGGAGCGGGCAACTTGCCTTCGCTGATTCGCGCCGTCTCCGCCGGCGTGTAGGGACGCAGAAATCCGGCGTTAGCGAACTCGGCGGTATAGATGACGTCCAAGCTCATCACGTCGATCGACGAGTCCTTGGCGGCGAGCCGCCGGACGAGCTGCTCGCGTTGTTGGGTCGCGTCGCTCGGCAGCGTCTGGATGTCGACGGTGTAGGCGCCGCCCGAGGCGTCCGCGCACTGCTGCGCGCGAGTCGCCTGGCCGCCGTTGTCGGGGTTGATGTACCACGTGAGCGTCGGTGGCCCGGACACGCCGCCGCATCCGGACACGGCCATAGCCACCGAAATCGCGGCACCGAGACAGGCGATAGCTCGCCGAGGCTGTTGTCGCCGCGGGCGATGGCGCCGAGGGTGGGGGGCGGCGGCTGTGAGTGCGACTGCCGACCGACGGAGATTCCTCATCGGGACTGCCCCCCGGTCGCCCACAGCGCGGTGTCCGGGGGCAGGATCCCGGCGTAGGCGGTGTCGTCGGAGGCGAGCACGATCCGCAGGTCCGCGGGCAGCACGACCACATCGGGTCCGGTGTTCACCCAGCACTGCGCGTAGCCGCGGGCGAAGGCGAGCACGCCGTCGCGCTGCTGGATCCACTCGACGGGCGAGTCGTTCACGAATAGGGACGGGCGCGCCGCCAGTGCACGCCGGTACAGCGACAGCGTCGAGGCCGGGTCGTCCTGCTGCGCCTCCACCGTCGCCCGGCCCCATCCCGAGGGTTGCGGTAGCCAGGTCGATTCGGCCGGGCCGACCGAGAATCCGTAGGGTGGGGCGTCGCCGGAGAACGGCAGCGGCACGCGGCAACCGTCGCGGCCGACGTCGGTGAACCCGGACTGGACCCAGGTGGGATCCTGCCGGTGCTCGCGGGGCAGGCCCTCGTACTCTTCGAGCCCGAGTTCCTCGCCCTGGTACACGTAGGCCGTGCCGGGCAGGGCGAGCTGGAGCAGGGCGGCCGCGCGGGCACGGCGCCGGCCCAGCGCCAGGTCGGGCCGCTCGCGGGCCCACCTGGCGCGTTCCCAGTCGGCTTCGACGAGGTGGTCGGGCTGCGACCGCGCATACCGGGTGACGACGCGGGGCACGTCGTGGTTGGACAGCACCCACGTCGCGGGGGCGCCGACCGCCTCGGCTTGGTCGAGCGCATCGTCGATGACGTGCCGAAGATTCTTGGCTCGCCACGGAGACCGCAGGAAATCGAACTGGAACGCGGTATGCAGCTCGTCCGGGCGCAGGTACTGGGCGAGCCGCTCGTTGCTCGGCACCCACGCCTCGGCGACGAACACCCGCGGCGGATCGTAGTCGTCGGCGACCCGACGCCAACCCCGGTAGATCTCGTGGACCGCGTCCTGATCCCACGCCGGATGCGCGGAGGTGTGCTGCGAGCCGGGCAGCCGCTCGCCGGCGTCGGGCAGCTCCGGATCCTTGGCCAGGCCGTGCGCGACGTCGACGCGGAACCCGTCGACACCCCTGTCGAACCAGAACCGCAGCACGTCCTCGAACTCGGCGCGCACCTCGGGGTGCTCCCAGTTGAGGTCCGGTTGCGCCGGCGCGAACAGGTGCAGATACCACTGCCCGTCGGGAAGCCGGGTCCAGGCCGGGCCGCCGAATGCGCTGACCCAGTCGTTGGGCGGCTGCGCGCCGTCCGCACCGCGGCCGGGCCGGAAGATGAACCGGTCCCGCGCGCCCGGCTCGTCGCGCAGTGCCGCCCGGAACCAGACGTGCTCGGAGGAGACGTGATTGGGCACCACGTCGGCAATCACCCTGATCCCCGCGGCGTGCGCCTCGGCGATCAGCCGCTCCGCCTCGCCCAGCGTGCCGTACGCCGGCTCGATGTCCCGGAAGTCGGCGACGTCGTAGCCCGCGTCCGCCATGGGTGACGGGTACCAGGGATTGATCCAGATCGCGTCGACGCAGAGCTCGCGCAGATGCGGGAGCTTGGCGCGCAGCCCGGCCAGGTCGCCGATGCCGTCGCCGTTCCCGTCGGAAAAGCTGCGGATGTACACCTGGTACACCACCGCGGTGCGCCACCAATCGTCGACCCGCTTGTCACCGGTGGCGATCGCCGGTGTAGCCGCATGAGGGAACATCGGAGGCTCCTGTGATTGCAAACGTTTGAGTACACATACTGTGATCTGGCTCATGCTCGTTGTCAAGAACGAAACGCATAGTCGCAGCTGAATCGTCTGCTAGAGCAGTCGGCAGGTTTCTGGTAGGCGAATTTCGCGAAGTATTGCAAATATTTGCAGAAAGTTGGTTAGGATGGCTGTCATGATCCCGAAGCAGGCGGTGAACATGCAGGACGTCGCGCAGCGGCTGGGTGTGTCGATCTCCACCGTGTCGCGTGCGTTGCGCGGGCTGCCCGGCGTGGCGGAGGCGACGCGCACCCGGATCCTGCGCGAGGCCGAGGCGCTGTCCTACGTCGTGTCGCCGGCCGCCGCCACGCTCGCCGGCGGCATGATCGGGCGGATCGGGGTGCTCGCGCCCCGCGTGGACGCGTGGTTCTACTCCACGGTCGTCGCCGGCGCCGAGCAGGCGCTGCGCCAGGCCGGGCTCGACACCATGCTGTGCTGTCTGCCGACCTCGCGGGACCGGTTCGAGTTCTTCGAGCGCCTTCCGTTGCGCCGCAAGGTGGACGCACTCATCGTCGTCAGCTTCCCGCTCGACACCAGGTCGGAATCGCGACTGTCGGCAATGGGGATACCGGTCGTCACCGTGTCGAGTCCGTCGACGCTGTTCTCCTCGGTCACCGTCGACGACCACCGCGCGGCGCGTCTGGCCGTGGACCATCTCGTACACGCCGGGCACCGGCGGATCGGCATGATCCACACGGTCGATCCCGAGAACACCCCCTGGGCCGCCGACCTCGCGCGCGTCGCAGGCTACCGCGCCTCGCTGGCCGCGGCGGGGATCGATGTGGAAGACGATCTCATCGCCACGGTGCCGTGGGGCATCGAGGGGGGCGCGCACGGGATGGAGCTGCTGCTCAGCATGCCGCGGCCGCCCACCGCGGTGTTCTGCTTCTCCGACGAGGTGGCCATCGGGGCGATGCGCACCCTGCGACGCTCGGGACGACCCGTACCCGAGGCGATGTCGCTCACCGCGGTCGACGACCACCCGATGGCCGAGCTGATGGACCTGACGACGGTGCGGCAACCCGCAACCGAGCAGGGAGCCGTCGCCGGACAGCTCGTCACCGAGATGCTCGCCGGCGCACAGGCGCGACACGTCGAGCTGCCCACGCGCCTGGTCGTCCGGCACAGCACCCGTCCAATCGACCTCGCCCGCGCCCAGGAGTCATGACCGTGGTGATCATCACGGTGTCTGTGACGGTAGCCGCGTGCCGGCCCACGATAGCCCGCGAGAAGTAGCCCACGACGAACGCCACAAAGGGTGTGGAACGGGGCACTCGACCGGCGCGGAATCACCAATCGCGCGATCGCTAAGGCGGGTCCCCGTGATGGAGTCACCCAGGTCGGTGAACAGCAGAGTCGGCGGGCGCCAATGGGGTTGACGCCACGAAAGTGCAGGCCGATCAATCAAGGGCCGCGCCGCATGCGATCGATGAGCCGACTCGTCAGGCTGGCCCGAGGCCGGGGACGATATCGCCGAGGCTGAACGTGAGCGGCTGTTCGAGTTGTGGGTAGGTGCATGAGCGTGGGTCGCGGTCGGGGCGCCAGCGGTTGAATTGCGCTGTGTGGCGGAACCGTTCGCCTTCCATATGGTCGTAACGGACCTCGACCACGCGTTCAGGTCGCAGCAGCACGAACGACAGGTCCTTGCCGGCGTTCCAGCGCGAGCCCTCGTTTCGGCGTGGTGTGCGGTCGCCCGCCATATGGGCGGCCCAATTCCACGGATGGTCGTCGAAAGTGGTTACGAGGGGCTGCAATTCGGTCAATAGTTGCCGTCGCTTGGCCATTGGGAAGGCGCCGATGACGCCGACCGATGCGAGTGTGCCGTCGTCCTTGTATAGCCCGAGCAGCAGTGAGCCGATCGCGTCGTCACCCGACTTGTGCAGGCGGTAACCGGCGACCACGCAGTCGGCGGTCCGCTCGTGCTTGATCTTGAACATACGCGCTTGTCCGGCTGATAGGTGATCGTCAGTGGTTTGGCGATCAGCCCGTCGAGGCCGGCGCCCGCGAACTCATCGAACCAGAGCTGTGCAGTCGTCAGTTCGGTCGTGGCCGGGGTGACATGGAACCACGGTCCTGCGTCGGTCAACGCGTCGACGAGGGCAGCGCGGCGTTCATTGAATGGACGCTTGGTGTAGTCATCGTCGCCGAGGGCGAGCAAGTCGAACGCGATGAACGAAGCGGGCGTCTGCTTGGCGAGCATGCGCACGCGCGAATCGGCTGGGTGGATGCGTTGTTGCAGCGCCTCGAAGTCCAGGCCGTGGTCGGTGGCGATGACGATCTCGCCGTCGATCACGCAGCGTTCTGGCAGCTCGGCGGCGGCCGCAGCGATCAGCTCGGGGAAGTACCGGGTCATCGGCCGTTCGTTGCGGCTACCCCCCGCAATCGGCTCCTGCTGTGGACCGACACCCTGGTACGTATCCCCAGGATCGTGGTACGCCAGGACGGCAACGTCATCGCCCGAAAGACATTGCCCTGGCCCGCCTCACCAGGACGAGTATTTCGAGTGCCGTCAAGCGTTCTCGACAAGGCAGACCCTGGCCGCGGCTCCATCACCGTGTCCCTGGGCTAGGACGCTGCTGATGTAGTGCCGTAGGTGGGGCGGCTTTCCGGTGCACCCGGCGAGCGGTGCGGTCAGTGGTGCTGCTTGCGGTGGGGTCTGGCTCAGGCCATTGCCCAGCCGTTGGTGCCCTGGTGCAGCCCCAGGGTGTCCGGTCGGGCAAGATTGATGACGCTGGCCCGGGTCAGGATGTCCGTCAATATGCGGGCAGATCAGCGGCAGCGAGCCTTGCGACCGCCCCAGGGGGCGACGGCTGAAGTGACTGATCTTGCGTTCCACCACGGGTCGATGTTGCCGGTAGGCCGGCTGCCAGGCCGGGTCTTTCTGGCGGGCTTTGGCGTGCTGCAGAGCGGCTTCATGGAGGTGGATGCTGATAACCCCCCGGCCACTCGTTTGGCGAGGTTTCGGGCATCTGCCCGTTGTGCCGACCGACCCGATCCGTCATCGTTTCTCAGGACGACATGAGTGGTCATGATGACATGCACGCCAAGGACGATCGCCGTCTAGGTACGCCACGAGACGCGTCGCTCCAACTGCGCCCAGACCAGACGCCGGGCTACGTGGGAGGGAGATCCACATGGCTCGCAAACTCGCCGTCCTGGTGACCGGAGCAGTCTTGTTGGTGGCGGCGTGCACGACAGAGACGCGCACCACCAACGAGACGAGCTCCAACGCCCCGGAGGGGAGCGCTGCTTCATACGCCTCTGCGCCGTGCCCGAACCCCATCTACGGCGCCGGCTTGGATCTGGGTCCCGAGTTCACGTGCGGGTATCTCACCGTCCCCGAGAATCGGACCAAGTCGGACAGCCGGACCATCCGGCTCGCCGTGGCAACTCGCAAGGCGACCGCACCGAGCCCCAAGCCCGACCCGATCTTGTTCCTCACCGGTGGACCGGGCGGCAGTGGGCTCGCGGAGGGCCCGGGAGTCGCCAAGCAGTGGCCTCCGGACCGTGACGTGATCTTCCTGGATCAGCGGGGCGCGCTGAAGTCCGAGCCGTTCCTGTCCTGCCCCGAGGTCGACACCTTCATGGAGCACACGGTCGAATTGTCCTGGAGCGCGCCCGCGACCGCCGAGCAAGGCGCCGCGGCCACCCGCACCTGCCGGGACCGGCTCGCCGCCGCCGGTGCCGACCTGGCCGCCTACAACACCACCGAAAACGCGGCCGATGTGGCCGATCTCCGCACCGCGCTCGGGATCGACGAGTGGAACATCTACGGGATCTCCTACGGATCCGACCTGGCCCTGCAGACCCTGCGCGATCACCCCACCGGGATCCGCAGCCTCGTCCTCGACGCTGTTCTCCCCCCCAACGTGAACCCGATCGAGACCGGTTGGCGGGCCGCAAGCGAGAGTGCCACCGCCATCTACGACGCCTGCGCGGCCGACCCGGCATGCCACACCGCCTTCGCCGAGGGCCGCGCTGAATACACCCGAGTGCTCAACGTCCTCGCCGCCAACCCGCGTACCGTGCACGTGGTCGACCCCAAGACCGGCAAGGATGCCACCGTGGTGATCGACGCGTACAAGCTCAGCTATACGGTCCAGTTCGGCACCCTGATCGGCTCGGCACCCAAGGTGCCGTCGATGATCCACAACCTGGCGGTCGGCGACGGTACCGAGGCCGCCCGCGAGGTCCTCGCCGGAGTCTTCCCGCCAGATTTCAATAGCTATGGGCTGCAATGGGGCGTCATGTGCCGCGAGATGGTCAACCGCGCCGATCCCGCACGCGTGGCTGCCGCGGGCAAACACGACCTCCCCGACTTCCCCGCCGCCGTGACCGCCATGCCCGCGATGTTCCCCTTCGCGTTCACCGACTGCGCGCAGTGGGACGTGCCCTCCGCCCCCGCGCTGGTGACCACCGCCGTGGCCAGCGACGTCCCCGTGCTGTTGACCAGCGGCGCGTTCGATGGCACCGCGCCACCCAGCTACGCCGCCGAAGCCGCCAAGACCCTGCCGAACTCCACGCAGCTCGTGTTTCCCGGGATCGGACACGGCGCGTCGCGCTGGGCACCGACATGCTTTGCCACGATCATGGCGGGCTTCCTCGACCATCTCAACGACACCGTCGACGACAGCTGCGTCAAGACCCTCGCCGTGCCCCCATTCCATATCCCCTGACGGGACGTAGCTTAGCTCGCCGCGCCCTTAATTCTTCGTCGATCCCCGATCCACCGATCCACGTCGACCTCAGCACCAATCAGACCTGCATCGCCGTCTACAACAAGGTCCTGCGTCACCACCGGACATTCATCGAACGCCGGCGCTCACTTCGCCGCGGCAGCGAATACCGCGAACCCAGCACGATGGAATGGACCGAGTTCGAACAGTGGGCTTCCCCTGGACGTCATACGGAGGATGTGATCACGCTCTGTGGCGGCGTCGTGGCAGCAAACGCCGTCAGGACGTGTGATTGCGCCGAGTGCTGGGATGACGCTGGGACGAGACCCTTTGCTGTTGCTTTTGCAAGAGCTAGGGTGGCTAGATACCACGTTTGAGCTGTGGTGGCAGGTGCAGGATTCGAACCTGCGTAGGCGTTAGCCGACGGATTTACAGTCCGCAAGTGGGCGTTTCGCGGGATCTCGGCATGTTCCCCGTACCGATTCCAGCAGTAGTCGCCTTGTCGCGCGAGCAGTCGCAAAAGGACCCCCAAATCGCCGGAATTCGGATGCTTTACGTCTGCTCGGCCTGGGGAAGCGGCCCGCCGTATACCGTGCCGGTATGGCCGGATATCGCGAACTGTTCGACGCAAGCATCGAGGATCCTACGGCCTTCTGGGCGGATGCCGCGCGGGCGGTGACCTGGACCCGGGAGCCGCAACGCATCCTTGACGACGCTAATCCGCCCTTCTACCGGTGGTTTCCCGACGGGGAGCTGAATTCCTGCGCCAACGCGCTGGACCGCCACGTCGCCAATGGCCACGGGGAGCAGGCGGCGCTGATCTATGACTCGCCGGTCACCGGCACTCAGCGCACCTACACCTACCGCGACCTGCTCGACGAGACGGCGCGGTTCGCCGGCGTGCTGCGCGGGTTGGGCGTGGCGAAGGGCGACCGGGTGGTGGTGTACATGCCGATGATCCCCGAGGCCGTGATCGCGATGCTGGCGTGCGCCCGGCTGGGCGCGGTGCACTCGGTTGTGTTCGGCGGGTTCGCCGCGCACGAACTCGCCGTGCGCATCGATGACGCCCGCCCGACGGTTGTCGTGTCGGCCTCCTGCGGGATCGAACCGTCCCGGACCGTGGAGTACAAACCGATGCTCGACCACGCCATCGACGCGTCCGAGCATCCGCCCCGCAGCTGCGTCATCGTGCAGAGGGACCGGCAGCGCTGCGAGCTGACCACGGGCCGCGATCTGGACTGGCACGAGGTGATGGCCAGCGCGGAGCCCGTCGACCCGGTGCCCGTCGCGGCCACCGACCCGCTATACATCCTCTACACGTCCGGCACCACCGCCAAGCCGAAGGGCATTGTCCGCGACAACGGCGGGCACGCAGTGGCGCTGCTGTGGACAATGCGCCACCTCTACGACATCGCACCGGGCGACGTGTTCTGGACCGCCTCCGACGTCGGGTGGGTCGTCGGCCACTCCTATATCGTCTACGCCCCGCTGCTGCTGGGCGCGACGACCGTGCTCTACGAAGGCAAGCCGGTAGGAACGCCGGATCCGGGCGCGTTCTGGCGGGTGGCCTCCGAGCACCGGGTGAAGGCCCTGTTCACGGCGCCGACAGCGATCCGGGTAATTAGGAAGGAAGATCCGGACGGCGCACACCTGAGCAAGTACGACCTTTCTGCGCTGCGTTATCTGTTCCTGGCCGGAGAACGGCTCGACCCCGACACCTACCACTGGGCAACGCAGAAGTTGGGCATGCCCGTCGTCGATCACTGGTGGCAGACCGAAACCGGCTGGGCGATCGCCGGCAACCCGATGGGCGTCGAGCGGCTGCCGATCAAGCCCGGGTCGCCGACGGTGCCGATGCCGGGTTACGACGTGCGCATCCTGCACGTCGACGGCTCGGAGTGCGAACCCGGGCAGGAAGGCGCTATCTGCGTGAAACTCCCGCTACCGCCGGGCACATTGCCGACGCTGTGGCGTGACGACGACCGTTACATCGCTTCGTACCTGTCGGCATTCCCCGGCTACTACCTCACCGGGGATGGCGGCTACGTCGACGAGGACGGCTACCTGTTCGTGATGGGGCGTACCGACGACGTGATCAACGTCGCGGGACATCGCATGTCGGCCGGCGCGATCGAGGCCGTGCTGGCGACGCACCCCGCGGTGACGGAGTGCGCGGTGATTGGCGTCGCCGACGAGATCAAGGGTCAGGTTCCGCGGGGCTTCGTCGTGCTCAAAGCGGGCGCCTCCGCCGAGGGTCTGGCCGACGAGCTGGTAACCGCGGTGCGGGACGAGATCGGCGCCGTGGCCGCGTTCAAGCTCGTCGACGTTGTTCCCGCGCTGCCGAAGACTCGGTCCGGAAAAATCCTGCGTAAGACCATGCGCGAGATAGCGGACGGCAAGAACGAACCGCCGCCGTCGACCATCGAGGACCCGGCTGTCCTGGATGTGCTGAAACCGATTCTGCGGGGCTGACTTTCAGGATCCCGGCGGGGTGAACTGGCTCAGCGTCAATGCGTGGGCTTCGTTGAGCTGGTTGAGGGGCTGCGCACGGCGGTTCGGGGGTGTACCGCGCGTGCCACCCGCAGTTCATCGGATGCGCCTGTGCGCCCGCGGATCCCGATCAGCGCTGCCGCGATCGGGTTCGGGGAGCAGGGTGACGTCGGCGATCAGGGTGCGCAGCAGCCGTTTGCGGTCCTTGTTGCTGGTGGTGGATGCGCGCCAAAGCCCGGACAGGTCGGCGGCGAGTTTCTCCAACTCCGATCGCGCCGGCAAGGCGGCAGCGTGTGCCGGGCCGCTTCCAGGGCCTGCTCTGCCTCGGCGAGGGCGGCGAGTTTGGTTTCCCACCTGGTCCCCAGAGTGCGGGCAATACCGCAATCGGGTCACCGACCGACTCGGCCCCGGCCATCAGCCCCGTCGGTGCCGCGAACGCGACCTGCAGAGCGGCAGCCACGTCCGGCAGGTCGTGGCGCGGGTGCCGATAGCCCGACAACCAGCGCACATTCCCGACCACGACCGGGACCGGCGACCCGGCCACTTCATACCGCCAGCCGACCAGCTCACAAGCAGCGCGGGTGACCGCGAACGCGTCAGCGTTACGCGGTTTGATCCGGTCTGCGGTCCGACAGTCCATCACCAGCGCGGCGCCGCCGGCCGAGCGGGCGAAATAGTCCGGTGCGTGTGAGCATGGTTTGCCCTCCGGCGTGGTCCACAACAGCCAGAACGGCTGGGCGGCAATGCCGACCACGTCCGGATCGAAGTCGAGCAGCATCAGCCAATCCCGTTCCAGCCACGATTCATACCCGACAAGGGATCTGCTCGTGGCCGTCCACCAGCGGCCGACATGATTGCGCTGCCCTTGTAGGACGGAAACCCGCGCACCGGCATGCACTCCTCGAACGGCACCGACCACGCGTCGATTAGCGCCAGGCGCCGCGCGACGGACTCGGCATCGACGTAGGCGATCTCGAACTCCCGACCCGCCGGCGACGCCGACGCGCCCCCGCGGACCACATTCAGGCTCGGCACGGGAAAGCAGTCTTCCGGCCGGACCGGCCCCGCGTCTTCAAAACCGCAACCTATGTCCGAACTC
>Ga0070712_100000939_pt1 | contig 17532 bp, 10 predicted proteins | sample LARL81metaG_FD_71396 | JGI IMG/M metagenome (GOLD analysis project Ga0070712, IMG submission 71396) | Corn, switchgrass and miscanthus rhizosphere microbial communities from Kellogg Biological Station, Michigan, USA - LAR L8-1 metaG | ecosystem: Host-associated > Plants > Roots > Rhizosphere ...
GAGCGCCGCCGTGACAGTTGCGCCCGAGATCGGCGTGTGCTGGTCAGCATCCAGCACGGATGCCGCGAGTGAGACCTCATATTTGAACTTGTGCGGATTCACGAGGATCCGCGCGAAGTCCACCGCGTAACCATCGCCTATTTTTGTAGTCGGATCGTCAATCAGCAGCTTGACTTCACCCGATCGAAGGAGAGGCCAGTATTCGGGCAGCAATTTCAACGTTACGAGTTTTCCAATTGGTCCGGTCTGGTCCAGAGAATTAATCGCATATTCGAAGTTCGGAAGTCTGGTTCCGTTCAGACTCACTTGGAAACGCGAATGGAAATTCTTAGCCTGAAAATCATCCACGAACATCTGGACTACTACATCGTTCATCTTCGACGGCAGGTCGCCCACTTGCAATCGGATCGGCGTTGGCATGGACTCCAAACGTACTTTGCAAATTTGTCCCGGAGGAGTCTTGTAGTCTTCGCACGGCCGGAGGATCCCGCTATAGCCGTCATATGCAGGGAAGCTGGAGTCCGTGCTTATGACGGATCCAAGCAAGATGCGATCGGTGCCGTCAGGCTCGTCACTATGCGAAGCCCAAGGATACTGGTGAGGCGGGGTGGATTGTCCAGAGAACGGATCGAAACCTTGCGGCCAGCCGAAGCCAAGGTTATTGATGTCTCCAGTGCGCACAACGAGGTCCGCCTCCGGCCCGTTCTCAGTCCGCTCGTACTTCACTATCCAATCCTTGCTCTGATCTCCTGTTGCGGCGACGGGCACGATGACTGCCGGGGTTGCGGGAGCAGGTAAGGGAACGAATGGGGACGGCTTAGGCACATAATTACCTTTGAGATCGTACGTCCAGCCATACGGCGCATCGGGTTTCTTCGAGTGCGAGCTATCGGAGTCTTTACTGGAAGATGGGCTTCCACCCATGGCCTTAGCCGCATCCTTTACGAGTTTTAAGGCATCGTCGACGTTGCCGCTGCGGACTTCTGCTCCAACCTGGGTGACTTTCTGCTTAACGCGATGCGCAACGTAAACAACACCGGCGGTTGTTGCGACAGCAAATAGCACTACTGTTGCGATCCCCGCGATGACGAACTTCCGAAAACCATTTCCCGATTTCGCAGCCGAAGCTTGGCTGGTTGCTGGAGTTCCAACAATTGACCGAAACACTTCCACAGAGTTGCTCGATGTCGTTTCGGCACCCATAGCCTGGGTGCCGCACTTATTACAGAACTTCGCATTGATCGCCAATACTGATCCGCATTTCGTGCAGAGGAGGCGGGGTGTAGCGGATTCCGAGGCCACACCTCTGGGTGCGCCGCACCTTGTACAAAAGGCGTTTGTCTCCAGCACAGGACTTCCGCATTTGGCGCACGTGAAGTTCATGTTTTTCCTTCCAGATGCGAATCGAGGCATTCCAGCCCTATCGAGTCCGAGACGTCGTCCTCATTTCTTGACCATGCTCTCTTCGTAATGGATCTTGTCGATCAGGCTGCCATCTCTCCTGTGCAGTTCAGAGTCGAGGACGAGTTTGACTGGGCAACCTTCGCGGGTGACCCAGGCGTCACCTTTTTCAGAGTCGCCGGGACTCAGCAGCATCCGGCTCTCGGTCGCATCGAAGCGCGCTGTATCGATCGAGTAGTGGATCGTGTCGTAGCCATTCGTATTGCGGCCGTCGGACTCAAGCCTCATTGCGGAGTTATGATTCACGATCGCAATCGTGCTAGACATTCCGCCGATTGCAGTGAGATGAGTGATCGCAGCCTGCCAGTCTTCCGGCTTGGCCCGCGTGGCTTGAAAAGGCACGGTGTTCTCATTGCCTATCGACCGAGATCTGCCATCTATGCTTTGGGGCGTGATATCGGCTGCTTGACTTAAGTGTTGGTCGTCCGAGGTATCTTTTGCGAACGAATAGCTGAATGACTCCGTTGGATTTTGAAGGCGGTCATAAACGCAGTTGAGGTCGATTCCCGGGTCCGCGTTGGCTTGCGATGTCGGGTTCTTTTCTCCAGCTTTTACAGTTCCTGGTTCGGCGGTGTCCGCTTTGATCGACTTGGATCTCGGCTTTGAACTGCACGAACTCCCGACAAGAAGGCTTAGTGAGATCATGATTATTACGGCAAGCACGAAGTGACGTTTCATAGGTTTCCCCAATCGTGTTCTAGTCTCTACATGCCTTGAAGGAACGAATTGTTGTGACAAGAGTTAGCCAACCTGTTTTTCCGCGATCGCGCCGATAAAGGGAATGCGAAACTCGCGCTGGCTGTAAGCCTGATACATGAGGAAGAGCCAGAACAGGAAGAAACCCAATGAGATCAACAGTCCAATCGGCGTCAGTGCCACGGCGGTCCACGCACTGATATTGACGAGAATGTTGACAACTATGCTCCACGCGATGCTGAAGGCAATGGCAGCAACACAAAAAAAAATGGATTGCATCGCATGAAATCGCACGAAGCGATCACGCTTGTAGGGCTCAAGCACAAGAAAAATAATTCCCGTGACTAGCCCAAGAACATAGGCCAACGCTGCGGCAATATTAGAAGTGAGGCCCGACGAAGCCTGAACGTTCAGCCCACTGGCAGGCACTACTTGCGCCCTCGCGGCAGGTACTTGAGTTGCCGGAGTATTTGGCGCTCCGCAACTTCCGCAAAACGCTCCTCCATCGCTTAGCGTCGCACCACACTTTGAGCAAGACGTCATGGCATTTCTCCTTTAGATTCGCGGGCTTCCATCTAGCCGGCCACAAGTCAAGTCGAGACCACTCTTCACTTCTTGGATCTGTCCATTTCGTAATGACCCTTGTCCACCGTGCCGTCCCCTTGGGTAATGCTTTCATCCAAAACAAGTTTCACAATGCATTTATCCGCTCCCATCCATGCTGTGCCCTTTTCAAAACTGCCCTTTCCGAACAGGGTTTCGTATTGCTGTTTGTCCGATGCGTTCGCGCCGGTCGTATCGATGGCATATTTGGCGGTGCTGTAGCCGTTGACGGACTCTGGACCGCGGGAAGAAAGTGACGAGCTGTGGTTTAGAGATTGGAGCCGTGCGGAGAGTGCAGTAATGCGCAAACTTGACAGATCAAGAACCGCTGAGTTCCAGCTCTGCTCGTCGGAACGGACACCGTGATACGAGTGAGAACCAGTACCGTCTTTTCGTACGATTTCCATGGACTGCGGCGTAATGTCGGCTTGACTCTCTTGCGTTCCAGAGGCATTCGCGAACTTGTATGAATAATGAAATGACTCCGGGGGGTTATTGATGTGCTCTCCGATACACATCACATCGATGGGACCATCGCCATTGTCATCAGAAGTAGCCGCAATTGCATTCGAAGACTCTGGTGAGCTTTTTGAAGCATTTCCAGAATTGCAGGCAACGGCTCCAACCATCGCAAGGCCCGCCAATGCATTCAGCCAGAGTGGATAGCACCTTATGTTTCCCATCATGTCTCCTTCGGCATCAAGCTCTACTTCTGCCCGCAGATGTCCACATCCGGGTTCCGGATTGTTTTGGAAGTCTTGTAAAGGTCCAGGTGTGGCGATTCCCCTTGAACCATTCCGATCTGGGCATCTGCTCCCGCCTGCGCCAAAAAATTAAGGTGAGTCATGGTGCAGGGCACCATGCTCAGCGGTCCCGAACCCGCATAGTCAAACTCAGTGACAAGCTGCACATAGGCAGCTCCTTCCAACTTGAAAAAGTCCTCCTTCGTTTTCTTGACTAACCCGCCAAGTCCGAAGGGGCCGTTCTCCAGCACCTGCGCAACTTTGTCCTCAAGCGTCTTCGGCAGAGCCTGTTTGATTGCTTCCATAATGCTTTCCGTACCAACACTGATCGAAACCTTGGGTGCATCCACAGCCAAGACGATGCCGTGGGCCGCCATCGACTCCGAAGTTGTCTTTTCCAGCTCGGGCTCTGCCTGCATTGTTCCCTCCGGCGTGCTTTGTTCTCCTTTGACCGAAAGGCCACCGGAACCGTCGTAATTGACGTTGAATCCTCCTTCAGCGCCGTCATGCTTCGTCCCAAATCCCGGCTTAAAGATGAGCGCTTCGTCAATCCGGAAAAGCATGGGAAGCCCGTAAATGTCGAAAACATCTTTCGCGAATGGAGGCAGCTTCACTCGTGCTTCCCCAATGCCACTGTTCTCGCCGCTGGTCAGAGCCGCCCAACTCACATGCAGGTGTCCCTGCAGAGGTGTGCTGTAATCCAGGTCCTGCATTTTTCCGTTTTGGATCGTGGCCTTGAATGCAGTGCTGATGTGGCTAACTTCCCCCTTGGTGCTTACCTTTGCCGTGATGCCGGCAAGTTTCTTTTGAACATCGAGAGACAGCTTGAATCCATCGCCCTCCGGTTCGCCTTTCAACTCATATTCCCAGTCGTTCAGCTTCCCTGAAGTCGACAGGCCGACCGCAGTTTTGTTGGCCTCGCTTGCGTAGGCGACAAGCGGTGGCTGGAGCCACGCTTGGGGTCCGTCAAACACACCGAGGTTAGGCCGTATGGAAGGCAATTCTGCCTTCGCTTTCTGTGAACTGATTGGCGTGGAAAACTCAATTCGTCCGTTCTGAATGAAATCGGTAAGACCTGCGAATTCCGTTAACACATCTGTTTGGGAACCCTGCCTCTGCACAGCATCGACACGCCGTGCTCCCAAATGCTCGAGGAACATAATCTTCCCGGGCTGAAGGTCGGCCAGGCGAGGATCGCTGCCATCGAACACAAAGACACGAGCATCTTCGCTGACGCTGCGAAGCAACCGTTGCGTGGTGGGAAAGTCGATTCGAACGGTGTTCGGTGTGTAAGTCACCTCGTACACAGCGTGAGGTGGAGTGTAGAAACTCGAGGGCAGTTGTCCAGGTGACAGACGCGATGAGGACGCCGTGTCTTCGGCGCTGGATTTCCTTGACGATGAGCACGAGGAAAGGTGCAGAACCAGTGCTGTTACTAGCGCAACGTAAGTCAGACGATTGGCAAACCTCATTCGTGGCTCCTTATCTCTTCCACTGTTTTTGAATGACGCAAAGGCTCCTACACAGCTGGAGCACATCCAAGGTCGACTATTGGGCCGACTCTCCGATCTGGAACGTCCATATCGCATCGAACATCAGGCCATCGCCTTGTCCACGCGCTACATCACCGCCAGAATAGTTTTTCGTTTTTGAGATCGGACGAAGCACGACCCCGTATTCGCCGGACGCCAGTTCAGAACTTGGGGTGATCTTGTATTTTCCTGTTCCCAGCTTCTCCGTTTTCGCTGTGACGCGCTCTTCCAGAAAACTGGAATAAATCTGCCAGTCCGCGGCGGGGCTCGAGCGTAGATCAGCTTTTCCCTGTGTGGCTCCGACGATGCGGCACGTGTTTTGTGCCGGCGTCAGCTTCACAATTGCCGGCGCATACTCATCCGGCTTCACGCCAAGCACGTTCGAAAAATCCACTGTGAAAGTTGGAGACGCGTTCTGCACAGCATTTGACGAGGTCGGCCCCGGCACTCCCCAAACGTAAGTCGTCTTCGGCTGCCGATGTGCGAGAACGCTTGAGAAAATGCTGCCGGCCTGCTCGACCGATTGCCCGCCAACGCCGGAGTTCATATGCATCGCAGTGCTCATAGCTGCCTGATTGACTCCGCTCTGCATGGCCTGAGTCACTACCGAATCGCCGGCCAGACTCTTCATGGAAGACGGCTTCGTTTTGGTTTCCGCGAGTTGAGTCTTCTCCATCCGCAATTCCTGCAAACTGGAGCCTTGCGTTAGATAAGCTTTGGGCACGCGCGACTTTGTAGCTGCAGCAGGTGCGGGTTGGCTCGTGGTTGCGCTTGCTGGGGTGGCGTTTGCAGACGAGCCCTTGCCCGATGCGGAAATCATCGCGTTCAATTCGTTTTCGGTTAACCCGGCCTTGTGCAAGGTAATGAGCGCACTTGTGGAGGTGTCGTACTTTCCAGGATTTGACTGAATTGCCTGGACGACGACAGATTCCGGCAGCTTGCTCTTCACCATGTTGATGATGTCGGAATTGTTGAGTGGCCTTTGCGATTGTTGTGCCAGAGCGGAGGCACAAAGCACGATTCCAATGGTGGCCAATAATGCCGGAAATAAGTCTCGACGTTTCATATCACTCCTTGACTTAAGACTGTCAGTTATTGCAAACCGTCCTGCCAGGGATTCAACTTGTCGCCCTTCGGCCCAGTGATGGACAGCACTAGACCGTAGTAGGCGAAAATGAACTTGCCATATTCATCGCATTCCGCCGGTTGAACTCCCACGAGCAGACTGCTGCCCTGCATGGAAGCGCTGACATTGGTGTCGAAGTACTTGCAACTTCCTGAATTGATCCCGGAGTCCACGGATGGATACCCCAAGACTAAAGTTTGTATGTTGTCGTCCAGGCTGAATCCGGGGCGCATCTTGCTGAGGTCGATGGAGTCAGAAAAGAAGAGACGATTCTGCGGATACCCATCGCCGACATTACTGGACCAGATCGGGTCATATAAATAGAAGGCGGCGGTCCCCGTCTGGGGAACCGGGTTCAACCCCGCCTGCATCAAGCTTGTCTTTGTAAGAGGCGTAACAAACTTACTAATCTCCAAGTAATCGGTCGGCAACTTCACCACGGACGGTGGAATGCTTGCCAGAGCACGAGAGACGCGCGTTGCCACGAAAGAAATGCCAGGTATTTGCACGCTCTTTCCATCTGAGCGCACCACAGCGAGCGTAATGTTCTTGAGGTCGTATTCGTTTTGGAACGTAGGATTGAATGTGACGAGGATGCTGCTGTCGGTCCACGAGTCGATACCGAGTTTCACGGGGCTGGGATTATTGATGAACGGTCCGTAGATGTGAACATCACCCGGAGTTCCACCGAAATTGCACCCACTGATCGCGTATTGGTTGTTGGGATACTGGCCGCTTCCTGGGTCAGGTGTAAGCACGATGTCATGTGCTTTCCCTGCGACGGTCTGAATGACTGGATCGGTAGTGAACCTGCACATGCTGATGGGTTGCGGCGCCTTCTCAATCTTCTGAAGAAATGAATTCGATGAACCGCTCCCGATCTGCGTCGACGGCTTTCCTGCAACTTGCAGGCCCGATCCAGCCGAGGACCCGCCGGAGCCAGTCGAAGAGCCTGTCTGACCTCCAGTTGGATTGCCGCCCGGTGTTGAACCTCCCGTCTGACCATCTCCCGATCCGCCACTGGCTGGAGTCGTGCCATCCAACGTATGCATCGAACCCATCGGAGTGTTGCCGCTTCTCGATAGTCCTCTTGCCAGAACAACCCTCGCGTTGTGCGTCTCTACGCTTTCGCTTTGAATGGTGTTCGTTATGCTCGAATCAAGAGTTCGTCGCGTGGCAGTAGAGATCTTGATTGCTGGTCCTGGCACCAGCTGGATATGGCTCGCCAGAGTCTTTCCACGTTGTATGCTGCTTGGCGTTTGCTCTGCGGCGGACATCAAAACGTTTGAGCCCGTCCGGTTCGGCATACTCCTCGGCGGAAATGGCTGCGGGTTCAGATCATCTGCTCCGTTCCCCGTTCCTGTACGAACGCCTCCGGTGAAGCACGGACGAGCGGTGCCGTCTCCCATCGCGTCCAAAACGCCTGGGCTGACGCGATTTCGTTTCAACGCATCGCAACCCTGTGCTGAGAAATCGAATTGCTTGTTCGAAGATTTGATCTGGTTGACGATTGCCGATTCCGGAACTCCGCCTTTCACCAAATTGATGACGTCGGCATTTCTGAGCGTCGCGGCACCCGATTTCGCGGGTAAGAGTCGCCCGGGTGTTTTGCTGGTATTAGAAATAGGCCCAGGATTTACGGCGGCGAGCGTCCCTGATGAAGTCCGTTGTTGGGGACCAGGGTTTATGGTGCCGTTGTTTGCGCCAGACAGCATTCCGCGCGCAGACAACTGTCCTGCAGCCGGAGTCGCGGCGCCATTGTTGACGTTCGATAACATTCCTCCAGTGGGCACGCTCGCCATCATCGAGTGGCCGGACGGTGCCAGTGCGAAATTGACATCAAAAGCCCGGTTCTGACATGAGCCCCACGGCTTTGTCAGGTCTGATACGGAAGCAGGCGTGACCGCCGGCAGCATGTTGCATTGGCCGTTGATAATCGTTATCCCGGAGACCGTCCGCGTTTGCGCCATGACGGCCGGAGAAAACGCGTTGGGCTGAGTGATTACCAAACGCGCTTGCAGTGCTTGTCCCACTGGCAAGTGATCGTAGGCGTAAATGCAGACGTCGTAGATAGTCTGCTTGCCCCCATAAAGAAACGCCTTCACCTGTCCTGCATATTTGAAATGGTTGCCAGTCTGAATCGGAGGATTCGACGCTCCTGCGACGCTGACATTTACCGCAAGGCCACTGCAACTCCCAGCTGGATTGTGCGTGATTGCGTTTACATCCCAATAGACGAAACCCTCGACATCGCCGGCGTTTGCAGCAACCGTGATAGGAGTTGGCGCTTGAGCTACGGCCGACATCGGACTTCTCGCCGGCGAAGAGGGCGCGTGGTGCGCAGTCTGGGCGACCACCGCAGTAACACTCAACAAAGCCCCAAGAATGAAAGCTGCAATACATTTGCGCGTAGATTCCTTACTCACCGGATTTCCCCCAGATGTCGTGTTTAGGTCGAAGGGCCGCACTGAATTCGGCGAAGCCGACCCCCTAATCTCAGACGGCCCCACGAGCCCTCCCCCATTTCGCACAGCCGCTGGCTCAGCGGCGTGCATGCGACGAAAATGAACTGCAAATTGTGGTGGGTCAACGGAAACGCAACTTAAACGGGAGTGACGGACTAAGCCCAAGGGGCTGAATCAGTTGGGATGACTCATGACACGGAAAATCCGGTGAGAAAGCACAACACCGTGTCCGAAGATAGTGAAAAGAACTAGTGGCTGGTGTCTCGAGCGACAACGATGGCATTATCGATGGCTGACTCAGCTTGATGGGCGAGAAGTCCAAGTCCACGGCCACGCGATTCAGACGCCAAGGTTTTGAGCTGTTTCTGACCCAGAGAGGAATTGGTTTTCAGTTGCAATTCACCAATCGCAAGCCGCGCCTGCCCCTCGATATTGTAGTAACCCAGCTTATTTGCGGTCGCAACAACCGACTGGAGTCTCTTCAAAGCCACGGAGTGACTTGATGTATCGTTTGCAGCCATGTCCACCCGCGCCTGCTGAATTTCCGCGGGAAGTTTCAACGAAGGATCGGAGCTCGTCAGGCTGAGATCAACTGCGCGTTTGCTCGCCTCACGTGCTTCCTGTAATTTTCCTTGCATCAAAAGCGAACGGCTCAGTAGCACATACGCACTGCTCGAATCCGGATCGCTCTTTTCCTTATCGAATTCTGCCAAGGCACTGCGAAGCAACGGCTCCGCCTGCTCAGGATGCCCTTCCTCGATAGCTACTCCAGCAAGTTCAACTTGGCTTTCCGCTACAAGCTCGAGAGCCCCAATCTTTTGGCGCATCGCAAGTGCCTGCTGGAACTGCTGGCGTGCACCTGGCAGATCACCTTCCACTTCGATGGCGGCTCCCAGTTCGACCACGGCTCCGCTCAAATACTGATATGCCCCTTCCACCGGACGCATGGAATCGATCGCCTCTTGGGCAAACCGTTTCGCCTCGTGTACGTTCCCCTTTGCTAATTGAAGGTCTGCCATTCGGTACAGGCTGTATCCGGGATCGCCGTGTTCTATGGTCGCGGTAACGTCCAGCGTCTGCTGGTACAACTTGGCCGCACCCGGCAGGTTGCCGCGCGCATATAGTATGTCAGCTATGTTCACCATTGCAGCGAGGGCACCGTCCTTATCGCCTGCAAGATCGAAATGCGTTTTAGCTTCGCGGTACAACTGCTCGGCGCGATCCAAATTCCCTTCATTCGCGAAGTTAACTGCCATATTGTTCAAAATGGCCCCAGTTTTTTCATGTTCACCAAGGCCCGTCAATACAGCCAGCGCCCGGCTATAAGCCGCAATGGCTTGCTCATAGTGCCCTTGTGTACCCAACACGTCCGCCATGAGCCGCATGGCATCGGCCGCTCCCGCCCGATTTCCCGCGGCGACAAATATGTTGTACGCTTCCTCGCAAGACGATCTGGCTTCAGCCGGTCGTTCCCCATACAACATGACCATGCATTCTTCTTTTCTGGCAACCGCGTAAACCAAGTTCTCCTGTCGTGACGAAGCTTTGGAAATCGCGTTTCGGATCAATACAAGGGAAGCCGGTTTGTTGTTTTTTATCGATCGCGATTCCGCCAGGTCAATCCGCGGATCGTCAGAGGATGGCGCGGGCAATTTGCGCAACTGCTGAATGATTTGCATGGCCTGGATGCCTTCACCCAATCGGCCCTGAAGAGATACCAGGCGTAAGCCGTAGTCGACATTGTCGGGAAACAATTCGAAAAGCGCATGATAGGTGGACGCCGCCTGCTCAAGCTGTCCTATGCTTTCGTAATATTCTGCTTCCACCAGCATGCGTTGGGGACGTGGCAAGTCGAGCGAGAGCTCCAGAGCCTTCTTGGCTTCTTCTTTGCGCTTCTCTTCGTATCCCAGCTGCGCCCAAGCCGTCGCTAACATGCTGTGAACGAGCGAAAACTTCGGATCAGCATTCGCCGCCTGTTGCAAAAGATCCTTCGCCGCCAGTGCATCGAATTTCCGCAGCTTCGCAATTCCCAGCGCATACAAACGCGCCGCCTCTGGATCCAACGGTAAGGAAGCGAGCACCCCCGCTTGATCGGTACCCTGCAAATCTCCCACGCCTAAGTGGTCCCGCAGCTTGGTTCCCACCCGCGATATGAGATGGAAAAGGTCCTGCGCACTGCCGACCTCTGCAACTTCCGTCAATATCTCTCCGGTACGGGCGTCCTGCAGACGGATATCCAGTCGCAACTGACTGTGATCGCCGGTTCCAATACTCATATAGGAGCCAAGAACCAGCACATCGCTATTCAAAGCATTCCCAATGCGAGAGGTGGTATGTTGATCGAGAGTATCGGTGTTTGTCCACGGCGATGAACTGCGAACATTTGCAATATCCTCGCCAGAAACCAGCCGTAGTTTTTCTCCGGCAGCCAATTCGGTGCTCAACATTTCCGAGAGCGCAGTCGCAAGCCAGAGATCGTCGGAGCGCCCGGAGAGATTCGAAAAACCAAGAACAGCCACTGACTTGCGCATCTGAATCGGTGCGCTGTTCCGGGTCAACGGTTGGCTTTCATTCATGAACCGAGACCGCAACTGCCACCCGATGATGGTCAAAACGATAATGGCAAGAACACATCCGGCATATAAATAAAGGATATTCCCGCGAGAACGGCGCGGTGCCGGAAGTGGTTCTAATGCAGCAAGTGGGATTGAAGGCGTAACTTCCGGTCTTGGGGCCGGCAACGTGGATACGGTGGTGGTTTTGGCAGGGGTTATTGGGGCTTTATCAGCGATTGAAACCGGCGCAATGAAGCGATAACCGCGGCGTGGAACAGTTTCGATGAATCGCGGGTTCTCAGGATCGTCGTCGATCGAAGCCCGCAAGCGCTTCAGGATTACATTTAGGCTTCCATCGAAATCGACGTAAGTTCCTTCCGGCCAAAGACCTTGCTTTAGTTCGTCTCGGCTTACAATGTCGCCGGGCCGCTCAAGCAGCAACAACAGAAGGCGGAAGGGCTGCTCCTGAATTTTTACGCGAATGCCGCTACGAGTGAGCGTGCCCTCGGTGGAATCGGCTTCAAATGTCCCGAAACGAAAGAGATTACCTGACCCTACCCCAGCGTCCATCACCCATCCCCAGCAATGCGGCTGGAATCATAGCATCCCCCAAAACCCATGTCAGCAATCGTTGTATGCAGCTCAATCGAAAGACTTTCCGGTGTAAGAGAGGATTCATGGGTGTTTCCTTTGACCGGCGCTCCACCCGCGCGTAATAAATGGCGCAGCACCGCACAAGGAGAAGATATGAAGACTTTCACTACCTGGTCGCGAGCTATCGTAATGGCCGCTTCCGTACTTCTCGTTTTGATCATCAGCCTGGAAGGACAAACTCGAACCCCAAACTCGCAGCCGTCGCCAGTCGACCACACACTGGCGAAGTTGCAGCCCTTGAATGTCAAACCAGGTCTTTGGGAAACAACTGTTACGCACAAGATGTCTGGGGAAATGCCAATACCTCCAGGAATGCTCGACAAGTTGTCCGCCGAACAACGCGCAAGACTCGAACAGAGAATGAAGTCCAACTCCGGGGGAAGTACATCCACATCGAAAAGCTGCGTCACGAAAGAGGACTTGGAAAAGTCGCCGAACTTTGGACAGGGCAGAGGCGAATGCACCTACACCATCCAAACTTCAACAAGTACTGAGGCCAAGGGAAAGTACACGTGCGCCACAGAGGGGATGAACGCGACCGGGGCCTTGGACATCGTGGTCGTGAATCAGGAAAGTGTTAGGGGAACTTCACACGGGACGGTGAGCGGCGGCGGCCACGACCTGCAGACTGATTCAAGCTTCACATCGAAATGGGTCAGCGCAACCTGCCGCAAATAGTCGGAACACAACATTCCCCGCTTTCGAACCGAAGTGCCGGTTAACGGATGAGAGAAGTCGTTATGCGATTGAGGCCCCTCCGATGCAATCAGTGCTAAGAGATTTGGAATTGCGGAGTTACTTTCCTAGTGCGCTCTCCAGGTCTGCGGCGGCTTTATCGATCCCAGCGGCGACATGATCGATTACGTCAGCCACCATCGGTATTTGTTCGTCGGCCTCTTTCCATTTCTTTTCGTCCATGTATTCACGAACAGCGGCGATTGGCTTTGCGCCGTATCCCGTGTAGGCGCCGGGAGCGTAAATCTGGTTTTTGAACCAGGGGCGCTCCGGGAGCCCCTTTTCGTTCAGGAAGAGCCGCGAGATGCCGAGCAGGTCGGCGTTGACCGTCTCCAATGAGGAAGCAGAAACGGCTCCGTCACTGACGTTGCGGAATTGGGCAAGAGCTTTCGAGTATCGCTCCGCAGATTTCTTCAGCGTTTCAATTGAATTCTTCATCGCGGCGAAATTCAAGTATGGCGGGATGGATTCGACCGGAGGAGGCACAAAGGTTTTGTGCGGATCGGCAGTTGCAGTGAAGGCGCCTTCCTGAATTTCTGTATTCCGCTCGGTGATTTCTTCCTGTTTATCTTTCAGCAGTTTTTCGAGTTCGGATTCGTATTTGGCGATGGCCTCCGCTTGCGGAGCGTAATCGAATGGAAGCAGGTCAGCATCGGCGATGCGGAGCAAGATCGACCCGGCGGTTTGAGCCATTGATCGCTCGTAGGCGAAATCCTGGTCGGCGTGGTGTGTATACCAGTGAAAGTCGTCGTATATGGAATGGTATTGCGTGCCTTCGTCCTCGCCGCCGTAGCCGACGTTGAGGGATGAGATTCCTGCAAAGTCCTGAAAAGCGGTGAAGTCGGAACCATCGCCGAGATCACCGAGAACGAGGTCCTTGCGTTTGCGAAGTTTCCCTTTTTCTTCGGCGTCTTTCGCGTGCATGATGGCCCGAAGGTGTGCGCGATCGAAGACAGAGACATGTTTCTCTGGGTCGGTGATGTCGTGGGCTACGGCGCCGACCACGGCTTGAAGGTCTTGTGTGCCGCCGACGTAAAGATAACCACGCGAACTGCTGTCGGAGTTGACGTAGGTGACCGCATGTTTTCGGAGGTCATCCACGTGAGTTTCGACCCATTCGACTGACCCGAGAAGTCCCGGTTCCTCGCCGTCCCACGCGCAATAGATAATGGTGCGTTTTGGCGTCCAGCCTTGCTTGCGCAATTCGCCGAGCACGCGCGCCTCTTCGAGCATCGGGGCTAGGCCGGAGATTGGATCATCAGCGCCGTTAACCCATGCGTCGTGATGATTGCCGCGGATTACCCAGTGGTCGGGATCAGAGCCCTTGAGGCTGGCGATGACGTCGTATAGCGGCTTGATGTCCCAATTCGATGCGACTTTCAAGTGCACTCGAGCAGCACCGGGACCAATGTGATAGGTCATTGGGAGTCCGCCTCTCCAGCCTTCAGGCGCGACGGGTCCCTGCAGAGCAGCGAGCAACGGTTGTGCGTCGGCGTAGGAGATCGGAAGAACGGGAATTTTCGTGATGGTCTTCGCGTCTTTGATGTCGAGGCGCTTGGCGCCCGGAACTGCGCCCACGCCGGGCGTAAGCGGATCGCCGGGATATTCGGTGTCCATCACGCTACCGCGCTGTACGCCATCACGCGGCCGCCATCCGCCCGTGGGATAGTCGTCGCCATGGAAAAAGCCGTCACCGCGAGGGTCGGAATAGATCAGGCATCCAACCGCGCCATGTTCCGCAGCAACTTTTGGCTTGATCCCACGCCATCCGGAACCATACCGCGTGATGACGATGGCTCCCTTCACCGATATGCCCTTGCGGTCGAGTTCTTCGTAGTCCTCGCGATTGCCATAGTTCACGTAGACCAGCGGCGCAGTGACGTCGCCATCGGCGGAGTAGGCATTGTATGTCGGGAGCTGTTCTATAGTTTGATTCGATGTAGGATCGACAGTAAGCACCGGCTCCTGCAACTTGGCGCGGAATTTCGTAGGCGCGACGAGTTCGACAACGCGCTCCTTGGGAGTGGGAAACAGGACGTCGAAGTTCTCGATGTGTGCGTCGAATCCCCATTCCTTAAAGCGGGCCAGGATCCACTCGGCGTTATCTTTGTCATACGGAGAGCCAACGTGATGGGGACGCGCGGAGAGGCGGCGCATGTTTTCGCGAATATTGTTGGCCACCACGGTGTCTTGAAATTTCTTTTCGAGGTCCAGTTCGGCTGCGGTACTGCGCGCTGTGTAGCCGAGTAGCGTGTGTGCTGAGTTCGAAGGAGCGGCCTCCTCAGATGACTGGGCGCCAGCGAACTGGGTGAAGGCGAGTAGAAGGACATACGAGACAAATGAGCACAGAGATTTCACGAAGGTCTCCCGGTTGCAGTGAAGACGAAAGGCGGAATTCTAGCATTGCAGCACACGGACGGCATTGGTCGGCAGATTCGATAATTGCTAAGGCACCTCAAAAGCGTCATGGACTAGGCGACATGTCTCATCTTGATTCATTCTTGTATAAGCGGAATGGCATCTAAGTTTTCCATGCGACTTCCTCGTGCGAGTGGCATTCTGCTTCATCCGACCTCTTTGCCCGGCCCATTCGGCGTTGGCGATTTTGGGCCGGCAGCATTCGCCTTCGTTGATTTCCTTAAGGCGGCAGGCCAAAAGTTATGGCAGGTTCTCCCCCTCAATCCGACCGGATATGGCGATTCGCCCTTCCAGTGTTTCTCCGCTTACGCCGGGAACCATCTTCTGATCAGTCCTGAGAAGTTGCAGAGCCAAGGCATTCTAGACGCCTCAGACGTGAGCGATCGGGAAAACTTCGCGCAAGATTCCGTTGATTTCGAGGGCGTGATCCATTGGAAAACGCAATTGTTGACCAAAGCTGCCAAACGCTTTCATAAAGAGGCTTGCGGAGAAGATCGGCGTGGCTTCGATGAGTTCTGCCAAAAGAGTTCCTCATGGTTGCCTGACTTCGCGCTATTCATGGCATGCAAGCAGGAACAGGGTGGAGTCGCCTGGAACCAATGGCCTACAGAAATCGCACAACGTGCTTCAGATGCTTTGGGTGCCGCCGGAAGCCGTTTGAAGGAAGCTGTCAGTGCAGTGCAGTACTGGCAATTTGAGTTCTTCCGTCAATGGGGCGAGATACAAGTCTATGCCCACAAAGCCGGGATTCGTATCATTGGAGATCTCCCAATTTATGTCGCTCTTGACAGTGCCGATGTTTGGGCAAACCGGGAATATTTTCAGCTTTCCGAGAGCGGGCAACCAACTACGATTGCCGGTGTTCCTCCCGATTATTTCAGCGCAACTGGCCAATGCTGGGGCAACCCGATCTACCGTTGGAATCGCCTTCAACAGACCGGCTATCGCTGGTGGGTCAATCGTTTCCGTGCCGTCCTGGAGTTGTATGACGCCATTCGCATCGATCATTTCCGCGGATTCGAAGCTTACTGGGAGATTCCTGGCGGTGAGAAGACCGCGATCAATGGACGCTGGGTTAAAGGACCAGGTTTTGACTTCTTTGCGACTCTCGAACGTGAACTCGGGGATCTCCCAATTATTGCCGAGAATCTAGGCGTGATTACCCCGGAGGTGGAGGCGATCCGCCATCGATTCCGCTTTCCCGGAATGGCGATCTTGCAGTTTGCATTTGGAAAAGATCCGCAAGGCCCTTCTTTCCGTCCCCATAACTATGAGCGAGAACTGGCTGTCTACACGGGCACGCATGACAACGACACCACGGTTGGATGGTGGAACAGTACTGGCTCTCGTGACAGCACTCGCACAGCCGACGATGTTGCTAAAGAGCACGCATTTGCGCGCTCCTATCTGAATTTGAGAGAGGAGCCGATTCATTGGGTCATGATTCGGACCATTCTCTCTTCGATCGCCGATCTCGCGATCGTCCCGCTGCAGGATGTGCTTGGCTTGGACAGCGAGGCGCGTATGAATCTTCCCGGCACGGCGAAAGGAAACTGGCGTTGGCGCTTTCGGGCGGAAGCGCTCACGCCTGAACTGGCCCAACGCTTGCGTGAAATGGTCGAGCTATACGACCGCTCATCTTGCGAGATTCCTTAACAGCCCGATTTCATTTTTGAACGCTGCTATTCTACTGATTGCGCTCGAATACAAGAGCCGGTCATCTGGAGGAATTGGTTGTCACTGAAAGCCGAAGCAACCTGGTACAAGCATGCCATCATTTATCAAGTGCATGTGCGCACTTTTTCTGATGCCAACGACGATGGTATCGGAGATTTCGCTGGCCTCGCGCAGCGCCTGGACTATTTGCAGGAGCTTGGCGTCAGCGCAATCTGGTTAATGCCGTTTTTCCCGTCTCCTTTGAGGGATGACGGCTATGACATTTCCGATTACAAATCTGTTCATCCCAGTTACGGGACCCTGGAGGACTTCAAGAAGTTTCTTTCGATCGCACATGAACGTGGAATCCGCGTGATCATCGAAATGGTATTGAACCATACTTCCGATCAACATCCCTGGTTCCAGGAATCACGCAGTAGCCCAAACAACCCAAAGCGAGATTGGTATGTGTGGAGTGATTCTGATTCGAGGTATCGCGGTACTCGAATCATCTTTCTCGACACAGAGATGTCGAATTGGGCGTGGGATCCAATCTCAAAGTCTTATTACTGGCACCGTTTCTTCAGTCATCAGCCGGACCTCAACTTCGACAACCCGGTGGTCCGGGAAGAAATGTGGCAGGTCATGAAATTCTGGCTCGAACTTGGCATCGATGGATTCCGCTTGGATGCCGTCCCCTACCTCATCGAACGGGAAGGGACTAGCTGCGAGAACCTCCCGGAAACCCACGCCATCATCCGAGACCTCCGCAAACGAATCGATGAAGAGTTCCCGACAGCGATGCTGCTCGCCGAAGCCAACCAATGGCCTGCGGACCTGCGTCCCTACTTTGGCGATGGCGACGAATTTCAGATGGCGTTCCACTTC
>Ga0070712_100000941_pt1 | contig 17523 bp, 16 predicted proteins | sample LARL81metaG_FD_71396 | JGI IMG/M metagenome (GOLD analysis project Ga0070712, IMG submission 71396) | Corn, switchgrass and miscanthus rhizosphere microbial communities from Kellogg Biological Station, Michigan, USA - LAR L8-1 metaG | ecosystem: Host-associated > Plants > Roots > Rhizosphere ...
CGGGGGGAGAGGTGGGCGGCTTCGGGCTCGAGCGCGACCACGAGCTTGTCCGCCTGCGGGCGCTTGATCGTCGCGCGCACCGATTCGTTCTCCAGCGGCTTACCCGTCCCGTCGACGACAACCAGCCCAAGGCGGCGGTGCGCCTCGCGGCCGCCAAGGCAGAGCAGCCGCGCCCCATCCTGGCCGGCCCGGCTGACCCGGAGGCAGAGGTACCGCGCTTCCGCCCGCCGCACGTCCGGCTGCGCTTCCAGTTGCGCCAGCGCCACCGGCTTCGCCGTCCGCACCGCGAAGACCAGCTTCCGTCCCGCCTGGAAGAGGTCGGCGTGCTGAAGCCGCTGCTGGCGGGCGGCAGCGGCACCCGGGAGCAGCAGCGCGGCCCCCGTGACGAGGGCGGCGGCGCACAGGATCTTGCGGGAGGTGGCGATGGCTGGGTGGGGGGCGGCTGCTTGCGCGAGTCTGTCGATGTTAAGCCCGGGGCGGGGTTCCCCGCACCACTTCGACCTCTACCTTGTTGGGACCGGTTGTGAGCCTTCGCAGTCAAAGGAGAAGCGGCGCGCCGACGCGAGCTGCCCTCGCCGCATGGGCAGCGAGCATTGTCCTCGTGGCCGCCGCGCTGCTCGGCCCCGGCAGCGCCGGCGCCGAGACCGGCGGCGCCGGCGAGGTCGAATCGGGCGGCAACGTCAGCAACACCGCCTTCGACCGGCAGGGGATGTGGGTCTGGTACGTCTCCCACTCCGAGGGCGGCAGCATCGCCGCGATCGTCGCCCGCGCCAAACGCAACGACGTCGGCACCGTCTACATAAAGGCGGCCGACGGCGCCGGCAGCTGGAGCCAGTTCAGCCGGGGCCTGGTGCAGGCGCTGCACAGCGGCGGCCTCAGCGTCTGCGCCTGGCAGTTCGTCTACGGCGACGCGCCGGTCGCCGAGGCCAGGGCGGCGGCAGCGGCGGTGAAGAAGGGGGCCGACTGCTTCGTGATCGACGCCGAGGGCGATTACGAGGGCAAGTACGCGGCCGCCGACCGCTACGTGCGCGCCCTCCGCGCCCGCATCGGCGACACCTTCCCGGTCGCCCTCGCCGGCTTCCCCTACGTCGACTACCACCCCTCGTTTCCCTACTCGGTCTTCTTCGGGCCGGGCGGCGCCACCTACAACCAGCCGCAGATGTACTGGAAGACGATTGGCACCTCGGTCCGCACCGTCTACGAACACACCTACCTCTACAACCGCGTCTACGGCCACCCGATCTACCCGATCGGCCAGACCTACGAAGCCCCCGGCAGCGCCGCTATCCGCCTCTTCCGTCGCTTCGCCGTCAGCTATGGCGGCCTGGCGCCGAGCTGGTGGTCGTGGCAGGAGACGAGCGGGCGGGAGTGGGGGGCACTCGGCGCCGAAAGCGCCCTGCGCCCGGTCGCCGGCTTCCGCCAGGAAGTCGTCCACCCGCTGCTGAAACGCAAAAGCGCCGGCGACCTCGTCGTCTGGGCCCAGGAGCACCTGATCGCCGCCGGCGCCGATCTGCCGGTGACGGGAATCTTCGGCCGCCAGACCGCCCGCGCCGTCCACCTCTTCAAGGAAGCCCACGGCCTCCCCGCCGACGGCATCGTCGACACCGAAACCTGGAACGCCCTGCTCGCCTACACGCCCTACCGCCCGCGCTGGACCGCCGCCGGCGCCAGCACCGCGAGGACGAGCGCAGCTGTTGCCGGTATGCGGGGACGAGTGCGTCCGGCAACCCGCCCCCTCTCGGCGAGCCTGCCGGCGAAGGCCGACGAGATCCCGCCCGACCTCGGGCAGGGTGCGCCTAAGCGCTGATCCGCGTCGTCAGCCGGCCCAGGGTCGGCGACTCGACCACGACCTCGTCGCCGTCGGCGAGCCAGACGCGCGGCTTGCGTCCCATGCCGACACCCTCGGGGGTGCCGGTGGAGACGATGTCGCCGGGCTCGAGCGTCATCAGGCGGGAGAGCTGGGCGACGAGCTGGGGGATGCTGAAGATCAGGTCGTCGGTGGCGCCGCTCTGCATCTCCTCGCCGTTGAGGGTGAGCCGGATGCCGATCCGGTCGGGCGGCCCGGCCTCCTCCGGCGTCACCAGGTACGGGCCGCACGGCGCGGAGCCGTCGAAGACCTTGCCGGGCATCCACTGCGGCGTCGCCCCCTGCAGATCGCGGGCCGAGAGGTCGTTGAGGAGCGTGTAGCCGGCGACGTGATCGAGCGCGTCGGCCTCCTCGACGTCCTTCGCGCGCCTGCCGACCACGAACGCGACCTCCGCCTCGTAGTCAGTCTTCGCCGTCGGCGCCCTCACCGTCGCCCCGTCCGCGACCAGCGCGTTCGGGTACTTGGCGAAGATCGTCGGCACGTCGGGCAGCGCGTCGACGTCGACCCCGACCTCGGCCGCGTGCTTGCGGTAGTTCAAGCCGATGCAGACGATCTTCTCCGGGTCCGGGATCGGGGGCAGCACTCGCACCGCCGAGAGCGGATGCGAAGGAGCGCCGGTGTCACCGAGCCGCCCCCGCAGCTCATCGATCCGTCCCCCGGCGATCAGCTCTTTCAGCGACCCCCGATGCGGCTCGCCGAGCAGCGCCCGAGCATCGACGGCCCGTCCTTCCTCGAGTACCCCCGCCCGAGGTCCATCTCCCGCATCGAAGGTCAGCAGCCTCACGCCGTGCAGCCTAGCTGCGGAACGCTCGGCGGCGGCCTAGCCGCGCTGGCGAGGACCACAAATAGTCGCCTCCCGCCCCCAAAGTTGCGGCCTCGCCCCGTCGACCCATCGCGCCTGAGATAATGCCCGACCCGGGCATTCCGCCCGTCCCTGGGGGCGTAGCTCAGTTGGTTAGAGCGCCGGCCTGTCACGCCGGAGGTCGCGGGTTCGAGTCCCGTCGCTCCCGCTCCTCGCTGCATCGACTGGGATCGTTGCTGCGTATACGGTGCGCTCATGGCTTCCCTCCCAGACCTCCACCAGCGCGCTTTGACCTGGTTCAGGCGCCATGAACAGGTCGATCTGACTTGGGATGCATTGGAGCTTGAGGATGGGCAGAGACTCGCCACCGCCGCCAAGGGCATCTATAAGCCGGCGGAAAGTCCCTATGCGCTAAGCATCTCCCAGCGCATTGGATCGAGCTACGACGATGATCTTGTCGAACTCGCTGAAGAATGGTCGGGACCGGCCAGGTATCACCAAGAGGGTCCGACCACGGTTGACGCTCCTTTTCCTTCCTATCCGAACGAAGGCCTCTTGCAATGCATGAAGGATGGTGTTCCTGTGGGGGTATTGGTGCAGGCATCGAAGACGCCGTCTGTCTACACGGTGATCGGCCTGGCCCGAGTGATCGATTGGGAAGAAGGAAGTTTCCTGCTGACTCCTGTCAAAGATCATGCTCTTTCGGGAGGAGGTCAGTCCGTGAAAGCCCTTTGGCAGCCCCCTGAGCAAGATGAGCGCGAGAAGGTTCGAGCAAGCGTCGTGCGTCGACGCGGGCAGGCGGCTTTTCGGCGAAAGCTCATCGCTGCTTACAGGGGTCGCTGTGCGGTGACCGGCACTGATGTTCTTCCTGTGCTCGATGCAGCTCATATCTCGCCCTACAGCGGCCCTGCCTCGGATCACATTGAGAACGGACTTCTGCTTCGCACCGACATCCACGCGCTCTTCGATCTCGGACTGCTTGCGATTGATCCTTCAACTATGCGCTGTTTGCTGGATTCATCTTTGGCGAGCACCGGATACGGCGATCTAAAAGGCCGAAAGCTGCGGCTCCCTGCGGAGGGGGCCAAGCGGCCTTCGCCATTGGCGCTTGAAGGGCAACGTCTGTGGGCGCGACTCTAGGAATTGCCCTGAGCCGTCACCCGCATCTGGATCGACCAAGCGCGTGAAGCGCCTGCCGATAAACCCGCTCCACCCGGTCAGCTACAGCTGGCGCTAGCTCGTGCTCCCATGCCCTAATGACGACCCATCCCGCGTCGTTCAGCGCCGCGTCCACAACGTGATCCCGAGCAACGTTGCGAGCTAGCTTCGGCCCCCAGTAGTCGGTGTTCGCCCTCGGCTTGCTTCCGTGTTCAGGGCAGCAGTGCCAGAAGCAGCCGTCGACGAAGACGGAAATGCGGGCGCGGGTGAAGACGATGTCGGGGCGGACCAGCCGGCCGCCAGCTCGCACTGGATGATCGACGCGAAATCGTAAACCGCGACGATGCAACTCTGACCTCAACGCCATCTCGGGGCGGCTATCGCGGCGGCGATTTTGTTGCATTCGTTTGCTGACCGCCGCGTCGGTCGGCTGCGGATACGGGAGGACCACCGTAGGAAGCGAAGCAGATAGCGACATCCGGTTGGCTGGCCACAATCTACGCGTGCCACCTTCGAATTACACGGCGGTATCTCTTTACGCTGGAGCAGGAGGGCTTGATTTGGGTTTCTCGAAGGCCGGCTTCGAGCTGCTTTGGGCGATCGACTCCGACCGCCATGCGGTGAACACGTATAAGGCAAACCTGGGAGAGCACGTGGTCCATGGCAAGCTCCCCCAGGACGGACCGCCAGAGGAGCTGCGCCCTGATCTCGTCATTGGCGGCCCACCATGCCAGGGGTTTTCGGTGATCGGGCGGATGGACCCCGATGATCCTCGTTCGCAGCACGTCCACACCTTCCTCGACGTCGTCGAGAAGCTTGAGCCACGGGCTTTCTGCATGGAGAACGTGCGTGCGCTCGCGAAGGCTCCGCGCTGGGAGGCAATCAAGGACGCTCTGGTGCAGCGAGCGCGGGAGCTTGAGTACCAGGTCGAGCTAATGGTTCTGAATGCGGCTGACTACGGGGTGCCTCAGGCACGACAAAGGATGTTCCTTGTCGGCATCCAAGGGACGCCTCCTCTCTGTCCTGTCCCAACGACGAAGGGAAACCCACAGACGGTTCGCGACGCCCTGGCGGACCTTCCGTCCTTCGGAGAATCTGGCAACTCGATGGGCTCGACGGCCAAGGTGGTGCCAGCCCCGAAGCCCGTGATGCGGCCGTCTCCTTACCAGGGAAGCTTGCTGTTCAATGGCTCCGGGAGGCCACTGCGACTCGATGGGCCCGCGAAGACGCTTCCGGCTTCAATGGGCGGCAACGCCACTCCGATTCTGGATCAGGACGAGCTAGAGCACGGCGGAGAGCCATGGGTGGTCGGCTACCACGCTCGGTTGTGCCGAGGAAGGCAGCCCAATAAGAGGGTGCCCAAGCGGCTGCGGCGTATCACGGTCGAGGAGGCGTCACAGCTCCAAAGCTTCCCGCTGAGCTGGAAGTGGACCGGCCCGCTGGCGGCGATGTACAGGCAGGTCGGCAACGCCGTGCCTCCTGTACTGGCAGAACGAGTCGGGGTTTCGATTAGACAGGCCCTGGAGGCGGCGGATTTCTCAGGCTCGGTGGCCCGACCTGATGACATCCTCGCGTTGGTTTAGGTCGCGATTTGGCTATAACGCTCAACAGCGAGCGACTTGCCGCAGTGCTGGACGAGGCATACCTCCTCGCTACCAGTGACAAGCCGCTACCCCCTGTTTGGCTTGAACGCTCAGAGCAGCTGGCGGAAAGCCCGTCGGTTGCTTTCGTCGCCGCCTTTGGGGCGGCTCTACTGGCGAAGGCAACGGATGCGAGGGTGAACTCGATGGTCATCCAGTCGAAGGAGGGCAGCGAAGGGGCCTACTCTCTGCGACGAGCAGCGACCCAGCTTGCGCAGGAGCGGCGGAGATACGGATACGACATCGGCTCAAGCAGCGACCGAGACCCAATCAATGCCTCGACCTGGATCAGCTCGAGGCGCTGGGATGTTGCCCTCAACCGGATAACCCCTCCTCATAAGCCGTTCTTCCAGGTGATCCTTGGCTGGCTTGCCGATCTGAACGAACTCTCGGAGAAGGAAGCCGCCGAGGCACTCGCCGCCTTCATCCGGGTCCGCCGTGAGGTTGCCCACGGGGCCGCAGCGGAGCAGGTGCCGCTGCGCGTTGGGACCGTTCCTCGACTTGAGGACCTCGTTGAGGTTCTCGAAGCATTCTCCTCTGCCGACTCCGAAGGAGGCGCACGGGGGATGGCCCTGTTAGCCGCGGCATTTCGCGCGGCTGGCCTTGAAGCGGAACTTCCCTCTCGAAACGACCCGCGCCGCATTGATGTACCGATCAAGCTTGATGGCAAGCTCTTGATCGGCTCGGAGGTAAAGCAGCAACCCACGCGAGAGGTTACGGCCGACACTCTGGCCCGCGACTGCGTTGACGCGGGCTGTCTTTGGCAATCCTCGCTGTCTTGCCTCCCGGTGGCCTGGAGCAATTTGATATCCCGTCTGTTGTCTGGCGGGCGGAACGGGAGCACACCGTGATTTTGCGGGTACTCACCACCGTCCGCGCCGTCTTGCACGAGGCATCGCTCGTCGGGCGAGTTTCCCTCACGGACTTCAGTACGGCTCTTCCACGTGCCTATGCCGATGCCCTACGAGATATCCGGGCACATGATGCCGCGATTGAAGCATGGGCAGCCATCTCCTCTCGCTGGACCTGAGCGGACATCAACCCTCGTCCAGTTCATCGGTCGCATGACCCGGCGATCGTCGCGCGCGCGAGGACGCGTTCCGCCAGTAGGGGACAGCGTCGGCGGAGGAGATGTCCGGGCTCGACTGCGGCTAGTACCGCGGCGGCGCTTCGCGGGCGGGATCGCGGACTTCGCGACGTTCTTCCACGCCGGCGGGCGGGACCATTTCGCCGGGGACGCGGCGGCGGGACCAGACGATTTCTTGGAAGAGGCCGATCAGGAGACCGACGGCTCCGGCGATCATCAGGATCACGCCGATCGTGTCGACGGAGATGCCCTGGATGTGGAAGTTGGTCGCGAACTTGAGGATCGCGCCAACCGCGATGAGGAAGATGCCTGCTCCGATGGTCATAACGGCCGAATACCCCGGGTTTGGATCGACAAACCGAAGCGCTATCGGAAAGAAGTCCAAAGGTGGCGCTCGGCCTCTAGCACGCTCTCGGCTCCGGCTCCGACCGCGTCCCACAGCTCGGGCCGCGGCTTCTCGCTTTCGCTCGCCGCTTTGAAGGCTTCCGCCAGCTCGGTCCATCTGGCCGCCGCCTCGGCCGCCAGCGGCGCCTCCTCGCATCCGGCCTCCTCGAGGAAGCGCGAGTACATCAGCCGGAAGCAGCCGCCACCGGTGCCGCGGCGCTCGATCACCTGGTAGGCGAAGCGGGCGCACCACCGCCAGTCGTCGACCGCGTCGGGCCAGGAGCCGGCCTCGGCCGCCAGCCGCTCCAGCGCCGGCACGCCGGCGAACTCGCCGAAGGGCGGGTCCAGCATCTCCCTGACCGCGCGCTCGATCGCCCGCGGCACCGCCGCCTCCAGCTGCTCGCGGTCAATCGCCTCAACGACGGTGAACATGTGGCCTTCCAGCGGGTAGGCGGGGTGGCCGCTGTGGCGGGCCCGGGCCAGGTTCTCCAGCCTCGTCGTCTGCAGCTCCTCGAAGCCGGTGTCGGAGAGCTGGGCGACCTCGTCGTCGTAGCCCGCTAGGACGACCGCGTGTCCCGGGAAGTGGGCCGAGTTGCCGTAGTGATCTAGGTAGTAGATGTCGGTGAGGAGCAGCGCCGGGTTGCCGGAGTCGACGGTCGCCCGCGCCGCCTCCCAGGCGGCCCCGCCCTCCTCCTCGGCGAAGGTCCGCATCTCCAGCGCCGCCCCGGTCAGCTCGCGGAAGCTCTCCTCCAGCCGCGCCGCGGCCGTTGAACCAGCGCCTCGGCGAGCCGTCGTCGAGCGCCAGGTAGTAGAAGCCGGCGCCGGCGCCAAGCCCGAAGGCCATCTCCTCGCTGATCTGCACCCCGTGGAAGCCGAGCAGGTTGCGCAGCGCGGTCGAGCCGCAATGGTTGCCGGGGGTGTGGACGAAGCCTGGGACGGTGGCCATCAGCCCATATTCTCTCGCGGCGATGCAGGAACTCGACCTGAAGCTGCTGCGCTGGATGCGCACCCACGGGCACTCGCCCGGCGTCGAGAGCGCCGCTGTCGCCCTCGGCAAGCTCGGCAACAACGGCCTGATCTGGCTCGTCCTCGGCCTCGTCCTGGTCACGATCGACAGCTCCCGCTGGGAGCAGTGGCTCATCTGCGCCCTGCTCGGGCCAATCGCGATCGGGCTCAACTATGCGATCAAGCTGCTGGTCAAGCGGCCGCGGCCGGTGCTGGAGGGCCTGCCGCCGCTCGGTGGCGCCCCCAGCTCGCTCAGCTTCCCCTCCGCCCATGCCACCTCCTCCTTCGCGGTGGCGACGGCGATGGTCCGGGTCGACCCGGCGATGGCCGGCGCCTTCGTCGTCGCCTTCGCCCTCTCGCTCGGCCGCCCCTACCTCGGCATGCACTACCCCTCCGACGTGCTCGCCGGCGCCGTCCTCGGCCTCCTCCTCGGCCTGATCGTGCCGCTCCCCTCATGAGGGAAGGCGCCCGATGAAGGTCGGGATCGTCGGGCTGCCGAACGCCGGCAAGTCGACCCTCTTCAACGCCCTGACCAAGGGCGGCGCGCAGATGGGCGACTACCCGTTCACGACGATCGAGCCGAACGTCGCCGTCGCCCAGGTCCCGGACGAGCGGCTGGAAAAGGTCGCGGCGACGGTCAAGAGCAGTGAGCTGGTGCCGGCGAAAATCGACTTCCACGACATCGCCGGCCTCGTCAAAGGCGCCTCCGAAGGGGAGGGACTCGGCAACCAGTTCCTCGCCTCGATTCGCGAGACCGACGCGATCTGCCACGTCGTCCGCTGCCACACCGAATCCGACGTGCCGCACCCCGACGGCCGCGTCGACCCGCTGGCCGACATCGAGACGATCGAGACCGAGTTGGTGCTCGCTGACTACGACCAGGTCGAGCGACGGCTCCCCCGCGTCGGCAAGCAGGCGAAGTCGGGCGACAAAGAAGCGCAGGTCGAGCACGAGTGGCTGCAGGCGGTGCACGAGGCGCTCGCCGCCGGCCGGCCGGCGCGCTCGATCCCACGCCCGGAAGGGGCGCCGCACGCCGTCCAGAATCTGCAGGCGCTGACCACGAAGCCGATCCTCTACGTCGCCAACGTCGACGAGGGCGATGCCGCCCCGCCCGAAGCGGTCGTCTCCCACGCCAACGCGATCGGCGCCGGCGTCGTCGCGGTCAGCGCCCGGATCGAGGCCGAGCTGTCCGAGCTCGACCCCGCCGAAGCGGAGGAGATGCGCGAGTCCTACGGGGTCGAGGGCTCGGGCCTGGCGCGCCTGGTCCGCGCCGCCTACGACCTCCTGGAGCTGATCACCTTCTTCACCGCCGGCGAGGACAAGGAGGCCGTCGCCCGCCCGCTTCACCGCGGCGCCACCGCCCTGGAAGCGGCAGGAACCATTCATACGGAGATCATGGAAGCGTTCGTCAAAGCCGAGGTGATCGGCTGGGAGCAGCTGGTCGCCTGCGGCGGCTACGCCCCGGCCCGTGACAAGGGGCAACTGCGGATCGAGGGTCGCGACTACCTCGTCCAGGACGGCGACGTGATCACGATCAAGGTCTGAGCCCCCCCCGCCGTCGCGGCGCAGGCCTGACCGCCCCGCCGATCGGTGCTGCATCGGGGCGGTGACTGTCAGGCCTCAGCCACCCTTGTGAATCGAGGTGGCGGGATAGGCGTGGCCGCATCCGCTGAACTGCATACGCATCACCCCCTTCCCGCGCCGGAAGCGTCCTTCTCGGCGACATATCGGTTCCTATTACTTCGACCGGGCTCAGTAAAGGGCTCTGGCTAGCCATTTCCCCGCTATGTCCGAGCATTTATGCCCTAAGGTGATCGCTGCCGTGGAGTCGATCAATCGAAAGGGCCTGGGGATGGGAGAGACGGGGGACGAGGGGAAGAAGCGCGCGGGGAAGACGCCCAGCGAGACGATCTGCACGGTGCTGAAGCACCCGCTGCGGGTGCGCATCCTCGAAGTCCTCAACGAAGGCACGCGCAGCCCAAGCCAGTTCGTCGAGGAAGGGCTGATCCCGAAGCAGCTCTACAACAACTATCAGCAGGCGCTCTCGCTCGCCTCCTACCACTTCCGCGAGCTGGAGAAGGAAGGCTGCCTGCAGGTGATCGAATCGATCCCCCGCCGCGGCGCCGTCGAGCACGTCTACCGCGGCCTCGCCCGCGTCTACATCAACGACCGCGAATTCGAAGAGATGCCGCGCGGCGACCGGCGCCAGCTCTCGCGGATCTCGCTGCAGGGGATGGTGGCGCGGGCCGACCGGGCGATCCAGGAGGACACCTTCGACGCCCGCGCCGACCGCCACCTGACCTGGATGCCGATGCAGCTCGACGAGCGCGCCTGGGGGGAAGTGATCGCCAAGCTCGCCGCGACCTTCGCGGAGCTGACCCAGATCCGCCACGACGCCCGCGACCGTCTCGCCGCCTCCGGCGAGGAGGTGATCCCGGCGACGGTGGCGATGCTGGGGTTCGAGTCGCCGCCGCCACCGCCGCTGCGCGGCGACGACGACTGAGCTGTCGCCTTTCGCGTCCATATGGGCGCATAAAGCGACACGCACTTAGAGTTGGGGGATGGAGGAACGGGCGCGGTTCCCTGAGGTCGCGGGCAAGGCGGGCCACTACGAGAGCTTCTACCTCAAGGCCTGCCGGCCGGACGGGGGGCAGGGGGTCTGGATCCGCCACACGGTCCACAAGCGTCCCGGCGCCGAGCCCAACGCCTCGATCTGGTTCTGCCTCTTCGACCGCGAGGCGGCGGGGCCGCGGGCGACCAAGGTGACGGTCCCGGCGGCGGAGCTGTCGACGCCGGCCGGCTCCTGGCTCCGCGTCGGCGACGCCGAGATCGGGCCGGGACGAGCGGAGGGCTCGGTCGACACCGAGGCCCTCAGCGCCGCCTGGTCGTTCACCTTCGCCGGGGACGCCGAGCCCTGCAAGTACCTGCCGGCCGACTGGCTCTACCGGGCGCCACTGCCGAAGACGAAGTTTCTCGCGCCCTTCCCCGACGCCCGCTTCGAAGGCCGGCTGACGATCGGCGGGGACTCCTACGAGTTGAGCGGCTGGCCGGGGATGATCGGCCACAACTGGGGAACCGAGCACGCCGAGCGCTGGGTCTGGCTCGAGGGCACCGGCTTCGCCGACGCCCCCCATACCTACTTCGACGCCGGCGCCGCCCGCGTCCGCCTCGGCTCCCGGGTCAGCCCCTGGATCCCTTCCGGGATGCTCGTCCTCGACGGCGAGGCGCACCGCCTCGGCGGCCTCGGGGCGATCCGCTCGGCCCGGATCGAGGAGCAGCCGTCGGTCTGCAGCTTCTCCCTGCCCGGCAAGGACGTCGTCGTCCACGGCCGCGTCTCCGCTCCCGAGAAGGACTTCGTCGGCTGGGTCTACGCCGACCCCGGAGGTCCCGAGCACAACACCGTCAACTGCTCGGTCGCCGACCTCGAGCTGACGGTTGAACGCCCGGGCCTGCCGCCGCGCGAGCTGAGCCTTGCCGGCGGCGGCGCCTACGAGCTCGGCATGCGTGAGCAGGACCGTGGCATCCCGATCCAGCCATACCCCGACGGCTGAGTGTCGAGTTTGTATGGCATAGCCGAACAAAAGCGACATTCGCTGGGTGCCGAGCGATATTGGGTGATCTGGATCCCGGTGGCGCCGCTCGTGGCGTGGGCGCTGGTGCGTGTCTTTGGTCTCGACGAGGGGTTTCCCTTGACCTTGCTGATGGTCTTCACACCGTATGCGGCCATCGCAGCATTTCTGGTTACGGGGGTTGCAGTTGCCGTGCAGAATTGGACAGCCGCTCTTGCGGTCGGTATCGCGACTGTCTGTCTCGCCGCAGCCGTCCTGCCGCGAGCAATTGGGAACGGCACCACCGATGCGGCGGGGCACGAGAACCTCAGCGTCCTCTCTGCGAACGTCTACTTCGGTAAGGCGAATCCCAAAGCCCTGCTGGGGTTGGTCGAGCGTTATGACGTTGACCTACTCAGCGTCCAGGAGCTGACTCCACGCTTCGACCGGAGGTTGCGTCGCGCTGGCCTTGCGCATCGCCTTCCTTACTGGATTGCGGAAACCCGAACCGGAGCCGCAGGCGCCGGCCTCTATTCGAGATTTCCGCTTTACAAGCTCCCCGGTAGGGGGTTCTATTTCCGCATGCCACGGGCGCTGGTCGATCTGCCCAATGGCCGCCGCATCCGCGTCGTCGCCGTTCATCCCTACCCCCCGGTCAAGGGCCGCACCCGCGTCTGGAGCGAATCGCTGGAAAGCCTGCCCTCCGCCGATGAGGGGACGCCGTGGATTCTGATCGGTGACTTCAACTCCACGCTTGACCAATCGCTCATGCGGGATACGGCTGGCCGCGGCTATCGCGATGCAGGCGAAGTCGCCGGAAAGGGGCTGGAGCCGACCTGGCCCAATGCCGCCAGTGCGCTGCCGCCGCTCATCACCATCGACCACGTCCTCGCCGACCGCCGCCTCGGGATCGTCGATTACGGGGTCGAAGATCTATCGGGCTCAGACCACCGCTCGATCCATGCCGAGTTAGCGCTGCCGTAATGAGCGGCTAGCCGCCGCTGACCACCTTCTGGAAGGTCATCCAGGTGTCGTAGCCGCCGAGCGCGGCGGAGAGCTCGGAGCCGGTGACGGTCGAGTTGCCGCCGGTCCCGACCAGGGTGGCGCTGACGATCCGCGGCGAGACGCCGGTCTTGGTGATCACCACCTGTTTCAGCTTCCCCTTCAGGTAGGCGCCGAGGCGGGAGCTGATTTCCGAGCCGGTGAAGTTCAGCGTCCACTTGTGCAGCGGGCAGTAGTAGTCGTAGGGGTCGGGGACGCCAATCAGGTAGGGGACGGGAGAGCCGAAGACGTTGACGGCGCTCTCGGTGTGACCGCCCGAGCAGGCCGAGTAGACGGTTTGAGCGACTTCGCCCCCATAGGTGACGACCTGGCCCCGGGTGGCGGCGACCGCGGCGTTGGTGCGGCCGTACTCGCTTTCCAGCCCCCCGTAAACCTGGCTGCGCGTGTCGGAGTAGAGGTCGAAGCCATTGCCCCCGACGTCGCCGGTGAGGGCGATCGAGCGCACCGCCACCGCCTGCGCCTTCAGCTCCTCCATCGGCCAGGAGGGCGGCACCTCGTTCGGCATCACCCCTTTCACGTACTGCTCCAGCGCCAGCGCGTTGACGACGTTCAGCGAGCCGGCCTCGCTTTCGGTCGGCACCGTCTCCAGGGCCCCGCGGTAGGTGCCGTGCCCGGCGATCGCGATCGTGCCGGCGCCGGCCGCCCGCAGCCGGTGCCCGCAGTTGGCGAGCGTCTTGCCGCCGCCGCTGCGCAGCCGCACCGTGCTGCCGTTGCGGTGGGCCTCGTAGCTGCGGCGGGGGTCGAGCCGCTCGCCGCAGGCGCTGGTGGCGCCGCTGAAGCCGACGTCGCCGGGGGAGATGTCGAGGAGGACGCGGACGACCCGCGCCTTCTGCACCGTGCCGAGGCTGGTGCCGGTGTAGTAGTGGCCGAGGATGAAGCGGTAGTCCTTGCCGTGCTCGGCGTAGCCGTAGGCGCCGTAGGCGCTCATCCCGACCCCGTGGCCGAAGCCGCGCCCGTGGACGACCCAGCTGACGCTCGCCTGGGCAGGGAGCGGGTAGAGGAGAGTCAGCAGCAATCCGCACAGAAGTGCGAACCGAGTTGTCCCCGGTATGCGGGGACGACGTGACCTGATCGTTCTCACAGCCTTGGACATCTCTGAGCCAACATCTTCAACGGATCGGAGTAGCGGCCTGCCTGAGCGGGGGCGTACCCTGGATGTGCACGCAATCTTGAGGAGGGACCGATGGCGACGCAGACGGTAGAGGCAAGCGACCACAAGCTCCTCGCCGCCGGTGAGTGGGCCGAGACCGGCGAGTGGAGCGAGGTGAAGAGCCCCTACGACGGCAGCGTCGTCGGGCGGGTCGCGCAGGCCGACGAAGCGCTCGCCGAGCGGGCGATCGAGGCCGCCCACGAGGCCTTCGAGGGGACCGACTTCTCGCAGCACCGGCGGGCGGCGGTGCTCGAGCGGGCGGCCGAGCTGGTCGCCGAGCGTCGCGACGAGCTGGCGTCGACGATCGCCGCCGAGGCGGGCAAGCCGATCAAGACGGCGACCGTCGAGGCCGAACGCTGCGTCTCCACGCTCGAGTTCTCGGCCGTCGAGGCGCGCAAGCTGACCGGCGGCACGGTGCCGATGGACGCCGCCGCGGCCGGCGCCGGCAAGCTCGGCGTCATGCTGCGCGTCCCTTACGGGGTCGTCGGCGCGATCAGCCCCTTCAACTTCCCGCTCAACCTCGTCGCCCACAAGCTCGGGCCGGCGATCGCCGCCGGCAACGCGGTCGTCCTCAAGCCGGCGGGACAGACGCCGATCTCGGCTCTGAAGCTGGCCGAGATCCTGGTCGAGGCGGGGCTGCCGGAGAACTGGCTCTCGGTCGTCCCCGGCCCGGGCTCGAAGGTCGGCAACAAGATCGTCGAGCACCCGCTCACCAGGGCGATCACCTTCACCGGTTCGGCGCCGGTCGGCTGGGACATCCGCTCCAAGGTCCCGCACAAGAAGGTGAACCTGGAGCTCGGCTCGAACGCGCCGCTGATCGTCAACGACGACGGCGACTGGGAGACGGCCGCCGACAAAGCCCAGATCCACGCCTTCTCCCACGCCGGCCAGAGCTGCATCTCGATCCAGCGGATCCTCGTCCACGAGGACGTCGCCGAGGACTTCACCGCCCGGCTCGTCGCCAACGTCGAGAAGCTGGCCGTCGGCGACCCTCTCGACGAGGGCATCGACGTCGGCCCGCTGATCACGCCGGACGACCGCGACCGGGTGAAGGAGTGGGTCGAGGAGGCGGTCTCGGGCGGGGCCGAGCTCCTGACCGGCGGCGAGCTGGTCGACGAGGGCCGCTGCCTGGCGCCGACCCTGCTGAAGGCGCCACCGAAAGCGGCCAAGGTCTGGTGCGAGGAGATCTTCGGCCCGGTGGCCACGATCGACACCTTCGGCGACTTCGAGGAGGCGCTCCGCCTCGCCAACGACTCCAAGTTCGGCCTCCAGGCCGGCGTCTTCACCCGCGACATCGGCCGCGGCCTGCAGGCCGGCCGCACCCTCGAGTTCGGCGGCGTCCTCGTCAACGAGGTGCCGACCTTCCGCACCGACCAGCAGCCCTACGGCGGCGTCAAGGACTCCGGCAACACCCGCGAGGGCCCGGCTTACGCCGTCTACGAGCTGACGGAGGAGCGGTTTGTGACGTTGCAGGGTTGAGGGGGGACGGGAGACCCACTCCAGACACATCTCGCTATGGCTCGATGTTGAGTGTCTGGCGAGGGTCTCCCGTCCCCCCTTCCCAGCGCTTTTGGTGAGCGGGGATTTACTCGTGGGGGCGGGCCATTCGGCGGTGGTCGAGAGCCTCCTCGAGGACTGAGGCCTCGACGCCCTGCTCGAGCGCGACCTCGCGCAGCGAGCGGCCCGACTCCGCGGCGGCCTTGACGATGTCGGCGGCGCGGTCGTAGCCGATGTGGGGGTTGAGCGCGGTGGCCGTGGCCAGGGTCGCCTCGGCATGGCGCTCGGTCATCTCCTCGTTCGCTTCCAGCCCGGCGACGCACTTCTCGTTCAGCAGGCGCGAGGCGGAGGCGAGCAGCTTGATCGAGTCGAGCAGGTTGCGGGCGATCAGCGGCACGCGGACGTTGAGCTCGAACTGGCCCTGGCTGCCGGCGACGGTGATCGCGGCGTCGTTGCCGATCACCTGGGCGGCGACCTGGATCACGACCTCCGGGATCACCGGGTTGACCTTGCCGGGCATGATCGAGGAGCCCTTCTGCAGCTCCGGCAGGCGCAGCTCGGCGAGGCCGGCGCGGGGCCCGGAGCCCATCAGTGCCAGGTCGTTGGCGATCTTGTTGAGCGAGACGGCATAGACCTTGAGCGCGCCGGAGAGCTCGACCAGGGCGTCGCGGTTGCCCTGCGCCTCGAAGGCGTCGAGGGGGCCGGAGATCTCCAGGCCGGTGTCGGCCCCAAGGCGTTCACGCACCTTGGCGGCGAACTCGGGGTGGGTGTTGAGGCCGGTGCCGGTGGCGGTGCCGCCGAGCGGGATCTGGCCGACCCGCCGCAGGGTCCCCTCGACCCGCTGCACGCCGAGCCGCACCTGCGCCGCGTAGCCGCCGAACTCCTGGCCGAGCGTGACCGGGACCGCGTCCATCAGGTGGGTGCGGCCGGCCTTGACCACGTCGGCGAACTGCTGCGCCTTCTCTTCCAGCCCTCCCTCGAGGCCGCCCATCGCCGGCAGCAGGTCGTGGGTGACCTCGTCGAGCGCCGCCAGGTGGACAGCGCTGGGGAAGACGTCATTGGAGGACTGGCCCATGTTGACGTGATCGTTGGGGTGGGCCCCCTCGCCGGCGAGGTTGGCGATCACCTCGTTGGCGTTCATGTTCGAGGAGGTGCCGGAGCCGGTTTGGAAGACGTCGATGGGGAACTGGTCGTCGTGCTCGCCTTCGGCGATCGCCCGCCCGGCGGCGCCGATCCGCTCCGCGAGGTCGGCGTCGAGCCCGCCGAGGGCGCTGTTGGCTTCCGCCGCCGCGCCCTTGATCCGGCCCAGCCAGCGGACCACCGGCACCGGCACCCGCTCGCCCGAGACCGGAAAGTTGTCAACCGCCTTGGTGGTCTCGCCACCCCAGAGCTGCTCAGTCAAGTCAAGCCTCCGTCGAGATCGTTGGGGACAAAGAGGGTATTGCGCGGCTAGCCGTCGTTGCGGCCCGCGTCGAAGCCTTCGCGGAAGGCTTCGAGAAACTCCTGCGAGAGCGGCTGTTTGCCGGGCGCGAAGCGAGCGGCGACGACGAGGCGGCGGACAAGGTCCGCGTGGATCCCTTCGCTTTCCTCGCTGCCTCGCTTCACCGCGCCGAGCAGGTAGCCGAGTCGCAGCGCGGCGTCGCCGCCGGGGTCTTCCCGCGCTTCGGCGTTGAGCGCGGTTGCGGTCTCGATCACGGCTTCGCCGACGCGGGAGAGGTCGCCCCCGGTTTGGTTGCGCGGCAGGCATTCGCTGATCAGGGTCTCGTCTCCGAGCATCACTGCGTTGGGGACCGCCTTCAGCGCCCGTTCGTAGGCCCCGGCCCCTTCGAGGCAGGCGACGGGCGTCGAATCGTCTGAGTTGCCGCAACCGGCAACGAGCCCGAGGGCGACGATCAGCAGCGCGGCGGCGAATCTCATCGCCGCATCCTATGGACCGGTCTGCTTCGACTCAGTCGCCGGCGAGGCGGGCGGAGAGGCCGCCGGTGCTGACCTGGGAGACGCCGCCGGGAGGTCCTGCCGGGGCGCGGGGGGCCGAGCGCGGCTTCTTCTTCGGCGCCGGGGCGGGACTCACACCGGTGGGGTTGAGGGCCATCACTTCGACCCATTCGGCCAGCTGGAACATCGGCGCCGCCGCGTGGTTCCAGGAGAGGTGGAGGTGGTTGCCACAGCCGTGGCCGGCGTCGCCGTCGTAGCCGACCCAGCGGAAGGGCGGCCGCGGCTGTTCCTGGACCGGCTCGGCCCAGTGGGCGAGGCGGGTGATCCCGGCCCAGTTGGCGTCGCACTGGGAGCTGGGATTGATCGGGACGATGTCGACGGCGAGGCC
>Ga0070712_100000942_pt1 | contig 17519 bp, 17 predicted proteins | sample LARL81metaG_FD_71396 | JGI IMG/M metagenome (GOLD analysis project Ga0070712, IMG submission 71396) | Corn, switchgrass and miscanthus rhizosphere microbial communities from Kellogg Biological Station, Michigan, USA - LAR L8-1 metaG | ecosystem: Host-associated > Plants > Roots > Rhizosphere ...
CGATGTCCTGGTGTCGATACAGCCCGACCCAAATCTCGCTAACGGGTTTTGGCTCTGGGCCGCGGCCGACAACCTGCGGATTGCCGCCGCTACTGCCGTGGAGTGCGCCGAAAATATGGCCACGTCTCGTCCTAAAGGAAAAATCCAATGAACCGCGCGGTGGACGGTACAAGGGACAGGTTCTCGTCCACGATGAGTGGTGGGGAAGAGCGGTTATCTGGCTTTCGAACTCTATTGTCGGCATTAGTGGTTTTGGTTCCACTTTGTTGCACCGCTTGCGGATACCATACCGCCGGCCATGCGGCCGCATTGCCCTCAAGCGTTCAAACCATTGCCATACCCGCGTTCGTCAATCAGACCCAAACCTACAAAATCGAAAAGAGGCTGACCGCGGCGGTCGTGCGCGAAATGGTGACGCGAACCCATTACCACATTCTCAACGAGCCCAGCGACTCTGCCGATGCCACGCTTCGCGGCACGGTGATTACCACCTCGACTTCGCCGCTCACTTATGACTCACAAAGCGGGCGTGCTTCGAGCGCGCTGGTAGTCGTAACGGCGAGAGTCATATTGACTGACCGCCAGGGCAAAATTCTCTACGAAAATCCGTCTTACCTATTCCGTGAGGAATACCAGGTGTCGCAAGAGCTCTCCAGCTTTTTTGAGGAAGATTCGCCGGCCCTGGAACGCTTGTCGCGAGAATTTGCCCACACTCTCGTGAGCAATGTTTTGGAGGGTTTCTAAGATGGAGGACTTCTGATGCGGGCTTTTGCCCAGGCTGACCGGTTCGTTTCGGAAGTGGAAGCGCGCAAACTGCGCCCGGTTTATGTTTTCGTCGGTGACGAAGTTTTCTTTCGTAAGCGTTGCCGTGAGGCGATCCTCAAGCATCTGGTCCCATCCGATCTCCGTGATTTCAGCCTGTTTGAATTCGATTTGTCCGAAACTGATCTGCCGGAAATTCTCGATCGCGCCCGTACTCCTTCGTTGATGGCGCCCTTTCAGGTCTTTTTTATTCGCGGAGTTAAGAATCTGTTCGGTCGTGGATCCAACGAAGAGAAACTAGCCGCCATCGAAGGTTACGCGAAAGACCCGAATCCTGACGCAGTTCTTATTTTCGTTGCCGACCACATCAGTATTCCGGCAGACGCGCGCCGTATGGATACGACGGACAAAGAGCGCTACCAGCGTCTGCGGGAGACTTTGGGCCAATATTGTGCCATCGTCGAACTGGCTCGGGTGGAGGAGAGCGAAGCGGTTCGGTGGATCGGAGAGTACTGTGCAACCCGAGAGGTCAAGATTGATCCTGATGCCGCGCGTGAATTAGTGGACGCGTTGGGCGGCGACATGATGATGGTTTCCAATGAACTGGAGAAGCTGATCCTCTATGTCGGCGAAAAGAAACGCATCGCGTTGGGTGATGTAGAAACCATGGTGCTGGCAGCAAAGCAACGTTCCTTGTATGAACTGACCGATGCGATCTCTTCCAAAGACCGGGTGCGTGCCCTGCAGATGCTCGACGCGATGTTGAGCAGTGGCGACGGCGACGAAGCCGCTATCGGGCACATTTACATGCTGGCCAAAACTTTCCGCCAGATGCTGGTGATTCTGGAGCGCAATGTGCGCGACCAGCGTATGCTTTGGGCCGCGTTGTGGCAGGGCTTTCGTGTCCCTCCATTTGCCGCAGACGATATCATCCGCCAAGCCCGCCGCTACAAATCGAAACGCGAACTTACGCGAGCCATCCGACTGATCGCAAAAACTGACCTTGCACTGCGGTCAAACCCACCGACCAAGCGCTTCGTACTGGAGAAGCTAATCCTGGATCTGACCGCCGAAGTGAAACCCGAAGTCGCCGGTTGGCTACAGGAAGAATTGCCGGTCTAGGAAGCTTTCAATGACCGCCAGAGACGCTTTTCGTTTTCTGATTGAGGTCCCATGGATCGTGTTTCTTTTCTATTGGATCATCGGCTCTCTAAGAACCCGCGCCACTCGCGAAAAAGAACCGATCGCTTCTCGACTTGCAGTTCTGTTGTTGGAGGTCGTCGGCTACCTACTGATATTTGCGGGTGCGGCTGGGGTTGGTTTCCTGGAAACTCGAGTGGTGAGTCGCACCATGCCCGGTGCCATTCTCGGTGTGGTCCTTACATGGCTCGGCATCGGCTTGGCGATCTGGGCTCGGTATCACCTGGCGGAGTACTGGAGCGCCCGGGTCACAATCAAGGAAGGCCATCAGCTCATCCGCACCGGGCCATACACTCACCTGCGCCACCCGATCTACTCGGGACTCATTTTGGCCACCCTGGGTTCAGCCATTGCGATCGACGAGTGGCGATGCGTCTTAGGCTTTTGCCTGGTCCTGGTTGGCTATTGTTTCAAGGCACGGAAGGAAGAAGCCATGCTCGGCCAGCAATTCGGAGTGTCATTCGACCAGCACAAAGAACACACGGGTTTCCTGCTCCCGCGTTTCCATTAAAACCTGATCTTGGGTGAAAGAAAAAGGCTACTTCAGCGCGTTCACGCGCGCACTCAGACGGGACTTATAGCGCGAGGCAGTATTCCCATGCACCACGCCCTTTTGGACGGCCTTGTCGAGGGCGGAAACCGTCTGTCGGAAAACTACTTCAGCCCCGGCCTTGTCACCTTTTACCATAGCCTCACGTAATTGACGCAGAGCACCACGTAGCCGGGAAGTGTTGGCGCGATTGCGGACGCTGCGTTTCTCTGTCTGACGGGCGCGCTTCAGCGCCGAAAAATGGTTTGCCATAACTAGCTCATTACCTTCGTTTCTATAGGAGATGCCGCGATTGCTTCTGAATAAGTTATTTTACGGGAGTAAGTCACAGATGGTCAAACCTTTATGTCCGATGCCCTTGAGCACTTGAAGATTCTGCTCAACTCATTTACGCCCATCGTCGTGATGGAGACCGTGGAAGAGATGCGTGCGGTTCGTCTGGTTCGTACCGCCTGCTCCTCGCTGAATCTTGCCACTTTCGAGTGGAGTATTGCCAGTGGCCTGGTGCGCTGCGGCAGTGACGTTGGAGAATTAGTGCCGGAATCGGGGCGAACCTTTATCAGTGGACACGGCCTAGGCGCCACGGGGCACGATGTAAATGATGCCGGAGCACAAGCACTCTACAACAGCAAGGAACCCGCCCAGGCGCTCAGCAACCTGGAGGCGATGTCACTTGAGGCCGCATTCGTTCTCAAAGACTTTCATCGGCACATGGATGACCCGGTGGTAGTCCGGCGCCTGCGCGACGTGGGGCAAAAGTTCTCAGCCAACCGTCGAACTGTCATCATCACTGCTCCTGCGATCAAAATTCCGGCTGAGCTTGGAAGCCTGGTCGAGTTTCTCGAACTGCCCCTTCCCGACAAGCAACGTCTTCGTCAGATCATCGACGAAGTGAGCGTCAGAGTTGGTAAATCTCGGACATTAAAACGCACTCTGGATCCGGCAGGCCTCGATGCAATGGCCGCCAATTTACGTGGCCTGACCGAGGAAGAAGCGGAACGCGCTACTTCGCAGGCCATCGTGACTCGATACGGGGTCATACCAGAAACCGTCACCGACGTCCTTGAAGCAAAAAAGCAGTTCTTGCGGCACTCCGGAATGCTGGAGTTCATAGACGCTTCCGAAAATCTCGGCAACGTAGGCGGTCTCGATAATCTTAAACTTTGGCTGGCGCAAAGGCGGGGCACTTGGGAGGACGCCGCCCGCGATTTCGGCCTGGAGCCGCCGCGAGGCGTGATCATTCTTGGGGTACAGGGTTGCGGCAAGAGCATGTGTGCCCGAGCCATCGCCGGAGAGTGGAAGCTGCCGTTGGTGAAATTCGACACTGCCGCCATCTTCGACAAATACATTGGTGAGACTGAAAAGAGAATTCAGAAAGTGTTTCGCGTCGCCGAAGGGTTAGCGCCTTGTGTGTTCTGGATTGACGAGTTGGAAAAAATCTTTGCCGGAAGCGGGCCAGACTCCGCCTCGGTTGATGCCGGTGTTTCCTCGCGAATCCTGGCGGCGTTCCTTTCCTGGATGCAGGATCGAAAAGCTCCCGTCTTCGTAGCGGCTACCTGCAACAATGTAACGGCGTTGCCACCGGAATTAATTCGCAAGGGACGGTTCGATGAGTTATTTTTCGTCGATCTGCCCAATCAAGCGGAACGAAGACAGATTTTTGCGATTCACCTCGCCCGGCGAAAGCGCAACCCAACCGAGTTTGATCTCAACCAAGTAGCTACCGCGGCACGAGGATACTCCGGAGCTGAAATTGACGCGGCCGTGCAGACGGCCCTGTATGCAGCGTTTTCCAGCAAGCAGACTGTGAACACGCAGGGGTTGCTGGATGCGCTGAAGACCACAGTGCCGCTTTCTACCACCCGCTCAGAGGAGGTCCAGGCGTTGCGCGCGTGGGCTCACCAGCGGGCAGTGGCGGCGTCGGTAGCCGGCGTCAAAGCAGAAGGAGCATAGAAGCTATCCCATACATAGCGTGGCAGGGCCGTTCGTGCGAATAGCCATGTGGGCGGCTGATTTGCTTCCTTCTTGTGCCGCGACTTCTTGCGACACGCGGCTAGGTTATCGAGTTTCAAGATCAAAATCATCAGACCTGGCCGCTTGCTTTAAACATTATCGGTGAGTTCTAGTGTCCGGACGATACTGACTTGTGAAGGTCATCGGCCGATCCATTCAGGAGATTTCTCAGTACAGTCACTTCTGACTCGATCCCTATGTGTAACGTGGGGTCTAGGTCCGGAGCGAAAAGAGACGAATGGTTGGAAGGTAAATTTGTCCCAGCCGACTTTGCCTCGGCGTACTTAGTTGGATTCGCTCCGCCCAGGCTGAAATAAAACGACGGTACACCCTGGGCGGTGAAGAAAGAGAAATCCTCCGACGCCATTCCTGGGTCTTCTACAACCACGTTGTCTTTGCCTAACGCGGTGTCGAGAGCGCCTTCCATACGTTGGGCGAGGGCCGGGTCGTTATAGACGGCGTCGGTGCTCTCGAAACTCTCGATCTTTGGTTCGCGCGTCGCCCCGGCGGCGCTTGCTTCCGCCTTTGTGATCCTGGCGATGGCGGCGAGAACCTGCTTTCGGACCCCGGGTTTATAACTGCGGACCGTGAGCCCAAGATCGGCTTGATCGGGAATAATGTTGTTCTTGGTCCCTGCCTGTATGAACCCGATCGTGACGACGGCGACTTCCCCGGGTTTTACTTCGCGCGACACAATCGTCTGCAGGGCCAGCACGGTGCGGGCGGCGATCACGATCGGGTCGATCGTGCTATTGGGCATGGAGCCGTGTCCACCCTTCCCATAAATTGTTATGTGCAGGGAGTCGGCGTTTGAAAATCGATAGCCCGGGCCGACCCCGATTTTGCCCGCGGGAAGCTCGTTGCCCACATGGAGGGCCAAGGCCACATCTGGCTTGGGAAAGCGAGTCATCAGACCGTCTTCGATCATCCTCTTGGCGCCGCTGATCGTTTCCTCCGCAGGCTGGCCGATCAAAATGAGCGTACCGTGCCAAGTATCTTTGGTGCGAGCCATAATGGTCGCGGCTCCGAGTAACGACGCCATGTGAACGTCATGTCCGCATGCGTGCATTACGCTAACGTCGCGTCCCGAATCATCCTTGGTTCGAACTTTGCTGGCATACGGAAGGCCCGTCTTCTCCTCAACGGGAAGCGCGTCCAGCTCGCTACGAAACATCACCGTGGGGCCAGCACCGTTTTTAAGCATGGCAACCACTCCGGTGCCGCCCACATGCTCGGTGACGGAGTAACCGAGATCACGAAGCCGCCCTGCCAGCTTTGCCGCTGTTTGGGTCTCATGTGACGACAACTCAGGATTTTGATGGAGATCCAGATAAAAGCCCCGTGCGCCGGGGTAAACACTTTCAACTTCGCTGGAAGACGGAGCCTGAGCGTAGACAAAAGCGCTCAACCATACGAGCAGGAGACCGTAGGTCAATCTCATTGTGGCGTGAATGATATCTGGAGTCTGGCGAGCAGTGCAATCGAACATCCTAAGTTCCGCATGCACTGCGGCAGACGGAGGGTGCTAATGGCGCGGATGCTCAAGTCAACAACCGTCATTGACTCTCATCTGGCAGGGAGGGTACCCTTTAACGTAATGGCAGTTGCTTGCACTTGGGGCGAGCACCCTCGACTGGTTTTACCTCCATCCACAAGAATGATTTGCCTGCGCCAGGGCGGAAGCATATTTATCCTCCTGGCTTCTGGGCGAGGGTTAGACCGATTCACCCTGTGAAGCATCTAAACGCGGCGGAGGAAATGGCGAATACCGCATGAAAAAAAGTATTGAGATCAGCCCGAATATCGAAGCGCTGTTTGGCACGCGGGATGAAAATCTGCGCCTGTTGGAAGATGGCCTGAACATTAATATCGATCTGCGATCCGACTCTGTCGAACTGGAAGGGTCGCCGCGTGACGTTGCCCGCGCCGAGCAGATTTTTGCCGACTACGATCATTTGCAGCGCTCGGGGCACGTTTTTAACAATGGCGATTTGGGAAGTATGCTGCGTGTTCTTCTAGCTGATCCCAAAATTACTTTGCGGGGGCTGGCCGAAGCGGGTCGCCAGCGCTCCCTCGGTCGCCGTACCGTTCAGCCGAAGAGTGTAAACCAGCGGCGATATCTGGAAGCCATTGAAAATCACGATATGGTCTTCGGGATCGGCCCGGCGGGAACGGGCAAGACTTATCTCGCGGTGGCCATGGCAATCTCTGCATTGCTGTCTAAACGTGTGAATCGCATCATCCTGGCAAGGCCGGCGGTCGAAGCAGGTGAGCGTCTTGGCTTTCTGCCCGGAACTTTGCAGGACAAAATTGATCCCTATTTACGACCTTTGTACGACGCTCTCTACGACATGCTTGAACCGGAGAAAGTGGACCGCTACCTGGAAAAGAATGTGATCGAGATCGCACCCATTGCGTTCATGCGTGGCCGCACCTTGAATGATTCATTTGTCATTCTCGATGAGGCGCAGAATACGACTTCCGAACAAATGAAGATGTTTGTCACCCGTCTGGGATTCAATTCCAAAGCGGTTATCACCGGGGACGTGACCCAGATCGATTTGCCCAATGCCAAGCGCAGTGGCCTGCTCGAGGCCGCTGATGTACTCAAAAATGTCGAGGGGCTCGCCTTCACTTATTTTGACGATACCGATGTGGTCCGGCACCACCTGGTGCAGCGCATCATTCGCGCCTACGATGAACACAAATCCAAATTACCCGAAGGGGAAACGTCGACGCTGGACTCCCACACAAATGGAAAAGCACAGGTTGCCAGCTCCGCACTGCTGGAGAAAAATGTTGGATTGCGCTCGGAAGCTGAAACTAGCGAATAGGACGGGTAAGATTAGTGGGGAGGGCGCCTCAATTTGGCCCTCCTGTTTTATTTTGATCCCAAAGACCAAGACCCGGCTGTAGAAATAAAGCACAACGAAGGGATGTAAAGAAACACTTGGTCATCCTTAGGAAACACGTGGCCGGATTGAGCGACGCAGCTCTATCGAAATTCGTACTTCGCGCCAGCCGGGCCGTAAAACTGCGAGGCGTGGTCAATGTGCTGGTGACGAGCAGCCTGGAACTACGCACTTTAAACCGTCGTTTTCGGCAGAAAGATCAAGCCACGGACGTGCTTTCATTTCAGCCTGAACCGGGACTGGTGACGGATCTGGCGGGCGACATTGCAATTTCGGCCGACATCGCGCGGCAAAATGCGCGCCAGTTTGGCCATTCGGCGGTCCAGGAAATCAAAATTCTGGTTCTGCATGGGGTGCTTCACCTCGCCGGGTACGATCATGAATGTGACGATGGGGCTATGGCGCGGGAAGAAGCAAAATTACGTCAAACCTTGGGCCTGCCGGTAGGACTCATTGAGAGAAACGCAGCTATGGGCCGGACAACGGCCCATCCAAGATACCCATTTCAGGTGACTCATAAGAAAGGCGCTGGCTCCACCCTTAATCCAGGGCCTCGCCTGGCTGCAAAATATCGAGCGCGGCCCCAATGAATTACGCCATCGCAGCCGCGTTGCTCTCCATGTTTTGTCTGTTAACTCTGGTTTCTTACGTGGACATGGTGTACACCGAGATCGGAAAGTTCCTCTCGCGTGAATTTCAAGAAAACATAGGTACTTTTGAGCAAGTCATTGAGCCGAAGCTGAGTGTGAGCCGCGCCCGAGCCGCCCTCTCCATGGCGGTGCTCACCCAAATCATCACGGCTGCCATCGCCATGATGGTGGGTTATGCCGTGTTCCGCGATCGAGCCTGGAGCATTTACGAAATTTTGCAGGCAACTTTGAGCCTGATCCTAATCGTCATTTTGTTCAACCGCTTCTTGCCTTTCCTCTTCTTTTCGCGAACCGACGGCGAATGGCTGACACGCTGGGTGTTCCTGCTGAGGATACTGATCTACACCGCCTTGCCGGTCACCCTGGTCCTGGGTTTCCTGAAATCGGTTACTGCTTTGACGAAAGAGCATTCGGACGAAGCCCCGGAAACTCAAGCGGAAGCGGTGGATGCCCTGATTGAGGCGGGCCAGGAAGAAGGCATCCTGCATGAAAGCAATCGTGATCTGATTCAGTCGGTTGTCGAATTTGGCGAAAAGACCGTTCGTGAGGCTATGAAGCCCCGCCCGGAAATCGTTGCTGTTCCCACCAATACGACGGTTGAACAGTTCATCGAACTATTGAAGAACAAGCCTTTTTCCCGGGTTCCGGTGTATGAGGGCACGATTCATAACATCGTAGGCATCGTTTACGCGCAGGATGTGCTGCAAGTTCCTGATACCGAAGGTCACTTCCGGACCGTCAATACTCTAATGCGTCGCGATGTGTACTTTGTCCCCGAAAGCAAGCTGGGGAGCGATTTGTTGCGCGAAATGCAGGAAAACAGCGTCCGCATGGCGATTGTGGTTGACGAATATGGCGGCGTAGCCGGACTGGTCACGATTGAAGATCTGGTCGAAGAGATCGTTGGGGAAATCCGGGACGAACACGAGAAGATGGAAGTAATCCGCGAGACCGACACCTCATATATCGTGCCCGGAAGCATGGATGTTGACCGTCTGGGAGAAATGTTCGGCATCAAGCCGGAAGGAAAAGAATCTGCTACCGTCGCAGGGTTGGTCAGTGAGCTGGCAGGGCGCATTCCTCATCGCGGAGAGGTGGTCGAAGAGGAGGGTTTACGCTTCGAGGTGCTGGATGCTACCGAACGGCGTGTCGAGCGGGTGAGAATTTCGCTTGCCAAGCCTACCCGGATGAAGCTGATATAGTCATATTGGTGCAGCGTGGGCGCCTTCGCCCTCGTGGATTTTCGGAAGCCGAGGGGTGCCCGTCCTCAGATGCCTTTTCATTCCGGTTTCGTTTGTATCCTTGGCCGGCCGAACGCCGGCAAATCCACCCTGCTTAATGCTCTAGTCGGCGAGAAGATCGCCATCATCAGCCCCAAGCCGCAGACAACCCGCAATCGAATCCTGGGAATCTTGAATGTGCCCAAGGAAAAACGTCGGCCAGCCGGGCAGGTCGTACTTATCGATACTCCAGGCGTTCACCGTCCCGATACTTCGCTGGGGAAAAAAATGATGGCGGAAGTACGTGAGGCACTCGACGGTTGTGATCTGATTCTGCTGATCGTGGATGTCACACGCAGGTTCGCGCGGGCCGATCAGTCGGTACTCGACTTGGCCAAAGAGTCCAATACACCCGTCTTCCTTCTTCTTAACAAGATTGATCTGCTTCGCGGCAGCAAAGACGAGCTATTGCCGATCATCGCCGGATACAGCAAGCTTCATGACTTTCGAGAAATCATTCCGCTCTCTGCGCGCATGAGCGAAGGCTTAGAAATCCTCCTCGAAAAATTGATCAGTTTTTTGCCTCAAGGTCCTCACTATTTCCCCGAGGACCAGGTTACCGACCAGCCGGTCCGATTTATGGTAGCGGAGGTCATTCGCGAGCGAGTGCTGGTTGAGACAAACGAAGAGGTTCCCCATGCGACCACGGTCATGATCGAGGAATTCGAGGAAAAACCAAAACTAACCCGTATCGCCGCCGCGATCTTTTGCGAGCGTGACGGGCAGAAGAGAATTCTGGTGGGCAAGGGCGGCCAGATGCTCAAGAAAATTGGCACGGCGGCTCGCTTGCAGATCGAGGAAATGCTGGATAAGCGAGTCTTTCTGGAACTTTTCGTCAAAGTTCAGGACAATTGGCGGGAATCACATCAATTCGTCGAGGAGCTCGATTGGCGCCGTCAGTTGGAACATTTGACCGGAAGCGGCAAACCATGACCGCAGGTACTTTGCTCCAAGTCGATGATACCTGTAGAATCCCGATGCGCGCTCAGATTTTCCCAGAAAGCAGGCCATGACCGATAACCCAAAGATCGACAATGTTGAAAACGATAAATCCGGTTTGACGTTGAAGATAACTCTCGCGGCAGACCGGGATGCTGTCGATCCGGTCGTGCAGAGCGTCATGGAACTGGTGCGGCAGATCCATTGCGAATCCGATAAACACGATGCCATCGAACTAGCCTTGACCGAGGCGTTGGCCAATGCCGTGGTTCACGGCGCCAAGGGCGACCCATCGAAAATTGTGGAATGCGACGTGGTGGCGAACGAAGACCAGAGCATTTTGATCGTAGTTCGAGACCCGGGGAAAGGATTTAATCCGGGAGAAATTCCTGATCCTCTACGCGGTGAGAGTGTTTATTCGGATCACGGACGCGGCATTTTTCTTATCAATCAGTTGATGGATGAGGTGAAGTTTCTTAAGAACGGCACCGAAATCCACATGATCAAGCGCTGAAGTTTAGTCATTCCTTCACCGCGATTCCTAGCGTTTTCATCTTCCGGTACAAATGGCTGCGTTCGAGTCCTAAAACCTCCGCCGTGCGGCTGATGTTACCGTGATTGTCGTCCAATTTCTTCAAAATGTAATCGCGTTCGTAGGCGGCGCGAGCCTGGTGCAACGTAGAGAATTCCGCCCCAACCGACCGGCGACTGCCATCCCGGTGGACCAGTGGCGGTAGATGCTTCCTGTCGAAGCGGGTCGTAGTCGGGTTCATGATCACAATACGTTCGATTACATTCCGTAACTCGCGCACGTTGCCCGGCCACGAGTAGAGCATAAGGGTGTCAATGGCATCGTCGGTGATTTCGCGTGGCCGGCGGCCGTAGGTGGCGGAAAGGTCTCTCAGGAAATGCTTCGCCAACAGAGGCACATCTTCCTGTCGCTCGCGCAACGGTGGAACCGAGAACGGGATCACATTGAGCCGGTAAAATAAGTCCTCGCGAAAGTTGCCACGGGAAATCTCTTCGTCCAGATCTTTATTGGTGGAGGCAATCAGCCGGGCATCCACAGTCACTGGCTCGTCACTTCCAACAGGGGTGAATCGTTGTTCGTCAAGCGTGCGTAAGACCTTGGACTGAGTCTTCAAGCTCATGTCGCCGATTTCGTCCAGAAAAAGCGTACCGCCGTTCGCCCGGTGAAACTTGCCCTCCTTATCCGCGGTTGCGGCCGGAAAGGATCCTTTGCGATGACCGAACAACTCGCTCTCAATCAAATCCTCGGGAATCGCCGCACAATTCAACTCCACGAACATTTCCGACTTGCGTAAACTCTGGGCGTGAATCGCGTGAGCCACAAGCTCTTTTCCCGTACCTGACTCCCCATAAATCAGGACTCGGCCGTTAGTTGGCGCCATGAGTTGGATCTGCTGGCGTAACGCCTTCATGGGAATGCTTTCACCAACAATCACGCTGCGCGGCGCAAGTTGTTTTTTAAGCTCTCGGTTTTCTTGACGCATCTGCTTGGCGTCGATGGCGTGTTTTACCAGGATGAGTGTCTTGTCGATGGAGAGCGGCTTCTCCAGAAAGTCGTACGCCCCAAGCTTCGTGGCGCGTACAGCGGTTTCAATCGTGCCATGGCCGGAGATCATGATGACTTCGGGCGCGTTCTCGAGGTCTCTGATCTTTTGGAGAGTTTCCAGGCCGTCCATGCCGGGGAGCCATACGTCGAGCAAAATCACGTCGAACGAACGCTTGCGCAGTGTTTCAAGACAGGCCTCACCACTCTCCGCCGACGCGGCTTTGTACCCTTCGTCCTCCAGGACGCCTTTCAGAGACTGTCGGATGCCAGACTCGTCGTCCACGATGAGAATGTTATGCATGCTGGCGAATGGGAGTGGCCGAGGCGACTTCAACCGCTACCGGCAATTCCACTACGAACCGGGTGCCCAGCGGTTGATTTTCCTCAACACGAATGGAACCGTGATGGTCTTCAATGATGCGGCTGACAATGGCCAATCCCAAGCCGGTGCCGCGTTTCTTGGTAGAGAAATAAGGCAGGAACAGGCGTTCCTTCAATTCCTGTGTGACGCCATGACCGGTGTCGGCAACCGTGATTTCGACCGCGTCCCTGCTGGCCACGAGCGATGTAGAAATTTGAATTTCGCGCACCAGCGCGCCCTGCATGGCCTCCGCTGCATTGTCGACCAGATTCGCTAAGGCTCGCTTGATGGCTTCAGAATCCGCCATCACCTTGGGGAGATCGCCAGCCAAAAACATCTGAACATGAATACTCTCCAGCCGTCCGTTAAACATGGCAAGAGTATTTTCCACGATTGAATTGATGTTTGCAGGAGCGGGTTGAGCCGTAGGAAACCGCGCCAGAGTCGAAAACTCGTCCACCAGCGTACGCAGAGTCTCCACCGCGCCGCCAATTGTCTCCGAGCAGCCCTGGATCACATTGAGAGAAGCGGCGTCTGGAGGAGAACCGCGGTCGAGATGCCGACGTATACGCTCGGCGGAAAGAGCAATGGGTGTCAAAGGGTTCTTGATCTCGTGTGCCACTCGCCGTGCAACTTCGCGCCACGCAGTCTGCTTCTGCGCTTTGAGAAGGTCGGATAAATCCTCAAATACCAGAACATAACCCAGCCCCTGTCCGCCGTGGTGAAGAGTGGCAACGGTGACTGCCGCGTTGAACGGAGAAGGATGCAACGTGACTTCAAGTTGCGTTGTGGTCGTACCCATGCGGTCAGCACGCCGCAATAACGGCTCGAGGTCTTCCAGAACCTCCTGAGGAAACACGTCACGCAACTCAGCGCCTATCGCGACCTTCGGCGTCGCCGACTCACTGCCAGAAGGATTGAACATACGAAGCAAGGCATGATTCACGTGGGTGATGCGGCGCCGGGCATCGAGGGACAGCACGCCTGTAGGGATGCTTTCAAGAATCGTCTCAATATGCCTGCGCCGTTGTTCCAGGGCAATATTGGCTGCGCCCAGGTCGTGACTCGAAGCGTCGATCTGGCGGCGGCTGGTTTCCAGTTCTTCCGCCATGCGATTGAAGGAGCGAACCAGATCGCCAATCTCGTCGGCCGCACTGACTTCCACGCGGTAATCGAGCCGTCCGCGTGAGATTTCTTGGGTTGCCTCGGCCAGTGCCACCACCGGGCGGGTCACGAGTTTGGAAAGATAGAGAGCCAGCCACGTGGTGGAAAATAACACCAGCACCGTAAGCAATAGCAGCAATCCCATGTAAGTGCGGCGAACCAGTTTGCGTTCGCGGCTGAGTTCAAGATAGCGGCGCTGGCTTGCCTCAAGAGCTTTCACAGTCTCAGAAAGCTTTTGCGGCAGGGGCATAGCGACCAGGATCAAGCCGCGGTTATTTACATTGGCCCCGCCGACGATGTAGTCCGTCTGTTCCCAATTCAAATGCACGATGCTGTCGGTAAATAGCCTCTCCATCGGAATCTTTGCCTTTAAGAGAGGCCACGACGTCGGCGCGGCAAAGCTGGCTTGCGCGTTTCCATCCTCGATCGCCACGGCAAAGCCGCCTTGCAATGTGGGTTCATGGCGCCGGAATTCACTCATTACGGTGGAAAAGCTATGGCCGGCAAAGGCTCGCTGAGTCTCCGGAAGACCAGCGATAGATTCGGCTTCGGCTCGCGCATTCTGGGCCAAGTATCGGGAGAGCAGGGAAGCCATGGCTGCAGTGTCTTCCCGTACCTCCTCCACTGGGCGCGAAAACCATTTATCGATCGAGCGATTCATCAACCCGTAAGCGAACCAGAACATCATGATGACAGGCAGGAATGAAAGCAGCAGCCCTCCCACCACGAGCCGGGTACGAAACTTCGATCCCAGAACACCCAACCTGCGTTCGGCAAAGAGTTTCAGCAGGTTCCGCGCTAATACAAAAGTAAGCGCTACAAATAGCAGGAAAATTACCGCGGAAAGCGCCGCGAAGAATAATAGTTGCTGGTTGGTGTCAGGATTCAAAAAAGGAAGATCGAAACTGGATTGTGAGAGAAGAATACCGAACAAAACAAAGATTCCAATCGCCAGCAGAACGATCATGCGCTTGCGGCTAGGTGTTTCACTGTTGCGATTTGAATTAAGAGTCGGCAAGTTTCAATCCCACCCAGTCAAGTCCCTTGGTCATAGATGAAGGACCGGGCGTAAGTGCTTCATTATAAACTTGAAGGGGTAGGGTGGAAGCATGTTCCCTTGCGCCAGTACCAAGTTAGGCGCATCAGCAAATCGCACCCCTGATCAGGGGATAGAAACAGTCAGCAGTACGCTTCCCATGCCTCAATTACGCGATAATTACCAGGTTCTTAGGTCAAAAACCCGATGGACCCCTTCGCACTCTAGCGTTAGCGTGAGGACTACGAGGAAGAGTAGGGGACGGCATCATTCAGTGGCGACGTAATCAGGTGCCGTCCCTGAGCTGGAGTAACATGCACCGCCCTACAACTTATTATCAGATTTGCAAAGTAGACCATCAAAATCAAGAGCTAATGGTCGCTGAAGTTGAGGAACTGCACGAAGCGGAAAGGCTGATGAAGTACTTACATAATTCATCTGATGAAATCTATCGCGTTTCAAAAATAAGCGATTAGGCAAACCGTGACATCTATGTCGTCGTGGTCCCTGATGAAAAAAATGCCTTACTCGATTCGAGTTGGGGCTTTCTTTTGTGGCTCCCCCCGGAGTCGCCCGCTTATCTGACGCCATTTCGGCTCAGGTGGTTGCTTGGATCACCGCGTCAGCAGCGGATTCCCGTGCTCCGATCAGGCAACCTGCGTCAAACGTCGTTATAGCGATATGGCTTTATTGTTCGTGTTCGGTGCGGGAGTGGGTCTACTCGCGGTAGTTCTTACAAATTTCCTAGCAAGATAATTCAGTTGTTCTGCGACGTAAGGCATGTGAGTAAAGCATTTCACGTACCGCAGAAGTTCTTGCCCATCGGCGTAATTTACATTCTCGATCCGTTATAGAGGAACGCAACAAAGAAAACAAAGGGTTGGCATGTGCCGTGCTTTTACCAGATTCATGCCAAAAGAAAAGTTGATCGAACTGTGCGAACAAGCCGCCGTTGAAGATTCACAAATTGATGGGGCTGATTAGGCAAATCACTGCGCTCCTCGATGCGAAACAAGAGCGGTTGATTGAAAAAGATTCGCAGGGCTCAAAGTGAGCACTGTCGACTTTTCCACATACATTAATTTTGGTAGGAGTTGAATGACCTCGATGGACGCAACCCCGCATCGAATATGACGGAGGAAGCTATGCGCGACGACAAACATTACTGGATGAAACTGTGTGAGGAAGCTGCCGACACGAAGGATACCAAAAAATTAGCGAAACTGATTCTGCAGATCAACTACATCCTCGAAGTCAAAACTCTGAGGCTGAAAGGCGAACACTTCAGTCCACGACCGAAAAACGTTGAAGTAGATGTTGGAAATCTAGCTCTCTGACTTTAAATCATTTTTAACATTGAACACTAGTAATGAAACACTAGTTCTGACCCTCAATGGCAGACTGTCCAGCATGGGCGACGCAGTCCTTAGTGCGGCTCGTTCACTATCTGACTTCGAGGAACAATCTTCGATGCGATTAAGAACGACATCGCGGGCTTCTGCAACCCGTATACGAAGTTGTGCGGGGTCTGATTCCAGAAAGGCCAGTTGGCAGAGTTGCCGCCAGTGAGAATCGCCAGCCATGTCCTTGTTTATAGTCCCGAGGAGTTTTGCTCTTCGGCACGCAAGCGTACCGTCGGAAGGCCGACAACGACAATCCAATTTGCACTGGATCGGGTATGGAGGTAAGCTAATTTCAACGTGGGCGTGGCGTACAAAACTTCAATCTTTTCGTATGAGGTGTATGATGTCCGCTCAAAGCTCTCATTGCAGGTCATGCCATTCATCCAACCAGAGCACGTTTAATGGTGAGATTGGGATTCACTTCGCTGGACGCGAAGGATGGGAAAAACCCTTAGTTTGGGTGTTTCCAAAGCTTCTTGTCTGTTTGAATTGTGGCTTCACGGAATTTGCAATTCCCGATGCCGAGTTACGTGAGCTAACGGAAAGCGATGCGGCGGCAGCATGAATTCCACTACTGAAAAACTGTGCGCCCCGTAGAGCAGCTTCTACCGCAGGCAGCAAAGCTATGCCCGCGTCCTGCTTCCAAACGTAGCCTATCGCTCCGTTGCTTAAAGCTTCCTGGACCACGTCCGCATCGCTGATCTGACTTACAAAGAGGATTTTTGCGGTTGGAATGAGTCGAGATATACGATGGGCAGCTTCGATCCCGTTTAGACTGGGAAGTCCGATGTCCAGCAAGATCAGGTCTGGTTTCAGTACTTGGGCTTTCTCAACAGCTTCTAACCCGTCTGAAGCTTGGCTGATGATCTTTAGATTCGGTCTGCTTTCTAGCGTTGAACAAATGAATCGCCGAAATGGTTCGGAGTCGTCGACGACGAGAGCTGTTGACACTGTCACTGCGCTACCGTACTGACAAACAATTATACTCATTGCCCCTGGTGTTTCGATCAAATCCAGTTGGAGCCAACGAACAACGCAACATAACGTCACTGTACAGGTTGAACTCAGCCAGACTGTTGCCTTTCCAAACACACCGTAATATCTTTTCGCAAAGACTGAAGACCATTCCCTCAGTGAACACCCAAAAGCGGCCATACAAGAACACCTGAAAAGCGGCCATACTTTCAGAAGAGACGTCCGGGACATTGACAGCAGCGGGAGGGTAAGTAGCCTCTCGCAACATGGCGAATGTCTTGAAGGACGAAAAGAAACAGCAAATCATAGCCTTGGGACGACTGGGATGGTCTCTGCGAAAAATCCAAGAGGCCACGCGAGTGCGTCGAGAGACCATCAGCGCCTATCTGAGAGACGCAGGTGTGGAGATATGGCCGCCGGGAAGATGGAAACGCGAAGGTAAGGCAAAACCGGCCATACAAGTGATCACCGGCTCGGAGGCAGCAAAACCGGCCATTCCGGAGTCTGGCGGTCAGCTCAACTTCAACCCCAACCCCAACCCCAAAAACCTTTCTGCCAAGGGAAAAGCAAAAGCAAGTTGATCATCGATGACTTGGGCATGCGCAAGTTATCCCTCACCGCCGCCGAGGAACTCCTGGAGATCATCATGCGACGCTATGAGCGTGCTAGCACAATGATTACTTCGAACCGACCGGTAG
>Ga0070712_100000943_pt1 | contig 17508 bp, 37 predicted proteins | sample LARL81metaG_FD_71396 | JGI IMG/M metagenome (GOLD analysis project Ga0070712, IMG submission 71396) | Corn, switchgrass and miscanthus rhizosphere microbial communities from Kellogg Biological Station, Michigan, USA - LAR L8-1 metaG | ecosystem: Host-associated > Plants > Roots > Rhizosphere ...
GGATTAGCTTACGTGCGGCTCGGCGGGCGTGCCGTTTCCATGTGCTCGTGCATTTCTTCGTGCGTCTTACGCAACATTTCAGCTAGCGTAAAGAGCGAGGCTGCGCCTTGTGGTGAGTTGCCTACGTTGTGCTGTGCCATCTTTTCCGTAGCCACCTTAACGCACATGACGGCAAACGCTGGCCCAAACTCATTAACTGCCCGCTCTATCCAATAAATGTATTGGTCGCAGTGGCGTTTCTCTTTGGCGGTGATACCTATGTTTGACATTTACGCCTCTGCCAGCTTTGCCGCGTGTATCATCGCGCGAGCGTTCTTGTATGTATTCGCTTCCCCAATCTTATGCAAGACCCGAAAGCATCCGTGTGCGTAGTATTCAACTTTGAGGGCGGTGTAAGCGCCAATGTAGCAGCTTACGTAATTCGTGCGCGGCACTATGATCCCTGCAATGCGCGGTATCGTTTTCACGTTTCGCTCTCTTCCTCAAATATATTTTCATTTTCATCGGTGCTGCGCCTACCGGCCATGAATGCGGCGCGGAGAGCGGGCCACGTAAAGAACTTGACGCGCTCGCTTGCGTTTCTGAGCGGGTTTTCGTCTGACGTTTCCCATTTCTCAAACGAGCGAGCGGCGGGCGTCATTGATCTAATTCCACCGTGGGCCCGACCGGGAGAAATCTGTCACTCGTGCAAAGTTTCTCTGTGCCCTTTGCATCGTGCATTTGCTCAATGGATATCGGCACGCTATCCCATTGCTCAGGGTATCGCTCTGCAATTGTCATAGTTGCAGAGCATGTATCACAACGGTATTGCTGTTGACGGCGTTTGTGGAACGATTTACGCATTTGCATCCCCATTGTTACAGGTATCTCTGCGGTGTAATCACTCCCGCCGAATAGATTGCCGAACAAATCATCAAAGAGTTGACCAAATATATTCATTCTCTTTCCCACAATCCATAAACAATGTAACGAGACCGCGCAGAGGGGCTTGTAATCATAATGTGCAGTAGAAGAGAGCGGGCAACATTTGGTGAAAGTTTTGATCCTTCAAACGCTTTTTGAGCATTCGGTGCGTTATTGAAAAACTCAACGATTTTGCTGCCTGTAGGGCTAATCAATTCGTTGATTAGAATGATATCGGGTAGCGGGTTTTTCACGCCACTAGCTCCGGGTGTTGCGCGACACAGCACGAGTGCGCCCACTTGAGCGTTTCAAGCTGCGCTCGTGCATCGCGTAGGTTTCTATCCTTCACTGCAATCGGCATTGCGTGCGACTCAAGAATAACGGTGATAACACCGTCTAATTGTTCTGCCATCTTTTCTAGTATGGCAAGCTTCAATGCGGGGTCCAAATCAGGCATTGGCGTGTATTACCTCGCTCACTGTAATAATCCATTGCTCGTGTTTGTAGCGGTCTTTGATGCGGGAGAGCCCCGCAATAAATTCGCCATTAGTTCTGAATGCATACGTTGCAAATGTGCCTACGTGGTCGGTGTCGTTCAGCTTCAACCACACTGTTACAATCCACATTTTTATTTTCCTCTCGCGTTTCTCACGCTCGGCGTAAAACTCTAAATATTCTTTGGTTGTGTGGTACACTATTCTTTCTCTCCCGCAGCTTTTAGAACGCGGTCGAATTTGTCTGCGTGGTCTTTGACTATACCCGGCACGGGGGATTTCTTGCCCACAAGCATTATGAGCACCGCAGTAACAAAGAGAAACACCGCAGTTTTCCATGCCATTATTGGGTGGCGAATACAGAACCAAATAACCGCTAGTGCTCTCATATCCACCATCCCCAAACATCATGCGCGAATGCAAGAAACACAGCGAGGGCAAACGCTAGCCGCACGAGTTGCCAGAATTTGATTGTGACCACAAACATTAGTTTAGCTCATTCTGTAGGATAAGGATTGAGAGTTTCATTAGTTGCTCAAAAGGCTTTGCGTAAAAGTGCGGGGCATTCTTTGGGGGCCCCGTCAAATCCTCAACTGCCCATAGCGCATTGCCCGCACCAACGAGCATAGAGGAAAGAGACACGCGGGCGCTCTTTTCTGAGAGCCCATGCCTATCCATAGAACTCTTGGTGGTGGCAATGCATTTCTTGGTGATGTTTCCTGCTAGAGGTGTCATGTGGTCTAGCAGTATGTTTTCTTTGGCGGTCAACATTGCATCCCTGCTTAGTTTGCCCCTTTGGGGTGGTCCACTCCGAATTTTGCAACCAATGAACCAATGCGGCGGATTTCACAGTATTGTGCATCGGTCGATTTGACGTGCTCAAAAAGGCGGTCAGCTTCCTCTCGCGTTTTCGTTGCCTGACCGCGAATGAAACCTATTGCCTCAATCCACGTCACCAAGAATTTCTGTTCATTGACCATCGGGCAACTTGCCAAGAATGACGTTTATATTGCTTATCCGCAAATGCACTGCGGCAACGTTTGGTTGCTCAGGGTCTAGGTGCTGTACGTGCGCCGTCAGCGCTGCGCGGTACTCTTCCAGATTGCGGCGGATTACCGTTAGCTCGTCGGGCGAGAGTGTTACCGTATAGTTTGGCATTGTGTGCGATTTCCTTTCGTGCTTGCGCCTCAGTGCGCAATGGTTTCAGCAAATAGCCGGTGACGTTCATATTACCCTCTTATATTTGCGCACCCGGAAACCCATACGCTTATAAGCATCGGCGTCAAGGTTGCGCTTAAATTCGCTCGTGTATCCGCCTACGCGGGTCTTACGCCTTTTCGGATTTCCGAATAGAAACCCGAATACGCTTTTCTTTTTCGGCATTGAGTTTCACCTTTTCGGCATAGAGATACGGGAGCGCAATCTTGAGCGCATCGCGGCGGGTGTCAGAGAATAGCGGTTGCATTATTGTATCTCCGCAATGATACGGCCACCGTCAGACATATCGCAAAGGATAGCGCAGACACCGGGGCGGGTGTCGCGAATATCACGCAAAACCTCGCGACCCTCGCGCTCGTGATTGGTGTCAAAGGTTTCGTCAGTATTTCCGTGACGGTCAAAGACTACGATGGTGTACATGGTTGTTTCCCTCAGTTGGTACGGGAAGCATATACGAAAGCGGGCCCCCGTCAAAAGGGCCCTGCAAACTGCGTTAACTGTTCTTGCTCCGTTCTATTGCAATTTTAGCTAGTTAGGCTCTCCCGCGCGATATCCCCCACAACATTGACCACCGGGCCCTTGGTGAGCGCGAAAATGCCCGCAATGATTAGAATGATGCCGAGCACGCTTGTCACCACGCGCGGAATGTCAGTGATGAAATCCAATGCGCTACCCCCGCTGCCCGCAATCGAATGCGGATCACTCGTTGAGCCTACAAATTTATTGAGCGGGCCAATGATTGGAATTTTCGCAAGCAAGTTATCAACGCTCGGGCCAAAATCATAGGTGAGCGGATTGGACCAAAAGCTTGCGGGTGATTGTGGCGTTCCCTGACCGGACACAGCACCCCCAAGAACACTGTTATCCGCTCCCGAGGGGAATTGATACCATTGCCCATTTGTACCGGGAGCGTATGAATAGCCTTGCGGCGGTGGCGCGGTGGGAGCACCCGGAAGCAATGAATATCCGAACGGCAAGCCCACCGCGCACGCTCACAATCTACTCAGCAACGGTTTTCGTTGCAGGAACGATGCCCAAGCGCCTCAAATCGGCAACGCGAGCAACCGCATTCGCCACGGCATGGTAGCTCTCTTCGATTTTCTCACCGTGCAATAGATAGGTGAGGCGATACTTTCCCTTGCCTGAGGGTTTCACTTCCTCAGGTGGCGTATCGACAACGGGCGCTGCACGGGATGCAACTACCGCACGCGAAAGTTCATCATCGTTGTTCTCATTCGGATCAACGTCAACAAGCTCCGTTGTGGGCAATTCCGCTGCGTCCTCTGCATCCGGTTTTGGCTGCACAGTATCCGCCTGCGGATCAAGGCGCGGTTGCTCAAACGTTTGTGGTGATGTCGTTCTTGCCGGGTCCGCGCGGTTTTCCGGGCTTGACGGGTTTGGGTCGTTTGACATGGTGCTCTCCTAGCGGTGAAAGATGGACGCGAGTAGTAAACCAATTCGCGACATTGAATTGGTGGTCAGAAAAATACGGCTGCGGATTGAGGTGCCTATCAGGCATTGGTAGCTCCTGCGCTTTCTGCGCGACACCGGGAATATAACCGTAATCAGCATACGGCAAATTCGTATTTTGCTGACCGCTCGTGAGCCCGACCGGCTCAGAACTCAGTTGCTTATCCCAATGCTGATTGTTTGCCACGCTTCACCTATTGAATGAGAGTTTGGTATTGCGCAACGTTGGGATTGAAATATTGCTGACCCGTATCCGGGCCACAACCACAGCCGCACCCTATTCCAGTGCTCCCACCGCCAACGTCAGGGATTGGTGGGAATGCGAATGAAATCGGCGGGCCCGGATCATAGGGCGCGACATTATAATTGTATGGCGAGGTGTCAGCGAGCGGCGGGGCGGTTTGCTGATCCTCAGGCACAGCGAGCGCAACGCTTGTTCCGCCGTACAGATACAGCCAAATTAATACTAGACCGAGCCCGCCAATTGCGGACGCGATGTAAATATCTTTGTGCTCTTTCTGCGTCATTGCCTACAATCCAAAGAGCGACCCGATACCGCCGAGTATCCCACCCCAATCCGTTCCACCGCCACCACTTGAGGCGGGCTTGCCCGACTTGTAATCAATAGAGACACCGTTGGGCGTAGTCAAAGACAAATTCGCATATTTGTTCTTTGACGCATCGCCTACTGCGGTGCCGAGGAATTGGTATTGCGCCATTGCAATATTTTGGTTTGCATTGATGCCCGCAATATCTTCCTCAGTCTGAAAACTCTTTTCGGTTGTCTGCGCCTGATATTGCGCGAGCGTTTCGTAAGTCTGCGCCTGCAATGCCGCTTGGTCAGTGCTCGCTTTGATTTGCAATTGATTGGTGACGGCGGATATATCCGCAAGCTGCACCTGAGCGGCGATGCCCGCAAGGTTTACATCTTCACTCGTTTTGTTTTGCGCTAGCGCGACATTCGCGCCAATCTGCGCCTGAGCAATGGCGGCATTCGCGTTGATATTCGCGAGATTTTCCTGAGAGCCCGCTGCAATCTCTGCGGCGGCATTCGGGTCAGTCTGCGAAGCTGCGGCGGATGAACTACCGCCACCGCTAAAGAGCACGAATATAAGAATGACTATGCCGCCGATTAGCACGAGAGCTAGCGGATGCTTCTTAAACCATTCAATGGTTTTGTGCATCAAACAATTGTCCCCTTGAGCGTATCGGCATTGTTGGGGTTATCGACTAGCTCACCATTCCAGATTTGACCGGCTGCGATGCCTGCAATGCCGGTGGGCACCACAGAATGCGTCACGAAAACTTGCGGGGCGGTTTGAATGAGTTGGCGCAGAACTACCTCACCGCGCCCTTTCCATTCGAGCATTGGGAGCATTTCAGTTTCAAATGCTACCGCCTCTGCGCCAATGTAATTTTGCGCGCGGCTAGTGTCGCGGAATGTGTAGAACGTGCTAAAGAAATCTTTGATTGCGGGGTGCACCCAATCCCAAGATTTCTCGTGACCCGTGCGGCCATCCTGACGCGACATTCAACGCTCCTAGTTATAAAAACCGGGGCCCGTGATGCTGTTGCCAACGTGGCCCGTAATCGGTGCCTCTGCGGCGGCAAGAGCATTCGCAAAAGCGTTTCCGCCTGACGTGAAAATATTGGCGGTGTTTGCGTTGCGGCTGACCAATACCGCGAGCAATGCAACGCCAACAATCGCGAGGGCGATTGAAACGCCTGCGTGCAGCAATTCAGACATTGGACACTCCTAACTTACGGGGCCAACTGCGGCCTTGATGATATTCGCAAACGCTGTGCCGGATGCTGTGATAACATCGGCGGTTTTCGCATTCTTGCTGAAAATGGCTGCGGTTGTCGCGAGCCCAACAACGGCAACCAATACAGCGATTATTCCATTCACCCATTTGTCATTCATGGCGATACACTGCCAAGGTTGCTATTGATTTGCTCAAGCGGCGTTAGCGGTTGAATTGGCTGTATGGGTGCCACCGGACCACCTGAGCCCGCATTGCGCCCGCCCGCGCCTGATTGAATGAATAGCTGCAATTTCTGAAACACTCCGCCGTTACTGAGAACCAAAACGATAAGCAGCAACGTCATAAACGCGATTGAGAGCGGCTTTAGTTTCGGGATATATCCCATGCCGCCCACTACTGCGATAGCTGCTACCCACGAAAGGAAACCACCTTGCGAGGTGAAATCATTTTCAACGAGTTTCCACAAGTCAGCGTATGTGTTGCGCACGCCTGCCACCAATAGAACGGCACCCATAAGGATTAAGGCGTACGGCATTGCTCACCCGAAAAACACTTTCGCGTATTGCGGCAACTCTCCCCGCACCGTCACATATACAATGAACGCTGCAAGCAGGTAAAAGAAAATGATTGACGTTTGCGACATACGCCGCTCACGTCACGTAGGGAACCGTACCGGGATAGTTCTTTGCCCACCACATTCCGCCGAGGGCAACGAGAACAATCACGATAACAAGCGGGACCGACCAATGCATTGCGTTCTCCTTACGCGCACCATGCGCGCTCTATGCTGCCTCAGAAATAACGTGACCGCCCTCTTTCAGCACTCGCGTCCAGAGGTAAATCACAATGAGAATAAAGCCGGTGAATATGATCCAGCTTGACGCGCTCGCTTGCGCGTTGATTGGTTGGTTCCACCACTTTACAAAGGCGTCCCAATTCATCGCTTTACTCTCCTAATTCGGCGCACGCGGCCATTGCTCAGGGATGATAAGCAATAGCCGCGCGCACTTTATCCCGACCGCCAGACGGGAAACCTAGCTGCCACCGCCTGCGAGAGACGCGGCACCAACGAGCGTATTCGTGATTGCGAACATTTCCCACCCAACGAGAGCATTCGCGCCAGTTTGAACGGTGCCCTTTGGATTGAGGATCAACTGTTGATTGCCGAATTGGATTGTATTGATCGGCTTTTTCCTGCTATCGAAATAATACATTCCGAGCGGGAAATCATCGTTGATTGCTTCGCGGGCGAACACTCCGGGGAACCACGATGGATACTTAAAGATGTTCGTGAAATTCGCGGTTTGGAGCGTCCAGTAATTGATATCGGTGCCCGCCGCAGGGTATGCACCGCCCGTTTGGTTGTCATAGATAACAACCGTTGAGAGGAAGCTGCGGAAGTTGGCGTATGCAATCGGGAAATCATTGCCCGTGACCATTCCGGTAACGGTGGTGTTGTTGAGCATGTAAAGCGTGCTCAAATCAATCACCGGCAAAAGCTGATTGCCCCTCTGATCGGTCGGCAACTGATCGTAATAAACCTGATGCACAGTGATTGTGTAAGAGGTGATAACGCCAGTTGCGCCCGTGCCGTCATATTGATAGACGGCGCTCGTGGGGTCCGCAGTGTTGCCAACGAACGCCTGCGCGCTCGTTGCCATTGTCAATTGCAGATTGGCGGTTGCGTTGACAACGTTTGCCCACATGGCACCGCGCAAATCAACTTCCGAATACGCGAGCGGTATCCAGAAAAGCATTGCCATTGTCTGGCCCGCTGTGGTCAGCGTTGCTTTTGCCTGCGCGATATCGGCGGTGAAAACCTCACCATATCCGACCGGGTAATCGGTGTTGATTGTGTCGCAACTCATGTAGGGCTGACCGCCCTTTGCAGAGTTGATTGCGTTGATATGCCATCCCGTGGTTTGAATACGGGTGTTATTGCTCAAATCATCAAACCGCACTTGCTGAATGAGATTTGCGCCACCGAATGCCGTGCGGATTGCGTTATTGGTGCCGAGCGTCATTGTCGCGCGTACATCAATATAGAAACCGAGAATGAGACCGGCATAACGCGGCTGAATGTTGAACACAACTCCCGCTGTGGGGTTTTGCGTCACAGAGAAAATCTGTTGCTGTTTGCGCAATGCCGCCTGCACGATTGCCTGACGGTTTGCGAGATTGGCCGCTTTGATCTGCGCAGTAGTGGGCTGACCCGCCTGCGAGAGCGTAGCGTAATCGCTCGCGGGCGCAGCGGAAATCACCGCAGCAGCGACACCGCCGAGCATGGCAGAACGAAGCGACTTATTCATTGCATTCTCCTTTTGCCCTGTGGGCGTAGTTACTACTGCGAAAACGCGAGGTATGGACCGGGGATTGAATTGGCGTTTAGCTCAGTGCTGTTTTTCTGTGGAATGTGCCACGGTGTCAGCACGAGATTGAGCGCGATAATTCCTATGACAACCATAAGAAAAACCGTCACCCAATTGATAGGGTGCGCCATGATGCGCCAATTCAAAATCTTAGGCATTGGCGTCCCCGCGCACGAAATGGTTGTATGCAATGATTGCAACTTTCACAATCAATGCACCACCGAGGAACATCAAAAAGACGGTGGCCCAATTCGTCGGGGTCCAAGAAATAATTACGGGTTCCATTGCCGCCAGTTCTCCCTCGACTAAACCACTCGCTTAGTGGCCGGTCTCTTTGGTGCCTCGGTCTCCCAAGGCTCGGGTGCTTGTTCTGGCGGAAACGAAGCACGGAAAGTATCGAGTATGATTGACTTATTCGGCACGGGGCCGAATTGCACAAGCTCGTTGTCACCCACGTTGTACCAATACGAGCAAAACTTTTCAAGCCGGTAGTTCTTATCGACCGGGACAAGACCCGCAATATTTTTTCTATCCTCTAAGCGTTGCAGATTGTATAGCTGCACAAAATCCGCCTCACTGAAAACGAATTTGGTAATCCATGCGGGGCGCTGCGATAGCACAATCATCGGTATTCGGCGTGAGCGGCCTTGCGTCAAGCACGCATTGAAATTGTGAGTTACATCTATCATGTAACCCTCATCAATATACATGCCGCAGTTTTGCTTTTCCCAAATGCGCCCGAACATTGCATCTAGCTCAATACTCTCATCCGGGCGCGGGCTCACGATATACAATCCGCGCTCACCGGGCGTTTGCGTCACAGAGATTTCCTGCACGCCTTCAATCGCACCGATTTCATTCAACAAGGGATCACCCTTTGTATTCACTATCAGCCACGGTTGCAGATTGTAGTTTTTGCCGCTCAGTTGCCATGCGGCACCCGTAGTTTTCCCTGAGCCCGTGCGTCCAACAATCACGAGCCGGTCAGTGGGGCCGGGAAACTTTACAGCCACGGAGCACCATAGAAGAGTACATATATAAAGAGTGACGCAATCACGAAACCAAAAACGATTATGGCGCAGCCGATACGAGCCCCACCGTTGCCATATTCGCTAGGCATTCCGTTTATCCACGAATGATATTGGTCATCGTCGTAGTCATCGAACACATTACGCGCCGTCAGGTATCGTTATATTTGCAGGATCAAACGGCACCGGCATTGCGCTCGGTGGCGGCTGATTTCTTGGCGGCTGCGGCGGTGGTGGCGGTGCTTGCTGTGGTCGAATAGGCGTCACGGTTGCTGACGGGCGCGGCGGCATGTTTGCGCGGCGTTGCTTTGCCTCTTGTTGCTTGCGCACCATGTAAGTAATCATCATGGGCGGGTAAACTTTGGCCGCAGCTTCAAACAAAATCGTGTATGCTTCCTGAGCGGGCGTGATTTTGATTTTGTGTAATGCCATCACTCCCGCGATAGCTTCACCCAATTCTTTTGCATCGTCTTTGTCAATTTTGAACTCGGGAGCGCTTGCGATATTCGCAACTCCCAAATGAATAGAATAAAGCATCCGTTCAATAAACGATGCTCTTATATTACGCGCTTCACCCTTTTCGGCGGTGCGCTGCGCCCTCTCTGCGTCGGTAAGGCGTGGTCTCCCGCGCCCTCGGGCGGTGCTTCCGGTGGGTTGTTCTGGTCCGGTGGTGCTTGTGGTGGCGTCACTTCCGGGGGCGCTGGTGGTGCTTCGGGTGGGCTCGGGGGTGCCGCCCTCAATTGTTGTAGCTCTTGCGAGAGCCGGGTCAATTCTGCCCTCAACTCCGCTACCGTTGACGGCATGTTTTGCGCTACCGTTTGCAGCGTTGCTTTCAGGTCCGCTAGTTCCTGCTGCAAAGATGTTATCGTTGTCTGTGTCCATGTGCGACCTTCCTCTAATCCCTCAGTGATACGCGCGTCTAAAGCTTCAACTCTTTCTGCGATGCGTTCGATTTCTTCACCCGAATTTTCGTCGGGCTCAGGCGGTGCGGGCTGTGTAACAATGACTGTAGGCGCTGGCGCGGGGGCCGGTGCGGGTGCCGGTGTTGGCGCGGGCGTATTACCGTTCCCATTTCTTGGTCCGCTCATTGAATTGCTCCTGCGGTTTGCCGAATGATATCGGGATTGGATTTAACTCGGGATCAACAACCGTTCCGACCTCACCGGCAAAAAATTCCGGGTATTGCATTTTGATAAAGTGCTCAAGCACGTCAACCCGCGTTTGCAGATATTCTCTCGCGCGGATTTCATCGCGCAATCTGAGGTACAGGTTTTCGTTCGTCAACTCGCTCATTGACTAGCTCCGTATCGTTGGCGGTCGGCAATGTCACTCTTATATTATGGTACTCACAGATTGCATCTAGCTTTGCCTCAATGCGCTTGTTGCTCTTGTGTAGAGCAATCAGCGTTGCATTGAGCGTTTCAAGATTGGTCTCGAAATTCTTGATGCGCCCCGTTACCTCTTCCTTCAATTTCTCTACGTCGATATCGAGCGCAGATAGTATTGTCCGCACCATTCCCTCAATCGCGCTCATTTTTCCGATGGTCCCTTGTCAGAGGTAGGGCCCGAGCGTAACACTGAGCCGGTCGAAAAAAAAGAGCGGACCAAGCGCTAACCGGGTCCGCTCTCAGTATGAATTTCCTGACCGGGCAAGGGCAGGGCACTCAAGAGGTGCCCACAATAGGGGATTTTGGGCACCAATGGCAAGCGGGAAAAAACGCCGCAGTAAGAAAAAAGAAAAACGCTCAGACGCGAGCTACCTAGCCTCAGCAAAAAATTTATCGAAACTCGTGCCGCGATTGCGCAAGTATCGCAAGCGCAAAACGATTACACGTTACGAGAAATCCGCAATCGCTAGACGCGAGCGGCAATTGAAAAACATTCCATTTCTCGTACCAGTTACAAAGCAACAAGCGAGACGATTAAAGAAAAAACTTTTCCTTCCCGGCATACAGGCAATTCAGCTACGCGGCATAGAGCCCGGTGCCACAATCAAATTCAACAAACGCGGCGATATCGTTGTACGCACAAACGGGCAACGGTGGATTTATTGGTCTCTTGACCGTGACACCGTGCGCAGCCGCAGAGGAATGCGCAAAGCGGGTGAGGATGCATTCGCGAAAAAGCTGCCAATCGAAAAAGTATCTGATTTGACCGTTGCGGCATTCGCTCGTTTCAAAGTGCAGCAAGTGCACCTGTGGGCGCACGCTGGCATTGTTGGGGATGCGTTCCAATCGGTCGGGGCATTCATTCGTTGGGTAAATGAAAAGTGGAATGCGGGGCGCTATATGGGCACGCAAGTTAGAGTTGGCGGTGACATATACGATAACCCAAGTGACCCCGGAAAATGGGTCAACGGCATAGCAATTCTTGTTGAGGATGAACAATACTCAAAACGGAGACGGGCACTTGAGAAAGAGGCGCAGAATAAATAAGTGGTACACGCACCGGGTAGCGCGAAAAGACCACGAATGCACGCAATGCGATACGCGCATTTGCGCTCACTCTTATTATCAGCGTGAGGTGTACGCAAACGCCAAAGTATTAGAGCCGGAAAAGGTGCACATAAATCCGCCGTGCGCTGAGGCGTACTACACCGGCAAACACTAGAGCATTATGCCCCGCCCGCGCGCAGTGGCTACGTGCGATTGCGAAACTGACCCTTTTCTACACAATCGGGTTGGGCGTCCCTTTATTTGGGGTTTCTATGACGGCAAAGATTTCAAAACGTTTGATACCACGGATGCATTTGTTGACCACGTAAAAGACAAGCGCATTACGCTCTATGCTCACAACGGCGGCAAATTCGATTTCATGTATTTGCTCTCTCACGTTTCCAAAATTCAACGAGAGACCAAGGCGCAAATTATCAATGGCCGCATTGTCTCTATGAATATGGGCGCGGCGGAATTGGTTGACAGTTATGCCGCCGTACCTGAGGCATTGGGCGCAATCAAGAAAGATGAAATCGCTTACTGGAAACTCGAAAAGGAAAACCGGGAGCAATACCGGGATGAAATCATTGCGTACCTCAGAGGTGATTGCGTCTATCTGCACGAGCTAATGATTGCCTATCGAAAAGCAGCGGGAATGAAAAAGACCATTGCATCAAACGCGCTAGCGCACGCAAAGAAACTAGGCATTCAACCGGGCACCACAAACCACAGATTTGATAGCAGCTACCGCCCGTTTTTCTTTGGTGGCCGCACGCAATGTTTTCGACCCGGCACGCATGAAAACTTTTCTGTATTCGATATCAAAAGCAGTTACCCCAATGCAATGATGCATGAGCACCCGACCGGAAACGAAATGAAAAGGCGGGATGATTTTGGGCACCTCACCCGCGATGAAATCACCCGCTCAATGGTCATTCTCAAATGCTATGCTCACGGGTGTTTCCCCGCTCGCACGGAAGGAAGCGAGGGGTTGAATTTTCCCAAGGCATACGGTGAGTATAGAGTGACCGGGTGGGAATACCTCGCTGCAAAAGATTTGGGGCTCATTGATGATGAAAAGCTAATTGAGGTGCGCTACACAGATAGCAAAATCACTTTCAAAGATTACGTGTTGCATTGGTACGAATATAAGAACGCGCACCCGAAGAAAATCGACCCGATAAATTACACGATCGGAAAGATTATGATGAACTCGCTTTACGGGAAAATGGCGCAAAATCCCGAGCGGTATCACGATTACAAGATAGTTGAAAACGGTGCGCCTCTCCCGTGCAATAAACCGATTGCCGACAAAGACGGAGTTTGCAAGGTTTGCCATTTCAAAGAGTTTGAGCACGGGTGGTTATTCTATACCACCTTTGAAGGCGTCACATTCCACCGCCGCGATAGCCTATGGAAATACCGCTACCGTTTCGGCATAGAGTGGGAAGCTAAACCGCTATACAAAAACGTTGCCACGGGTGCGAGCATCACCGGATTTGCTCGTGCCTATTTGCTCAGGGCGATTCATGCGGTGGGAGAGCCCCACATTATATACTGTGACACCGATAGCTTGGTGGTAGATCAATTCGGGGATACGTCAGCGCTCACCCAATCGGATAAAATCGGTGATTGGGAGCTAGAAATAAACCGGGCCCGCGTCGGGCATTTCAACGGGAAAAAGCAATATGCGATTGAGGTTGACGGCAAAGCCCCGTGCACATGCCAAAACCGAAACGGCACCTGTAAGCGGCACAAAGTAGTTAATAAAGGGGCCCGCCTGACGTTTCAGGAAATGGAGCGCATGGCTGCGGGTGAGGAAATCCTTTATGAGCCCGCCGCACCATCTTTTTCACTTGCGCGCGGCATTGTTTTCACGGATAGATTGATACGCAAGACGGGGAATTGACCCCGCTCGCTGCAATTAGGAGACCGCCAGACATGGCAAAAACTGCGAAAGAGAAAACCGCCGCACAGAAAGCAACGCTAGACGCGCGGCAAAAGGTTGAACTCGCAACCAAGCTGAACTCGGAAAAACCGAGTGACGCAAACAAAAAGAACCTCGAAAGTGCTCAGGCGCATTTGAAGCAGTGCGTTGCCACAGAAAATCGTGAGCGCTTTGTTTTGATTGGCGGTGGCCGCGTGAAAAAGGCGCGTCAGGCAATCCGCAATTTTGCCAACGTTGCGCAGCCGCGCAGCTATTCTTTCTCAGAGGCGGATATTGCGAAAGCAGAAACCGCACTCAATGAGGAAGTGAAAAAGACCATTGCCAAGTTGCGTGCGTCACTCGTGAAAGGCGCGAGCGCAGCGAAAGCAGAGGATGATTTCACGTTCTGAGTTGAGCGTGAGAGCACAGCCGATACCGCCCCGGCTTGTAAATAGGGCGGTAACTCAAGAGGAAAATCCGCCATGTTAGTAAAGGTAATCAACACGAAATCGGTCTTTGGAAATAAGGCTGATATTCAAACGCTAGTGTTGCCAGAGGAAAACCGGAAAGAGCCGCAATTCCTTTTCCGCGTATTCGGGCAAATCACCGGCTATATTCAGGGCCCGTCAAAATTCGAGCGCAAAGACGAAGAGACGGGAGAACTCACACGCGGCACATGGACCAAATTCGCGGGTGATTTTGTTGCCATCAATCGAAACGGGCGCAGCTTTGAGAGCGTCATTTGCTTTTTGCCGGATTACGTTGGCGGGCCAATGATGCAAGGTATCAAAGATGCTCCGGGGAATGCGGTCGAATTTGCGTTTGACATTTTCGCATCCTATTCTGAGAAATCCGCCACCTCTTACGAATTTATCGCGCAGCCATTGCGCAATGAAGGCGAGCAGAGTGCGACGGAGAAAATGCTAGAGCACATGCCAGCTATGCCGAGCGGGGCAAAGCAAATCGCGGCACCAAAGAAAAAGTAATTCGCAGGCTCCCCACTCGCTTCAAGTCTGCGAACGCGACCCCGGCACGGTGATCCCTCAGCGTGTCGGGGTTTGCTTTATACGAGCAAAGTCCAATTCGCGGCCAATCCACCGGCACCCATTATAATAGTGTCGGCAAAATTGTTTCCGCTGCTACCCGCAGGGCGCGTAACCGTTGCATTGCCCACATTCGTAACACCGCCCGGTGTTTGCTTGCAGAGAGACATTGACCCGTAATTAACCGCCGCGTCATTCCATGTTTCCACAGAGGTCCATCCCGCAGGCGTTCCGAAATTCGCGGTGCCATCCCAAGAAAACATATTGAGCAAGCACAATTGACCGGCACCGCCTGTATTCTGCGGCGTGGTTGTATTAAATGTGACCGCCGAGGTATCCAGAATATGAGAAACAATATCGGTGCCGAGAACGCCAGTGACACCACCAATTTCCGCCATATTCAAACCCCAAAACGTTGAGGCACCGCTGAGAAATGGCTGCGGCGGTGTTGCACCATCACCGGCTTGTGCGTATCGCGTAGCAAGCTGTGCAGAAATACCGCCAACTTGGTTGTGGTCAAACAAATTCCACCCCGCAGCAATGACGCCGCTCAAATCTATTCCTGCACCTATCCATGCAATCAATAAATTTCCGGTAGTAACGGCACCGCCGAATGTCACTGAGCCCCCGGTTGAGTGCCCCGCATTATGCCCGTGCTGCACAACCGTTGACGCAACGGGCGCGGGCTGACTTGAATAAATGTGCGCAGCATCCGTTTGCGAGTAAAGTGTACCCGCAGGCGCTAGAAAAGCAGGCGCACCGGCACCCAAAATGAGCGAGAAACCTTTATTCCACTGCCCATTATTGAACGTCCATTGCGCATACTGAGCATCGACTTGGAAATAAATCGTGCCCGGTGGTGCATTACCCGCAGGCGCACCGTTGCCATAACGCGGGCGGAATGGCGGATTGACTACCGGCATGGCGTTCTCCTACTTGCTATAGAGCGTGAATGCGTGGCCGGTGGTGGCACCGAGCGCAAAAAGTTGATCCCCTACAACATTGGGCCCGCTTTCATACGTTGCACCGGGAAGCAATGGAATTTTGCCCGCTCCCGCTGCGCCCCAACAGAAATAAAGCGTTTCAGTTGCGGTATCAGGATTTGAAAGCGAGACATATTGCCGTGCAGCGTTTGCAGCGAGAATTGATTGTGTTGTGCCGCCTAGCGTGATTGTGCCGCTACCATCAACGAGCCCGCTAATTGTAAAGGGCTTTGCATTGACGTTGAGAGCACCACCGGAAATTATTGCATCAAGCGCCGGGATATCAATTTGCGGCAATCCACCGCTCGACACTGCGGGCGTGCCCCACACTGCGGGCGGGATATAGAAATTGAGCAATTGAATGGTGACAACAAATGCACCAAGCGATTGCACTTGAAACACTGGCGGCACCGGCTGAAATAGCGCAAAGTATCCCTGAGAGAGTGCAGGGCACGTCACAATGTGGCCCGTGCTCGTGCAAACAACTGAGGTGGGAGAGGTGTTGAGCGAATTATCAATATAAACGGTTTGCAGCGTTGTAAACTGCTTCTGATTATATTGCTGTGTCAGGTCGATTAAATAGGCGTTCTTGCCGCCCGTGAAATCGAGTACAAACGGGAAAACTTTTGTGCCCTCGCATGGGAGCGCACCATTGACGGCGGGAATATTGCCAGCCGGATTTGCAATCGCTACCATTTCAATTCTCCTATCGGTAGAGAGCGGGATTTACAACGAGAGCACGCGGCGGAATTTGCGAAACGGGAAGCATTTGCGAAGGGCTCCCGAGTGATCCAAACAATAGCGTTGTGTCACTCGAAAAATTCTTTAGCCAAATGCCGCCGTTGCGGTCTGCTTTACTATCTATTGACCCTAGCCCGGTATTCCATGCTGCGGCGATTGCATCTTGCGGCAAAAACTGCAATAATGCGTACTGTGAAAAATCGGGAGCAATTAGGACACCGTAACCGTTAAGCGTAACCCCGTTGAATGTGTCAACGGTTTTGTAAATCCACAGCCATCCGTAGCCGGTCACACTATTTATGCCGGTATTGTTTGCGGTCTTAAATAGCGCGTTCAAATCGGTGGTGAATGTGGCGGGGTTAACTAGCTCAACATCAATTGTGTTTGCGAAGCTTGCAAAATCCGTTTGAATACCCAAGTAAGGAACTGCACCACCTGACCCGTCACTTATTAAGATGTAGTTTCGACCGTCAGGCGCTGTGAGCACGGAATTAAATCGGGCATTCGTCGGGAAAGAAAGCGCAGGCACCATTGTTGAGTTGTCAGTATCGCTTATCGCACCCGGATCACCTGAGGCAATGCGAGAATGAGTTTGCAAGAGCGTAGCAGAGGAAGTGTAAACACCCGCAGCTATGAGCCAATTGTCACCGGCTCCGGGCCACGGTGTAGCTGTGTTCGCCAATACCGGATCAACGGTAATCCCCGGTGCGAGCCCCAGAGACGCATAAGCTTTATCACCACCGCCCACGGGCGCATACCAAGAGCCCCAATTCGCAACGCGACCAAGAGAAAGGTTATCGAAAAAGCCTTTGAGTTTGCTGCCACCAAAGACGGGATTAGCGGGAACGTTAGAAAACACGCCACCCGCTTTATTACCCGCTGTGATTTTCGTGTATCCGGTGGCGAAATCTATCAAGCGGCTTTCAAATGCTTGGAATGGACCAAACGCGCTCGCCAAATACCACTCAAATTCCATAGGCTGCAAAGCATTTTGATTGAATGCCCACCCCGCGCGCAGGAATGGATACGTTGTGGTATAGGTTTTGAGATATACAGGCAGGATGCCAGCAAATGCACAGTTGCGGGTAAAGGTAGCGGGCATTAGGGGCGAGCCCTCTGCGGTTGCCGGTG
>Ga0070712_100000946_pt1 | contig 17458 bp, 16 predicted proteins | sample LARL81metaG_FD_71396 | JGI IMG/M metagenome (GOLD analysis project Ga0070712, IMG submission 71396) | Corn, switchgrass and miscanthus rhizosphere microbial communities from Kellogg Biological Station, Michigan, USA - LAR L8-1 metaG | ecosystem: Host-associated > Plants > Roots > Rhizosphere ...
ACGCGATGCGCCGCACCGTCGAGGATCAATTCGCTCATCGCCTCGCCGGTCGCGGGCGCGTTGAGCATGCCCCAGACACTGTGGCCGGCCGCCACGCAGGCGCCGTCAATACCCGCCACCCGGCACGGCGCCGATGAGCGGAAGGCCGTCCTCGGTGACCGGCCGGAAGCACGCCTGCCGCGCTTTGATCGGCGCCGCGGCGAGCGCCGGCGAGATATTCCGACACAGCCCTTCGAGCCGTGCGTGCGCTCCCTTATCAGGTGCAACATCGGCAGGATCGACCGGCACCGGCCCGGTGGTCGAGATCGCGCACACCCAGATGATCGTTGAGCTTTTTCCAGCTAGAGGGGTAGAGAGCGCATCCTTGACGATGCTTTCCTCGAGCCGCGAGGCGTTTTTGTCCGAAATCAGCCATGGCGGCTATCGCGCCTCAGCTCGTTCCCTGCGCTCAGGAAATCTCTCGGCAAAAGATGGTTTCCAACTTCGTCCATGGCTGAGGCCGCCGGTCGGAACGCTGCCCTTTGGGGTTCGCGTCACTGGGCCAGTACCTTTTCGAGATTTGCAACCAGCGCCGCGCGCTTTTCGGGAGAGAGTTTGTCAAGATTGCGCTGCCGCCATTTTACGGCGGGCAGTGCGGCCGCCGCGAGCAATCGGAGCTTCGTCCAATCCGGCTCGCCTCGTTCAAAGGAAACTAGAAACTGCCGGTGCGCGGCCGGCATGTTACCGACGATATCCGCGATCAAAGCCTCACGCGCTGCAACAAGCTCCTCGATAGTTACCGGCTCTTGGGTCATGCCCACGAAGCCACGGTTGAACTCAACCTCAATATCCTTGCGCTTGGCGAGCAGGACCTCGTGCATCGGCCTGGAGTGGCTGAGCAGATAGACTATGAAGGCACCGCGCAGAGTATCGTCGATACCCTCGTCAGCCAGCAGTTCGCGCGCGTCAAAGAAGTCGCGTGGGTGCTGGCGGTCAAGCGCAGCTACGAATTTTCCCGCATAGAGGTCAGCAAAGGATAGGATCTGCATCTCAGCGAATCCAAAAGTCTCCTCCACTGCCTCGGCAACGCTTTTCAGTTCAGGATCAAAGACGCAGCCGCGTAAGACAGGCGTCACCTCGATTTCGCATTGCACTCCCTCGGCGCGGGCGACGAGGTGCGTGCGCTTTCCTTCGTCGTTGCGGCCCTCCGAGATTGTAGCGCGGCGAATACCGCGCTTAATGCGCACAGCGGTGCGGCCCATCGCGGCGTCGATTGCGGCGAGCGATTCCGCATGCGGCTGCACCGGCACATAGGTAAGGTCGATATCCACAGAAAGGCGTGGCATGTTCCGTTCAAAAAGATTGATCGCGGTGCCCCCTTTGAGAGCGAAGCATTTCTCTTCGGCAATCACAGGCAGGAGGCGGATCAGAAGCATCGCCTGCCGGCGATAGATGTCAGCGAACGGCATCGAGATTCTCCGGCACGGTGATCTGATATGGCTTGTTGAGCTTGCCTCCCTTCACAAGCATGCGTTTGCCTTCGCCGAGATCAATCGCATCCTTGTCGAGCCGCTTGAGCCAGGCATGCTGATGCCGGTCGGCGAAAAAGAAGAATAGCCGCTTCACTTTTATACTGCGGCAGTCAGCGAGCAGTTTTTGCAGACGCCGAGGGCTGAGATTGGAAAGACTCTGCATGAGCATATCGGCCTGATGAAAGCTTTCGCGCTTCGGCAATTCGTCGAGCAGTTCGAGAACCGCGCGCTCGGGAGTGGACAGCGCCAGGGGCCAATTCCACTGGCCCCAAGGCTGCACGGTCCAATTGCCGTGCGCAGCTTGATTGTTTCTATCCTTGGGCGCGTCCAAGCGCGGCAGTCCTTTTGTGAACGGCTCCGCCTTGAATAATTTTCGGTCATTGTGAGAGAGAAAGCGCACACCGAGCTGTAGCTTGTGCAGCCATTGTGGCGGCGCTTTGGGACCGTAGAGATGGACTTCTTTCAGGTCCTGCGTGAGATAGTGAGCGTAGCCCTGTAGTTCGAGTGCGGTGCGTCCGCCGACGAGCAGCGGGTATTCAAGGAGGGCTTGAAGCGAGATTACAACCTGCTGCCAGCTCAGCGAGCCGCGCGGCCGCCGATAGACGCCGCGGGCTGGCTGTTCGAGCCAACCCGCCGCAACGTATTGGCTGCGGAGGGATGTCGAGTAGCCCTGCCGCGTGAGCCAGCGCGCATCAGCGATTAGGCCCTCGGGCAAATGGCGTTGGAGCCAGTTTAGCTTTCTGATCCGTTGCTTAGTCATACTAAGCAAAATAGCATGTTCTCAAACCCAATACCAGTTTGAAAATAGCTCATTTTACGCAGCAAAACTGAGCAAACCGCAAAAATTGCAAACCAGCCAATGACCTGGCACCCCGGATCAATCCGTTGAGGGTCCGTAGGGTGGGCAAACGCGCCCGCTCCGGTGTCGATCTGAACGCGTACGTTGCGGCGCGTTTGCCCACGCGGACCTCGCATCGCCGGACCGCGTGGGCAAAATCGCCCGGCACTGTCGTGCGTTGGATCACGGTGTAGGCGATTTTGCCCACCCTACGACGCCACATTTTCGAGGCTCGAATCATATCGCCGCATCAATCAACCTCCTCCTCAAGGCGCGCGCCTGCGCGCGTCTCGCTCAGGCGCCGGAAGCGGCTCGATTGGTGGGTGACACGCGTGGGTCTGAGGGGCCGCGCAGACGCGCCGGGTCGAGCGGCGGCAAGCGCCCGGGTGCGAATGGCGCGAGGTCGACGCGATGCGCCGCACCGTCGAGGATCAATTCGCTCATCGCCTCGCCGGTCGCGGGCGCGTTGAGCATGCCCCAGACACTGTGGCCGGTCGCCACGTAGGCGCCGCCAATTCCCGCCACGGCGCCGATGAGCGGAAGGCCGTCCTCGGTGACCGGCCGGAAGCACGCCTGCCGCGCCTTGATCGGCGCCGCGGCGAGCGCCGGCGAGATATTCCGGCACAGCGCTTCGAGCCGCGCGCGCGCTCCCTTGTCAGGTGCAACATCGGCAGGATCGACCGGCACCGGCCCGGCGGTCGAGATCGCACAGACCCAGGTCGTGCCATCGGCGCGCGGAAACAGCTCGGGGGTCAGGATCTCGCCGCTCGCCTCGCGGCACGCGAGGAACAGTGCCTCGGCGGGAATGGTCTCGCCGGTTTCAAACACCAGGCTGTGGCCCTTGCAGCCCCACACCGCCGGCAGCGACAGCCAGCGCGCAGCAAGGATCGACCATGATCCCATCGCGATAACGACGGCGTCGGCTTCGACGATCTCGCCGCTCGCGAGCGCGACGCCGCGCAATGCTACGCTCGGGCCGCGCACCAGGTCGACGACGGTATCGTGCCGCAGCACCGCGCCATGCATCTTCGCCGCGCGCATCAAGCCTGTCGTGAACGCGCGGGGATCGATCACCGCGGTAGACTCAGGCCGTGCCGAGCCGACCCGTGATCGTGACCCGCTAGTTTCGGTGACACGGCTGACGGACGCGAGACCCGCCACCGTCTAAATGTTGAGCTGTGTCACCAGCTTCGGGACCGTGTAAGGCTCGAGCGATTCTGAGCCACCTTCCGATCCGTATCCCGAGTCTTTGACACCGCCAAAGGGGACCTCCGGCCACGGCGGCCCAGGCTGATTGATCCAAAGGGCTCCCACTTCGATATCCGAAGCAAGAGTCGCCGCCGTTTTCATGGAGCTCGTGAACGCATAGGCGGTGAGACCGAATGAAAGACGGTTGGCCTCGCGGATTGCGTCATCGATATGAGTAAACCTTTGCATCGGCGCAATTGGGCCGAATGGCTCATCGTTCATGAGACGGGCTTCGGATGAGACGTCCGCGACCACAGTCGGCGAGTAATAGAAGCCCCTGTTACCGATCCGATGGCCGCCGAATGCAACTTTGGCTCCTTTGCCGACAGCATCGCTCACGAGCGCCTCCATGGCATGCACGCGCCGCTCGTTTGCCAGTGCACCCATCTGGCTGTCCGAGTTCAGCCCATCGCCGACTCTGATCGCACGTGCCTTGGCAACGAACGAATCGACGAATTTCTGATAGACCTCGTCTTGGACGAAGAATCGTGTCGGCGAATTGCATTGCTGACCTGCATTACGAAATTTGGATGCGGCGAGAGCAGCAGCCGCGACCTCGACATTTGCATCCTTGAAGACCAGCACAGGCGCATGTCCACCGAGCTCCATCGTCACACGTTTCATATGTCGACCCGCGAGCGCGGCAAGCTCCTTCCCCACAGCGGTCGATCCTGTAAAAGAGACTTTTCTGATTGCCGGATGCGGGATCAAAAAGCCGGAAATGTCCTTCGGTACCCCGAACAGCAGATTGAGCACACCTGCCGGCAGCCCGGCATCGTGGAAGGTTCGAACGAGCTCCGAACAGCTGACCGGTGTCTCTTCAGGTTCCTTGATGACGATTGAACATCCGGCAGCGAGCGCGGCGGCTATCTTGCGGGCAGCCTGCAGGATGGGAAAATTCCAGGGCGTGAACGCCGCGACGGGGCCGACAGGCTCACGCAGCACGATCTGAGTTTGAGCGATATTGCGCGCCGGTATGACTCGGCCGTAGCATCGCTTGGCCTCCTCCGCACACCAATCGATGATATCGGCCGAGAACAGGCATTCGATGCGCGCTTCCGCAACCGGCTTGCCCTGCTCGATCGTCAGAGCTTGCGCGATCGAGTCCGCACGACTCCGCAGCAATGTCGCCGCCGACCGCAAAACATTATAACGGTCGTGAGCGGGAGTTTTCCGCCAGATTGCGAAGCCGGCGGTTGCCGCGTCTACAGTCTTGGCCATGTCGGAACGGTCCGCAGGGCGACAGTGCCGAACGGCGCACCGCTTGCCGGACTTAGGACATCGCCTACGGCACCACCGGAGGCATCAGCAAATACGCCGTTGACGTAGAGTTTGGCCGCCGTCGCAGGAGCTGAATTCACAGACACGTTCTCCATCCTTTTGACCCTTTTTCATCTTCGCTTCGTGTGCGCGCCGCCGCTCTGCGCTTCAGGTTCCCACGTGGCGCGCGGGAAGCGTGTTTATCTACTTACCCATTCCGATTCGGCCGCGAGTGAGACGCACTCGCTTTCGTCAAGAGGCGGGCTCACAACTCAAGTTATCGTTGCCGAGATAGGCTTCACGCACTTCGCAGCTCGCCTGGATTTCCGCAAGCGTTCCACAAATGATCGCACGCCCGTTGACCAGCACAGTGATCCTGTCGGCGAGCCTGAAGATGGCGTCCATGTCATGCTCGACCAGCAGGATTCCGTAGCGCCCCTTCAAAGACTGCAGCAACTTGACTATGCGTTCGGATTCACTGGCGCTCATGCCTGCCATGGGCTCGTCCAACAGCAACAGCTTCGGCTTTGTGAACAGCGCCATCGCCAATTCAAGCTGTCGGACTTCACCATGAGCAAGTGTCCCGACGTTCGCGTGCACTCTTTCCTTCAGACCGACCAGGCCCAAAACCTCGCAGGCCCCATCAACCAGTTCGGCATCGTCAACCGCGCGCGACCACACCCCGCATCGACCGGTTCGGCGCACCGCGCCTGCAATCAGCATGTTCTGCAGGACAGACATCTCGCGAAAGACTTGCGAGATCTGAAATGAGCGCGCAAGTCCTTGCGCAGCCCGTTTGGCTGCAGACAAGTGGTTGATCTCGATGCCGCCGAACAGAATCTTTCCTTCATCCGGCGGCAGCTCGCCGGTAAGTTGATTGATCAGCGTGGTCTTCCCCGCGCCGTTCGGGCCAATGACTGCATGCACTTCCCCGGGAGCGACGGTGAGAGTGAGGTTGTCGGTGGCTATTACGCCACCGTATCGCTTCACCAATCCTACGACCTGAAGCAGCCACATGTTACTTCGTACTTTGCCTACTTCGTCCCTGGCCGTGCAACGACGAGGCTGCCGTAAAGCCCTTGCCTGGCCAGCAAAGTCATCAGGACGATGAATGGACCGAGGATAGCCATCCAATGCTGAGTCCAGGACGATAGCGTCTCCTCGAACAGCAGGAGGACGATTGCGCCGACGACTGCGCCCATCAGCGAGTTCATGCCGCCCAGGATGACCATGACGATCAGATCGCCCGAGCGTATCCACGACATGTATTCGGGCGAGGCGAACTTGGTCAGATTTGCCAACAGCATTCCGGCAAGGCTGCAGACAATAGCCGATATGACATAAGCCGAAAGCTTATATCGAAACGGAGAGAGACCAAGAGCCTTGACACGGCGCTCATTCGATCTGCAGCCGCGGAGGATGAGGCCGAACTCGGAGTTGATCAGGCGATCGAAGACACAAAGTACCGCCAGCAGGAGAACGAAAGTGACATAGTACAGCACGACGATATTATCGAAGCTCAACCACGGACCAAAATCGCTGCGCGAATCGATCGGAAGCCCCTCGTCCCCGCCATAGGACTTCAAGCTCACCATCAGGAAATAGAACATCTGTCCAAACGCAAACGTGATCATCAGGAATCCAAGACCACTCGTGCGAAGACAGATGGCGCCTGTCGAAGCGGCGACAAACCCCGCACAGGCAAGCGCTCCCGCAAGATGAGCCCAACCGCTGTTGACCGAATAGTAGGTAAACAGCCCCACGGAGTACGCGCCAATTCCGAGGTACAGAGCATGACCAAAGCTGATCATGCCTCCATATGACAGCGTCAGCGTGAGAGAGAGTGCCGCCAAGGAGAATATGAGGATGCGGGCGAACAATCGCACGTAATACGGTTGATCGGCTGCATAGGCGAAGAGCGGTACCAGTGCCAAGAGAAGAAGAATAGCTGCGGAGACGGCTCGCGGCGCAATGACATTGCTCAGCCTGAGCTTCATTGCGCGCGAAAGAGGCCGAGCGGCCTGAACGCCAGAATTGCTACCATCAGGACGTAAATGAGCATCGATGAAATCGCCGGTGCAGCAGCCTGCGCCAGCGATGTCTCGACGAGGTTCTCGAAGACTACCGGCAGGAAAATTCGTCCGATCGTATCCACCAAACCGACGATCAGAGCGGCAAAAAATGCACCGCGGATTGAACCGATGCCCCCGATGATAATGACAACAAGCGTCATCACGAGAACATAGTCGCCCATGCCCGATTGGACGGAAAGTATCGGAGCAACAAGGAATCCGGAAAAGCCGGCGAGCGCCGCGCTGAGGCCAAAGAGCAGAGTATTGAGCAGTCGGATATTGACGCCCAATGCGGCGATCATTTCCCGGTTGGTTGCGCCCGCGCGTATGAGCATCCCAAGCCGCGTGCGATGGATCAGAAGCCACAGCCCTGCCGCAATGAGGATCCCTGCCAAGGTTATGATGAACCGGTACATCGGATAGGGAACGCCGAGCACGTCCACGATTCCGCTGAACTGATCCGGAATTTCCATGTAGTACGGCGTGGCACCCCATATCATTCGTGCGACCTCGTTGAAGAACAGGATGAGCCCGAACGTGCACAACACTTGATCGAGATGGCCCCGCTCATAGAGAGAGGTGAGAGTCAAGCGCTCGGTGAGAATACCAAGGGCGAAGACTCCGCCGGTCCCGGCGATGCCTGCCAGAAGAAACGAGCCCGTGTGGTTGTAGGTTGTGGCGGCGAAATAGGCACCCATCATGTAGAACGAGCCATGAGCCAGGCTGATGAAGTTCATGATACTCAGAACGAGCGTCACCCCGGCGGCTGTCAGATACAACAGGATACCGAGTTGAAGCCCGTTCAGGGTTTGAACCAACAGGAGCGAGATGCTCATTAATGCGGCTACATGAATGCCGTTACATCGGGCAATCTCGATTGTACGCGTCAGCGTGATCTGTGAAGACCTTTTCGCTCGTCTTCAGGCTGACCCGCCCTTTGGCGTCCTTCGCGACGGTAAAGAGATAGAAGTCCTGAATAGGGAAATTGTTGTGATTGTACTTGAAGCTTCCTCGCGTTGACTTGAAATCCGCAGCCTTTAGCGCTTTCTGGAACGCCTCCTTGTCTGAAAGATCGCCGTTGACCTTGCGGATGGCCGAATCGAGCAGCAGGGCCGCATCATAGGATTGCGCTGCAAAGTTCGAGGGTATCCGCCCATACTTTGCCTCGAACCCCTGAACGAACTTGAGGCTTGCTTCATTGGTAAAGTCAGGGCCCCATTGCGCGGAGCTGGAAACGCCGAGAGCAATCTCGCCGAGGGCCGGCAGATTTGTTCCTTCAACCGTCGAGCCCGACAGGATCGGCAACTTTCCGAGCAATCCAGCTTGCCGATACTGCTTTACGAAGTTCACGCCCATGCCGCCGGGATAGAACACAAAGATCGCATCGGGGTTTTTGGACTGCAGCTGGGCGATTTCCGCTGCATAGTCGGTTTGATTGAGCTGACTGTAGACTTCACCGACAACCTCGCCTTTGTAATACCGCTTGAAACCCGCAATGGCGTCCTTGCCCGCTTGATAGTTCGGCGCCATCAACACCATTCGCTTGAAGTGTGAGTTCGCGAAGAAGCCCGATGGCTCGAAGAGCTGATCCGTCTGCCAGGAAGTTGAAAAGAAAAAAGGCGAGCACATCTTGCCGGCGATGGGCGACGGTCCCGTCAATGTGCCGATCAGAAATACTTTGGCATCCACGGTCTGCTTGTAGATCGCCATCATGATGTTGGCGAAGCCCACTCCGGCAATGATTGGTACGCGGTCTTTCTCGATCAGCCTCTGGACAATCTGCGTGCCCACATCGGGCTTGAGCTGATCATCCTCCTTCAAGACCTCTACGGCCTGTCCACCGAGCTTGCCACCGGAATGCTCGATGCCGAGCATGAACGCGTCATACATGTCCTGGCCGATTCCACCCACAGGGCCGGACATCGTGGCGATGAAACCTATCTTTATTTGAGCTGTTACCGTCTGCGGAGCAAACATAGCTGCCGCTGCGACAACGACCCCACCCATTAGCCTGCGCATAGGAAACTCCCGTTACAGTTTGCCCTCCGACACGATGGCCGCTCGTGCAATCCTCGGCCAGTTGGCTAAACGGCCCGAACAGCTGATTGCTTGTTCGGCGTGTATTCTTCCGAAAGCTTGGCTTGCAGGACGCGTCGCGCCGCAGTGAGCGCTTTGTCGCCCTTGAGCTTGATGCGTGAAAGGACGCGTCCGTTGCGGCCGTGTTCACCATCCTTGATTTCTACCGCGATCTGTTGGGCATCATAAATCAGGCGGTCTTCGTTCAGGATCCCTTCCATCGTGGACCGGAACTTGGGTCGATCTTCCGGCGGCACAAGCCGCTTTCGCGTACCGATCGTCCAGAAGTCGTGCGACGTTGTATTGGTCTCCGGGGTTACCGCATGGTAGGCCTGGAAGCCCCATACTCCGGCGCCGCGCTTGTCTTCCTCGGTTGGAACGGGATCGATCGCCCGCTTCGAGCCATTGTTCACGAGGAAATATGCGGGCGCCGCAAATTCGGTCACTTGCCATCGATGAATGTTGCCGTTGAATTTTCCATAGTACGCATAAGTTGCGGCGGCAGGAACATCGAGCGTCGTCCGACATACGCGGACCCGATCTCCGTTCGTCGTCGTCTCGACTGTTGCTTTGTCGGCGATCGAAGTGTTGCCGACGCTGCCGGAGTGGACATAGGCCAGGTGCGACAGGTCCAGGATGTTATCGACGACCAGCAGGTAGTTGCATTTGGCCGGGAACAGTCCGGATTCATGAAACCAGTCGGGATCACCCACCGGATCGAAAAACTCCGGAATCAGCGTCGGATCCGCCCGGCTGGCATCTCCCATCCAGATGTAGATCCAGTTGTGTTTCTCGACCACGGGATAGCGCCGTACGCGGACGTCGCGGCCGTTCAGTTCCTCCCCCGGAATTCTGGTGCACCTTCCCTGCGCATCGAACTCCAGACCGTGATATCCGCACTGCACGATATCGCCGATCAGCCGACCGGCGCTGAGCGGCAGCAGCCGATGCGGGCAGAAATCTTCCAGCACGACAGGCGCTCCCGACTCGGTGCGATACATGACCAGAGGTTCGTTGATCACCCGTCTGGCGAGAAGGGATCGCTTCAACTCGCTGGACATCGCAGCGACGTACCAAGCATTGCGAATAAAATTGCCCGTTGCGTGCTCACTCATCCCTTAGTCTCCTTCTGCCCACACGCGACCTTCCTCTATACATAGTTCAGCGGTATCGCGGTCGTTTCTTTTATCTGCTGCATGGCGAACATGGACGTGACCTCCGTAAGCTCGACCCGCGAGACGATCCGCTGGTAGAGCGTATCATACGCAGCGATGTCGGGAACAACCGCTTTGATGAGGTAGTCCACGTGTCCCGCTATGCGATAATACTCCAGGACCTCGGGCAAATCGTTCAGCAGCTTCTGAAATTGTTCCAGGGACGCGCTGCTGTGCCGATTTGTGCGTACTGCAACGAAGACTGTCACGCCGACGTTGAGTTTCTCATGACTTAACAATGCGACTCGTCTGCGAATGATGCCTTCTTCCACAAGGCTCTGAACGCGCCTCGAGCATGCCGTGCTCGATATGCCGACGCGCTCGGCCAGCTCCGTCTGGGAAAGAGAGGCATCGGCCTGTACGACTGCCAGAATTCGTAAATCGATGCTGTCCATTGTCAACTGCTTTCGTTTCATATCGCGAGCTCGTGCTCCATGGACCCCGACAATGCAAGATTTACCTACGATCAGCCACCAGCTCATATTCTCTTTCGATTGAGCTGCTCCTCGCAGAATTTTCGTATCCGTAAATGTGGAGCGAGATTGCCTCTTGCGACGTGTCGTTCCTCATTTGATGGATATTCGGTTGCGTTGGGAGCATGGCTGCGACAAATCCCGCCTTTCGCTGATGGGTTGAGGTCATCGCGGCTTTGCAGGGTTGCACGGAACGGAACCAGCACTCGGTCAATTGGCCCTCCATGACGGAGTAACAGCAGGAGCAGTGATGATCGTGAATCGTCGTCGCGCAGCCTGGCGCCCAGGCGAAAGCCCAGACGCTTATCTCTTGTCCGCCATAGATGAGCGTTCGGGCATAGCCCTTGAGCTCCCGAACGAGCGCAACAGCATGCAGCAACTTGGGAGCAGAGATGCTCACGAGGATCCTCTGCGCTTGCGTAAGATATGCTGCACCGGCACGCCGGCACATTTCGTCCAGGGCTTGGAAGTCTTGCCGGAGCTCGGCCAGCCCGGCCGAACCCTTCACCATTTCATCCAACTGCATGATTCCTTCGCCGTTTTCGCTGCCAATGCAAGAAAATATATTGCGCCTGAAGCGCAATTTTTGCACATTTTGCGTCAGCTAAGGCAGTTTTCACGGTGAACAAATGCGCAGTTGCGCATCTAAGTGAGGAATTCTTGCAACTGGCGTAGACCGGACGGAAGGTGCGTCTTCGCGCCATCCGGGAAACGGCCTCTCCGGATTGCAACGGGCAATCCGGGCTACCGCCATCGCCGCTCAGGGTTCTAGAACAACTTTCCCGAACACTTGCCGGTCCATCTGGGCCTGGAGTCCTTCGGTGAACCGCGCAAGCGGGATCACCCGATCGACAACGGGCTTGAGCGAGCCGTTTTCGACCAGTCGCAACAACTCGACCTGATCTTCCGGCAACCAGGCATTCGAGCCAATGATCTTGTGCTCGAAGGACCAGATATAACGGATGTCTTCGGGAGGCGCATAGCCGGCGGTGGCGCCGCAGGTCAGCATCCGGCCTGATCGCTTGAGCACCTTCAGGCTGTTCACCCAGGTGTCGCCGCCGATGTAGTTGATGACGACGTCGACGCCGCCACTTTCGCCCCAGATCCGGGGTTTGCCGAATTTCCCGTGCAGCACTTCGACGAAATTCTGGGTTGAAGTATCGATGACCATATCCGCGCCGAGCTGCTTCAGGCGCTCACTCTTCCAGGCCGAGCTTGCACACGCCACAACGGTAGCGCCCCGCAATTTGCAGAGCTGAACAGCGCACGTGCCGACGCCACCTGTTGCACCAAGAACCAGCACAACTTCATTCGGTTCGATCTCGCCGCGGACCTTCACCATCCGAAGTGCCGTTCCGTATGCGGTCGGCAATGTAGCCGCGTCGACGTACGAAACGGCATCCGGAATCGGTAATAGTTGTACGTGATCGACTGCGACAAGCTCACAGCATCCCCCGCGCAACGTTTCGCCCATCATTCCCATTGGCGGCCAATAGGGGATCACCTGAACACGATCGCCTGGCTTGAAGCGACCCGGAGGAACATTCGCCCCGATCGAAACCACGTCGCCGGCGAAGTCTGCGCCCGGAATCATGGGAAGCGGCGTTTTGAGACCGGGAATGCCGCGCAAAACCATGGGATCAAAACCGTTGAGCGAAACGGCCTTCACGCGCACCAGGCATTGAGCAGGCCCTGGCGTTGGATCGGGCCAGTCGCCGAATATCAGATTGTCGATCGTTCCATGCTTCTCGAAATAGACCGCCTTCATTTCTTGTCCCCGGCGGCCTTGGCGGAATTGATGGCAGGTGCCGAATCGGATGCGGCGTTTTCGGACGAATCGTACGAATATCGAAAGTCGCAATGACTGGCGCCTTCCATCAACGTTTGCGTTCGTTTGAGCTTGATCTTCGGATCGTAGCCCTGACAGAACGTTCCATCGCGATTGCACGAAAGAATGTGACCGATCTTCCCCAATCCCATCTCCCGGTACATCTCTGCGTACTTGCAGCGCACGACATTGAAATCAAAATGGGTACCGTCTCGACGCGTGACGCTGATTTCAAGCGCCCCATTCATCGTCCACAAGTCGTACAGCTTGATGAATGACTCCAAAGTGGTTCCGCCGGGCTCTGATTTTGCAAACTGCTGGCCCTGCGCAATCGCGGACTTCCGGATAACGTCGGTCAGGATCTCCGTTGCTTCAGCCTGGCCATATCGTTCCGAGAGCGCATTGAACATCAGCTTTGCAAGCTCTGCTTCAATACGTCGTCTTTCGATGATGGGTATCTGCATGTTTGACATCCCGGTTATGTACGAGCAGCAAGCATCCGTGCCCGTTCGGCAAGCGCGCGGCGATCGATCTTGCTGGTGGGGCCAAGGGGTATCTGTTCGATGAAAGCGATATGCCTCGGATGCATATACACGGGGGCACGCTCGATAAACCAGCTCTTCAACGCCGTTTCGGCCGGATGTGATCCGCTTCTGGGCACGATGAACGCAACCGGCAGGTTTTGCTTGATTTCATCCGGTATGGAAACAACCACCGCCTGCTCAACGTCTGGGTGTTTCTCCAGAACCTGCTCAACCTCGATCGGATAGATGTTTTCGCCACCGCAGGTGAACATATCGTCCGAGCGTCCTATGAAATAATAGAAGCCGTCCTCATCACGCCGCATGATGTCGCGACTGTGATACCAGCCGTCGCGCAGGTATTTTTTCGTGAGCTCCGGAAGGTTGAGATAGGATCGCATGATGGCGGGTGTTTTCATTTCCAGAATGCCCTCACCAGCTCCCTCGATCGGCCGACGATCTGGGTCGACGAGGCGCACCATGTCCGACGAGGTCGGATAGCCGCACGACATTGTCGGCGTCGGCTTCCCCTGCGGGTGCCCTTCGAACACATGGGGACCTGCCTCCGTCGTGCCGTAAGAATTCAGCACCGCTGCACTCGGGAACATGGTCATCACTGTCTCGAGCAGCTGAGGGCTGAAGGAAGACGAGCTCATAAAGATGCGGCGAACGTTCTTGAACTCGGGTGGTGTGTGATTTCCAACATGACGCGCGAGCAATCCCATCATCGCGGGTACACACGTCAGCCAATCGCATCGATACAGTTCGATGGCTCTGCAGTACTGCGGCGCGCGAAATTCCGGCAGCACGACGAGGGAAGCTCCCAGCCGAAGCGAACGCTTCAGGTTGAAAAGAGCGTTCATATGAAACATCGGCGCCGCGACAAGCACCCGATACGATCGACCATCTTCGACAAGCGACGCTGCCTTCTCTATCGCCCACAGCTGTCCGGCGTGTGAGAGGCCGACCCCTTTGGGCCGTCCTGTCGATCCTGACGTGTATAAGATCTGCGCCCACTCATCCTGCTGCGCTTCGGCGGGCAAAAAAGGGCCACCACGAAGGAACTTCGACCAGTCATCGCTTCCGATGACAATAGTCTGCACCCCCGCGGGCGGGTTGCGCCCTTGTGAAATGAACAGCAGCTTGATCTCGGCATCCGCAAGGACGTAGGCAACGACATCCGCGCTCATTTTCGTGCTGATCGGGACGATCACACAGGCCGCTCGCATGGCTCCCAGATATAGTGCGGCGTATTCGACGCTATTCTCGGCCAGTATCCCGATCCGCGCTCGCATCGCCCCAAAGCGGTGTGTCAAGCCGGCAGCGACCGCGTCAACAAGCGCGTTTAGCTCCTCAAACGTAAAGGCGCGGTCCGCCGCCCCGGACATGTCGATGAATGAAATCCGAGACCCGTCCTTCGTCGCGTCGAGCACTGAACTCAAATTGATCAACTGCAACCTCTGAGCGTATCGATATTCCAATGTACGTTCTCTAGCACGGCCAGGATTTCAAGTACGATTCTTGCGGTTCATCGGTTTCAGCGAGACATAAAACCGACTACCAATACGAAACACATTGCGCTTCTTGGATCTATGCCGGTTGTAGGTACACGCCGCATGCGGATTTGCGCACGGATCCGTTGCAAAGGAAGCTGACACTGCCCACAGCGAGCCTCCCCAACAATCTGGAGAGCATGGACCAGGGGCGAATGCCAGCATCTCATCCTCATCCAAGTCCCCTCGGCGGCGGCCGGCGGTGAAACGGATTATTGGAATTCAGGGCATCGACGATGTGGCGGAGGCGGATGCGATCATCCGGCTTCATATTGCACCTGTGCCGTCCGCACGACCTCCTCGCGGAAATACCGGCTCAAGTCCCGCGGTGTGCGCAGGTCCACTTTTCGTCCTCGCAGCAGGGGCGACAGTTCCAGCTCGATCTCGGCCATCGTGAGCAGGGTTGGCTTCGCGTCGGGCTCGAACTCGACCAGAAGGTCCACGTCGCTCTCGGGCCGGCTGGCGCCCTTCAGCATCGATCCAAACACCGACAGGCGGCGGATGTGGTGGCGCCGACAGACGGCGCTCAGCGACTCGGGGTCTGTGAACAACGGCTCGGTCATAGGCGCTTCCTCACAGCAGCGCGGCTTGGGCCCTCCTATCGTACGCCAGTCCGCAGGGTGGACAAAACCCGTCCACGGCTGCGGCCCATACGCGCTAACTTAGGCTTTCCTCGCCGACCTCTCGGGTTGTCATGCCCCGCGTCAAGCGGGGCATCCAGTAACCCCTGCAGGGCGCGTTGAGGCACACCCCTGCCAAATCCCGCCTTTCCGTGATTACTGGATCGTCCGCATGCGCGGACGATGACGACCGAGAGGTTGATGATGCGCCTTAAGTTTGTGCAGCCATTGTGGCGGCGGTTTGGGACCGTAGAGATGGACTTCTTTCAGGTCCTGCGTGAGATAGTGAGCGTAGCCCTGTAGTTCGAGTGCGGTGCGTCCGCCGACGAGCAGCGGGTAAGGGAGCGCACGCGCGGCTCGAAGCAATGCTGTCGAGCGAGCCGGCAACGTAGGCATACCGCGACAGATCAAGACCCTCCCCCAACCCTTTTGCGTGCCAGCAAACCAGCTATACTCCAGCGGATGACGTCCAACGCAATTCGCTGGTACGACCAAAATATTTCCGACGTGTCGCGCCGCTATGAATCCATGGCGGCCGAGACGATTCACGGCTGGTTGGTCGATCTACTTCCAAACCCACCCGCACTAGTGCTGGACGTTGGCGCGGGCACTGGCCGCGATGCGTCTTGGCTAGCGTCGCGTGGCTTTCAAGTGGTCGCTGTCGAGCCGTCCGGCGCCATGCGCACCGAAGCACAACGGCTGCATCCTTCGCCCTCGATCCGATGGGTCTCGGATTCTCTGCCAAGCCTCGACCAGGTTCTCCGTCTCGGTCTGTCTTTCGATCTGATATTGCTAAGTGCGGTCTGGATGCATGTTCTACCCGCCGATCGCATACGCGGCTTCCGCAAACTGGTCACTCTCCTCAAGCCAGGCGGTTGCATGGCAATTACCTTGCGCCACGGGCTTGCGGAGCCCGAGCGCGGCATTCATGTGGTCTCGCAGGCTGAGATTGAACGCCTTTCACGGGCGCACGGAGCTTTCGTTGAGAAAGCAACTGACAGCAAGGATGAACTTGGGCGCGACGCGGTCCGTTGGACACAGGTCGCGGTTCGTCTCCCAGATGACGGCAGCGGCGCGCTTCCGTTGCTCCGGCATATCATCCTCAACGACGACAAGTCCTCGACTTATAAACTAGCGTTGCTCCGGGCGCTTTGCCGGATTGCGGATAGCGCATCAGGATATGCGCGAGATACCGAAGATGGCGATGTTTCCGTCCCCCTCGGCCTGGTTGGCCTTTACTGGATCCGGCTATTCAAGCCGCTTCTGGCCGCCGGGCTTCCTCAGAGCCCAACCAACCAAGGCGACGAGCAGCTGGGCTTCGTAAAGGAGGGATTTCGCAGGTTAAGCAGCGTTTCGCACCTTGATTTGCGAATTGGCATGCTCTTCGGTGGAGACCGAGCGAACGCGCTGCACGACGCTCTGCGCGATGCGTGCAACACGATCACCCGAATGCCTGCTCATTACATGACTTATCCTGGCGGTGGCCCGGTCTTTACAGTCAAGCGGGTTGGACGCGTGTCGAGAACGGAACAACTCCATTTGGATAACGCCTATCTTTTCAGCTTTGGCGAACTGCTCGTCCCAAGGCATCTGTGGCGGGCATTGCAACGCTTCGACGTATGGATCGAGCCAGCGCTCATTGCTGAATGGACGCGGCTTATGAACAACTATGCGATGCGGCAAGGTCGAAAGATTTCCGAAGCCACAATTGCGACAGCGATGATATGGTCTGAACCCAGCCGTGACGTGAGGATCGCGCGAGAGCAGGCCGTCCGGCTGATTGAATCGAGCAAGCTGCATTGCGTGTGGACTGGTCGCGTGTTGTCTGCCGAATCTCTCGATGTTGACCACTGTTTCCCATGGACTGCGTGGCCTTGCGACGATCTCTGGAATCTTCTGCCTGCGCATCGCAACGTAAACCAGCATCAAAAGCGCGATAAACTGCCTGGCGTAGAACTGTTGCGATCGGCTCAGGATCGAATCCAAGACTGGTGGGACAAAGGTTATATGAGCGCTGCCAATGAGGTGCTTCCTGAGCGGTTCATGACGGAAGCCAAGGCTACCCTACCAATGATCGAGGATAATGATGCCCGCCTCGATGACGTTTTTGCCGCTTTGAATTTTCAGCAAATCCGTTTGAAATATGATCAGCAAGTCCCCGTATGGGAACCGCACCCTGTTGAAGCAGGCTCGTTAGTCTCCAGATCTCTTTAGCGCTAGTGGCATCTGAAAAACACCATCGTC
>Ga0070712_100000949_pt1 | contig 17427 bp, 12 predicted proteins | sample LARL81metaG_FD_71396 | JGI IMG/M metagenome (GOLD analysis project Ga0070712, IMG submission 71396) | Corn, switchgrass and miscanthus rhizosphere microbial communities from Kellogg Biological Station, Michigan, USA - LAR L8-1 metaG | ecosystem: Host-associated > Plants > Roots > Rhizosphere ...
TCACGTCGAGACTTCCTAACCCTAACCTCCCTCGGAGTTCTCAGCGCGACCGCCCTAAGCCGCTTGCACGCACAAAATCTGTCGACCCTCCCGCCCGGCGCTCCGCCCGCATTCGGCGCGGGCGCCGCCTTCGGCCCTGACGTCTCAGCCACAACCTTTGCCGAAGCCGAGAAGCTAGTCCAGTTCCCCATGAAAGATGACGAGCGCGCCATGTCCGCCTCCACTTGGCGCCGCACTCTGGCTTCCGTCTACGAACGCCGCGTCGGCCCCCGTAAGTTACCGCTCGAATCGACCATCGCCCCCGGCACGCAATGGAATCCCATGCTGCCCGGCTTGAAAAATTCCACGCAGCACGATCGTTTCGTCCGTACCAGTGCGCCCGACGCTCCTCTCCCGACTAAAGACGAAGACATCGCCTTCGCAACCGTGACGCAACTCTCCCGCTGGATCGAAACCAAAAAGCTCACCTCCGAACACCTCACCCGCATATACCTGGACCGCCTCGAGCGTTTCAATCCCAAGCTGCGCTGCGCCATCACCATCACGCGCGATTTCGCATTGAAGCGCGCCAAACAGGCCGATGAAGAAATCGCCCAAGACAAATATCGTGGACCGCTACACGGCATTCCGTTCGGCGTAAAAGACCTTCTTGACACCGCTGGCATCCCGACAACCTACGGCGCCGAACCGTACCGCAATCGCATTCCAGCAGAAGATTCAGCAGTGGTAAAACGCTTGTACGAAGCAGGCGCAGTTCTCGTTGCCAAACTCAGTCTCGGCGCACTAGCCCTCAACGATATCTGGTTCGGCGGACAGACCATGAATCCATGGCTCCCTGAAGAAGGCTCCTCCGGTTCCAGCGCCGGCCCCGGCTCCGCCACCGCTGCAGGACTAGTCGGATTCTCCATTGGCAGCGAAACTGGCGGCAGCATCGTGAGCCCGTCCATGCGCTGCGGCGTTACCGGCCTGCGTCCCACCTACGGCCGAGTACCGCGCACCGGCGCAATGACACTCTGCTGGTCCCTCGACAAACTCGGCCCCATGACTCGCTGCGTGGAAGATGCCATGCTCGTGCTGCAAGCGATCTCCGGCCCCGATCCCGGCGACACCGCCAGCGTCCCCGCTCGTCTCGAGTTCGATTCCGGCCGCAGCGTGAAGGGTCTACGCCTCGGTTACTTCCCCGCCTGGATGAAAGAGCGCCCGGCCACCGAAGTAGATCGCGCCGCCCTCGACACCGCGAAGAAAGTTGGCTTCGAACTCACCGAGGCCTCCCTTCCCGACTGGCCCTACGACTCCCTCAACATCATTCTCTTCGCCGAAGGCGCCGCCGCATTCGAAGAATTAACGCTCAGCGGCGGCCTTCGCGAACTCAAAGCGCAGGTCCCCGACGCCTGGCCGAACCTCTTCCGCCAAGCCAGATTCCTCTCCGCAGTTGATTTTGTGCAGGCCGATCGCCTGCGTCGCAAGGTCGCCCAGGAAATGGCACGCCTCTTTTCTGAAGTGGACCTCCTTCTCGTCCCCTCCCTCCGCGACGAGATGCTGGTCATCACCAATTTTACCGGCCATCCCTCGCTGACTCTCCGCGCAGGATTCGTGGAAGTAAATCAAGCCCGTAGCGACTGGGCCCCCGATCAGGCACATCCGCTCCCAAAATTCACCACGCCCCGCCGCGTACCGCACGGCGTAACACTGATCGGAAACTTATTCGATGAAGGCACTCTCGGAACCGCAGGAATTGCCCTGGAACGCGCCTTCGGCGTGGCAAGTGAACGCCCCGCAGGCTTTTAGGCAAGACTCTTGAACGGATTTGTGGCGCTATAGAATCCACTACCCGCCCGGAATAGACGCATATATAATTCCGGCGCACCAGCAGCCTTCGCTGCCTAGGGCACTTGCATGTCGCCACGTCTCGTTGTGCTCGCCCTTCTGTTGGCCGCACCTTTCGCGTCCGCACGCGATAAAGCCGACAATTGGATTCAAGTCCAGAGCCCGCACTTCGTCGTCGCGACCAATGCCAGCGAAAAGCAGGGCCGCCGCATCGCCGACCAGTTTGAGCGGATGCGTTCAGTCTTTCACGCTGCGTTCCCCAAACTTGAAGTAGATCCGGGAACTCCCATCATCGTCCTTGCCATCAAAGACGAAAAAGACTTCAAAACACTCGAACCCCAGGAATACCTTGCAAAAGGATCTTTGAAACTAGGCGGCCTCTTTCTGCACGGCCCCGACAAGAACTATGTGCTGATGCGGGTTGAAGCGGAAGGAGATCATCCCTACGCCACGATTTATCACGAGTACACCCACCTTCTTCTCAGCAAATCCGCCAACTGGATGCCGCTGTGGATGAACGAAGGTTTGGCTGAATTCTACGAGAACACCGACATCCAGGAAAAAGATGCACTCTTGGGAAAACCTAGCTTCGAGAATATTGGATGGCTGCAACAGAATCGCCTACTTCCCCTCGCCACTCTTTTTGCGGTAGATCACAATTCTCCTTACTACCACGAAGAGAAAAAAGGATCGATCTTCTACGCTGAATCCTGGGCTCTAACGCACTACATCCAGATGACGGACTATCCGCAGAAGAAGAGCCGCTTAAACGACTATGGAATCCTGTTGGCCCAGAACGTCGATCCGTTAGAAGCGGCGAACCGCGCTTTCGGCGATCTCAAGCAACTGCAGGCCAACTTGGAAAAGTACGTTCAGCAGTCTTCTTTTAAGTACTTCCAAATGAAGACCACGACTGAGGTGGATGACTCTGCTTTCAAGGTACAACCCCTGACCGTCACTCAATCCGAAGCGGTGCGCGCCGATTTCCTGGCATACAACCAGAGAACCGCCGATGCCCAAGCTCTCCTCGATCGCGTATTGCAGGAGGACTCCAAGAACGTCTCCGCTTTCGAGACCAAAGGATTCATCGCCTTTGAACAGCACAACCTAGACGAAGCAAAGAAGTGGTATGAGTTGGCGGTGCAATACGATTCTCAAAGTTACCTTGCGCACTATTACTTCGCCGCTATCACCATCATGAGTAGTCAAGACCCCTCGACACGCGACCGGGCCGAGAGCAGCCTGCGCGCTTGCGTCAAGTTGAATCCTAAATTCGCGCCGGCGTTCGACGAGCTCGGAGTTTTGTTGGCGATGCAGCATCAGAACCTGGATGAAGCTCGCACGATGGGACTTACGGCCGTTAGCCTCGAGCCTGCAAACGTCCGCTACCGCATCAACATGTCAAATATTCTGTTGACCATGGACAAGGCTGATATTGCGCTTCAGGTTCTTAATGCTGCCTCAAAAGTCGCGAAGACTCCAGAGGACAGCCAAATGGTCGCCGACGCACTCACTCATGCCCAAGAGTACGCTGACGCCAAGAATCAATCCGAGCAACAGCGGATGGCTCAGAACCAGATTAACGACCGCAGCGAGACGGCGACCACAAGAACCGATCGGAACATACCAAAGCTGAAGCACCGCGACTTCGTTCCGAAAGGCCCACACCGCTTCGCGACAGGAACCTTGAAAAGCATAACCTGTGAGAATCCTGCTCTTGACCTTACAGTCGTCGTCAGCGGAAAGCCTCTTGCTCTGCACGTCGATAACTACTTCAAGGTCGCATTTTCCACCCTCGGGTTTCACCCAACTGGAGACCTGAACCCTTGCTCCGATCTTGAGAACCGGCCTGCCAAGGTCGAATACATCGAATCAGCCAATCCAGCTGTCTCCGCGCAGTTGATCTCGATTGAGCTGCACAAATAACCCCTCCCACAGTTGGAATTTTCCTCTCTCCGCAGACGATATAATAGAAAGATTGCCGACTGACAAAGTTCCAATCTGTGAAGTTTGGGCAGATCGCAAGTCGTTGATGGCCCAGTCGAGGACAGAATATGTCCTCAATAACGATTACCGTGATTTTGGCTAAAAGCTAGCAGCTAGAAGCTTCCATGGATTTCAAACTCGTCTCGACCTACAAACCGCAAGGCGATCAGGCCGCCGCCATCCAGGCGCTCACGAGAGGTATCTTCGACCGCGAGCAACACCAGGTCCTGTTAGGCGTCACCGGATCGGGCAAGACCTTCACCATGGCGAAGGTGATCGAGGCCGTGAACCGTCCCACGCTGGTGATGGCTCATAACAAGACCCTCGCGGCCCAGCTTTACCATGAGTTCAAAAGCTTCTTCCCTCACAACGCCGTCGAATATTTCGTCTCCTACTACGACTACTACCAGCCCGAAGCTTACGTACCCGCCGCCGATCTCTACATCGAAAAAGAAGCCACGATCAACGATGAACTCGACAAGCTGCGTCTCTCCGCCACGCGCTCACTATTCGAACGCCGAGACGCCCTGATCGTCGCCTCGGTGAGTTGCATCTACGGCCTGGGCTCACCCGAGGCTTACTACGGCATGATGCTCTTCGTCGAAAAAGGTCAGAAGATCAAGCGCGAAGACATCACCCGCAAGCTTGTCGACATTCTCTACGAACGCACCAACGGCGACTTCCGCCGTGGAACATTCCGCGTGCGCGGCGACGTCATCGAGGTCTTCCCCACCTACGACGACATGGCCTATCGCATCGAGATGTGGGGAGACCAGATCGAAGCTCTTTCACAGATCGATCCCTTGTTCGGCACCGTGAAGCAGAAGTACATGCGTCTGCCCATCTATCCCAAAACGCACTACGTCATGAAGGACGAAACGCGTGCAGCCGCAGTTGATTCGATCAAGAAGGAACTCGCGTGGTGGGAAGTTGAACTCGAAAAGCAAGGACGCCTCGTCGAGTCACAGCGCATCCATCAGCGCACCATGTTTGATCTGGAAATGATCAAAGCCATGGGTTATTGCCATGGAATTGAAAACTATTCACGTCACTTCACTGGACGTCTTCCGGGAGAGCCTCCGCCGACGCTGCTCGATTATTTCCCGCGAGATTACATGATGTTCATCGACGAGTCTCACCAGACCGTCCCGCAATTGCGTGGCATGTACGCCGGCGATCGCTCCCGTAAGGAAGTTCTTGTGGAATACGGATTTCGCATGCCCTCAGCGCTCGACAACCGCCCTCTCACGTTTGAAGAGTTCGAACATCGGACAAACCAACTCGTCTATGTGTCGGCGACGCCGGGGCCCTACGAATTAACAAAATCCTCAGGTGTGGTGGTCGAACAGATCATCCGGCCAACGGGATTAATAGATCCCGAAGTTGAGATTCGTCCAGTCAAGGGCCAGATCGACGATCTGCTGCACGAGATTCGCGCCCGGGTAGAGAAAGGCGAGCGAGTGCTGGTCACAACTCTGACCAAGCGCATGTCCGAGGATCTAGCCGAGTACTACGCTGAGGTCGGCGTGAAGTGCCGCTACATGCACTCCGAGATCGAAACCCTGGAACGAGTCAAGATCCTGCGCGATCTGCGCAAGGGCGAGTTTGATGTCCTGATCGGGATCAACCTTCTACGCGAAGGGCTAGATCTGCCCGAGGTTTCGCTCGTAGCGATTCTCGACGCGGACAAAGAGGGCTTCCTCCGTTCGTCCGGGTCGTTAATCCAGACCATCGGCCGCTGCGCGCGTCACCTGAACGGCCGCGCGATCCTATACGCCGACCGCATGACCGACTCCATGAAACGCGCCATGGACGAAACCTCCCGCCGCCGCGCTATCCAGACCGCCTATAACGAGGAGCACGGCATCACTCCAGAATCCATCGTTCGCCCGCTGGATATGTCTCTTGCAGCAATAGTAGCGGCAGACTATACAGACCTGACTGCGGGCGAGACCGAAGGCGTCCCCGAATTCAAAACACAAGAAGAAGTCGACGCCTACATCGCAAAACTGGAAAGTGACATGCGAGAAGCAGCCAAGCGCTTCGAATTCGAGAAAGCCGCCAAGTTGCGAGATACCGTCAAAGAATTGCGGACGAAGGAATTCCTCTTCGCGTAAGCCAAATAACAATACAGAGTACGCGGAAGCCTCTTTAAATTTCTGCGTCCTCAGCGTCCTCTGCGGTTGTGGTTTGTTACCGTCCGTACGCCGCGCTCGCCGCCATCGGCTTGCGGTGCATCGTGTACCCGTCGTAGGTTTCCTGGCGGAAGTTCAGGTTGGGAGCGCAGAGCTTTTCGGTCTGGCTGAGGAATAGATATCCACCCGGTTCCAGATAAAGGTGCAACCGCTCAATCAGAGCGGCGCGCTGCGATCGGGAAAGCTGCGGCAGCACATCCATACAAAAGATGCAATCGAACCGCCCGATGTACACAGGCTTGGTCAGGTTCATGGTGTTAAACGTCACTAAGCTGCGCAACCGTGGTTTCACCAGTAAATGGGCGCCATTGCTCGCGCCATTTCCGTTGCTGGAGTTCCCATTCGAGGATGCCGGATTTTGGGCTGCCTCCGCGCCATTGGAAGCCCCATTCGCACTCCCAATCTTCGAGAAGCTGGCGCGAATCATCGCCGGAGGCAATCCCTGCAGCGCCGATTGCGGATACAATCCGCGCTCCGCCGCTTGTATCGACGAGGGCAGCAGATCGCTGCCTACAATATGAATCGACCACTCCTTAGTCCCGTTCGAGGAACTGGCAGTCTCCAACACCCCACCATTCCGGTTCCCTTTTACCTCTTTGTTCCCGTTTCCGTTCGCTGAACCGTTGGCACTATTTCCTGACGCGTTGGGCATGGCTTCGCAAATCGCCATGGCAATGGAGTAGGCTTCTTCGCCAGTTCCACAACCCGCGCTCCAGATGCGAAGCGTGCAGGCGCCGTCATCCGACTTGCGCGCGTAAAGTTGCGGCATCACGTGCCGCGCCAGCGCGTTCATCGCTCCGGGATGACGGAAAAATCCCGTCTTTACATTCAGTACTCCGTCCAGAAACGCCGCCATTTGGGCCGGATCCATGTCGCAGCCGCGCAACTGGTCCAGCAGTGACGCCGGCGATTCCAACTCGTGTGTTTCCAGATATTCGGAAATGTGCGCGGCTAAGGCGCTATTGGGACAATCCAGTAGAACTCCCGTCTGGCGCTCGACGAGCAGGCGCAGCTCCGACAATTCGTGCTCGAGAATGGTGACGCCAGCAATCAATTTATGCATAAATCCTTTCCTCAAAAGCGCCGCCTTTTGAGGCCGCCGCCCGGGGGAGGAGAAGGTTCTCAGTCAGCTTCGAGCTCGAGCTACGAGTTCTAAGCTGCGAGCAAACCATCTTTCTCGTAGCTCGCGGCTCGAGGCACGTAGCTTCTTTTCTCAATCTCCCGCAGCTGTCGCCGCATACGACCGGCACGAATCCTGTACCGCCTGCTGTGCGACAACATTCATTTCCTTCTCCAATGACGAGAAGCGCTGCATGATCTCGTGAATGCGCAGCGTCATGTTTCGGATCGTCTCAATCTGCGCGCGCGTCTGTGCCGACAAGCTGCCGGGCTCGAGGAGCAACAGATCCGAGTTCCCCAGCACTGACGTCAGCGCGTTATTCAGGTTGTGACGCATCTCGAGCATATAGCGGCCCAGCGTCGCCTGCCGCTCAAGTTCCGAGCAGGAGGACTCCGCCGCTCGCGCCCGTGCCTCCGCCCGGGAACGATGAACCGCCTCGGCCGCCGCTAGTACCAGCGTCTCCAACCAGTGCTCGGTCGGACGCAGGATCGCCACCCGCGGCCAACGATCGCGCACCAACTGCGCCGTTGGCGCGTCCTGGCACACGCAGTAGATCGGCTGTCCCGTGGAATGCAAAGGCTCGAGCACAACGGAAAGAAGATCACGCCGCAACGGTCCGACAATAGCAGCATCGAAAACATCCGCCGCAAAACGGGGCCACAGCTCGCCGCTCAGGAGCGTAAACGTCGGAACGTTCCTCTCCATCTGCCAGCGGGCCGTAACCCGCCGCGAAAAATCGGCTTCATCCGAGATGATCAAAACGGTCGGTGTCTCCACGTGCGAACTTCCTCGTGCCTCTCCACCACTGGATTTCAGGAACGTGCTTTGCATGGCGTTCAGTTCTTTTTCTGGCTCGCGTCCGGATCCCACCCCGGCGCGCCCGACACTTCAAATTCGGGCGCATCCCCCGACGTCTCAGCCGGCTTCTTTGCCTTGCTCACCGGCGCCGCTGGTTTTGACGCAGTCCTCGCCGCGGCTCCAGCGGCCGCAGCTTTGGCTGCAGTCGCTGCCGGTTTTGCCACGGGCGCCGCCGCCTTTGCCACCGGGGCAGCTGCCGGCTTGGTTACCGCGGCCGCGGTCTTCGCGCCCGCCTGCGCCTTCGCCTTGGTATCCTCCGACTTTCCCCGTCCCAGCGCATGCTCGACCGAAGCACGCAGGTCCACCAACATTCGCAATGGACTTCCCGACGAGTACTCCGCCTGGAACATCACCTTCCACGATTGACAGATCATGCGCAGCCGGACGATTGGCTCCTGCGCCGAAAATTGCGCCCGACGGCAGTCCAGAGTTTCAATCCCTCGATCTTCCAACTCGGTCAAACCATCCAGAATGATGTTCAGGTCGCCCAGCATCAGCCGGAAGAATGCCCGCCGCATCAAGTATCCGAAGCGGGTGAATGCCGTCAGTGCAACCGGCAGATAAAACAGTTCGCCTGCCAGTCCCTTGGCTTTGCGTCCCTGTTCCAGAACGCCGCCGTGCAGTAGTTCATCCAGCGACTTGCACTTCCGAGCCGAATCCAGAACGCGGTCGAGCGCATTCAGCCACACCGGCGGTTTCAGCTCGATCTGCCCCACCACCGGCTCCATCGCCTGCGCCACATAAGCGAGATCCACTTCCGCATCGTTCAGCCCCGCGGGAGCAATCTGGCTGAAGTACTGCACCAGAAGAAAATCAACCTTGTCGCGGATCGCGTCGCTCTTCGTCTGCTTTGCCAGAAAGTGCTGCAGCAGGCTGACGATTCCTTCCTGATTGACCAGCGAACTAGTCTGCAGGAACTGCCGCAGCTGGTGTACCTGGATCGCGCCATCCATATGCTCGATCCATTGATTCGCGTGTTCCACCGTCTCTTTGCCCGGTGTATCTACGCCGGCCTCGAGCTCGGCGCAGGGCTTGGCTTCGATGGCAAACTCGCGCGCCATTTCGAAATAAATCGGATACAGCTTGCGCGCGCAACTCCATTGCGTAGCTAGATCCTGCACAGGTGTGGTTGGGGTCATGATTTCACGATCCAGTTGGGCACCTCGCGCTTGAAGCGGGCGGCCACAAGTGTTTTTCCTGGCTGACACTGCACGGCGACGACTCGAACCTCGACGTCAAATGTTCCGTCAGAATTTCGCAGGCGGAGATTGTCATCAAACTCCAGCGGTGTCTTGCACGCGAAGAGAACTTCGCGCGACGTGCCGAATTCAATCACCGTGCTCTCGCTGAAGTTTGGTTCCTGGCCGCCCTCGACCATCCGGGCAATCTGAACGGGTACGCGCATCGAAGTCGCATCCGGAAAAAAGCGCGCAAGTGACGCCACCGCGTTGGTGTCATACATTGCACGTCCCGTCGCTGCCGATTGATGCGCCAACCTTAAGATTCCTCTCAGTCTTAAAACTCTCTTCACAACTCGCTCTACGCTGCGAAATGCGGTCGGGCTCCCCCTCTTCCTGGTTTGGAAGAGCGTTGGGGAGCCGGAATCCGCGGTTCGATTGTGATACGGAGCAAGGTGGGCACCATCTCTGCGAACGAAAGGATTAGTACTCAGGGGAGCGATTTTTCATCGACTTAGCTCGCCAACTCTCGCCTCTTCCTTCGCCCCATGCCATCATCAGTCTCAACCTGAGATGCCCGTCTCACTTCGCTCGCATCGGTCCCTTGGAATCTCACCACCCTCTGCGGGCACTTCTAACGAAGTCTGTGTGTCGAATATAGGAATGTGCTCTTTGATAAGAAACGAAACGCAACAGAGCCGCGAAGCGGCGAAAGAACGCAGCCCACGGCGCAAGCCGTGGGTGACCGGGCGGAAAAATCCCAGCCCTGAAGGGGCGAAAGAGAGCTCTCACCGCACTCTATGCTCCGACCTATCCACTGCACACCCAAGATGGCTACCCATTTCCCAACCAATTCGTCTACTTGCTCGAACTCGTAGCCGTATATTTCGACCAACAACAAACAAATGTGGAACACACTCCCTGCCCGCTTTCTCACTCTGACTGCTGTTGCCGTTCTCACCCATGCTGCCGCCTCTCAGGAAACCCATCCCCTCTCCATCCCGCCCGACTCTCCGCGCTGGGACCTCGAGGGAAACGCCAAGCCAGCTGACTATCTCGGCCGCAAATGCCTTGCCCTCGACGGCGGCGCCGCCGTGCTGAAGGATTTCGAAATGCGCGACGGCATCATCGACGTCGACGTGGCCACGCCCGGCAAGCGCGGATTCTTCGGCTTCGACGTCCGCATCGATAAAGATGGCGCCAACTTCGAGGAGATCTATCTCCGCCCCCACAAATCCGGCCTCCCCGACGCAATGCAGTACACGCCCGTATTCAACACCGGCCGCAACTGGCAACTCTACAACGGCCCCGGATTCACCGGCGCCGTCGACATCCCACGCAATGAATGGTTCCACCTGCGACTCGAGCTCATCGGCGCACAAGCGAAACTCTACGTAAAAGACATGGAGACACCGGCCCTGGTCATGACCGATCTTAAGAGCGGCGTGCAGAAAGGTCAGATCGCGCTCATGGCCCTGATCGGCGAACCCTGTTTCTCCAACTTCGAAGTACGGTCCAACCCAGATGCTGCCTGGGAGCACCATCTCCCCTCGATGCCCCCGAATACCATCACTCATTGGAGTCTCTCGCCTGTCTACGATGCGCTCTCGCGGAATCTGGAACGCCCGCTCACCAAGGCCGAGAGCGACTCCATCCAGTGGCAACAGGTTGAAGCCGAGCCACCCGGATTCGTCGTCCTCTACCGCTATCGTCAAGCCCCACATCCCGCCGTGACCTTTCAAGGAGACTTCTCCAAACGCCTAGAGCCCCAGCCCGGCATGAAAGTTCTCTATGCCCGCACCACGATCCATTCGGATCTTGACCAGGTTCAAAAGCTCGAGATCGGGTACAGTGATGACGTCAGCGTCTTCCTCAACGGCAAGATTCTCTACCGAGGCCGCAGCGCCCAGGGATTCCGCGACCCCGGCTTCCTCGGCATCGTCAATCCCGAAAATGACGCCGTCTATCTTCCTCTGAAAAAAGGAGACAATGAATTAATGCTGGCCGTGAGCGAACTCGGCGGAGGCTGGGGATTTATCTGCCGCCTCTCGGAGATGGAACAATGACGCAATCAACTCCCACGCAAGCACTGACCCGGCGCGATGCCGCGCGGATCCTGGCATCCGCTTCCGTCGGCGCCTGGATCGCGGCGCGCTCCGCCTACGCTTTACCGATTTCTGGCGAAGGCACTCCAGTTCTGCTGCCCGGATCACCCATGTCCTCCGAGCGGCTCGCGCTAATCGAACGCTTCAAGAAAGATTCCGAAGGATTGCAAAACAAATTCGAGGCTCGCACCCACAAGAGCGACTGGGTGATGCCCTATCGCCTATTCCGCACTGAATCCCGCCCCGAATCCAAAGACAAGCTGCCGCTTGTCGTCTACCTGCACGGCAGCGGTGGACAAGGAGATGACAATGCCAAACAACTCGGTCTCGGAAACATCTTCGGCACGCGCGTCTGGCTCCTTCCCGAAAACCAGAAGGCTCATCCTTGTTTTGTGCTGGCACCACAATCCAATCGCGGATGGGTCCGCTACGATCCCGAACAACTGAAGAAGAACGAATATGAAATCGTCGCTGGCCCCGGCCAAGGCGTCTCTCTCGCGTTAGAAGTAATTGACGCCGTCCGCAAAGAGTTCCCCATTGATGACCGCCGCATCTACGTCACCGGCCAGTCCATGGGAGGCGCCGGAACCTGGAACATCATCGCCGCTCGTCCCGGATTCTTCGCAGCCGCAGTTCCCTGCTGCGGCGCCATCTCGAAAGACGACGGCACCAACTCCCTGGAGACGCCTCTCTGGAATTTCCACGGCGACTCTGACCAAACCGTTCCCCTCTCGCTCTCTCGCGACCGCATCGCAGCCAGAAGGAAATCCGGTGGACACCCTCTCTCAACCGAATACGCGGGTGTGGACCACAACGTCTGGGAGTGGGCCTACACCGAACCAGCGTTGATCGATTGGCTCTTCTCGCAAAAACACAGCTAAGGATTGCCTCGTCATCGACGACACAGAATCCGCAGGAAACATCACGATTCCCCTGTGTACCTCTGTGATCGCTGTGGTAAACAGATTTGTCCGAGGCCAACGCTTCTTCGCTACCTCACTGCAGCATCTGACTCGATTCCCGAATTGCCGCGTAACCCACGAAATCTCTCTTCGACAAAAGGATTGCAACACGATTACATTCCGGTGACATCCTCAGAGTCTCTGCCGCAATATAACCTCCGCGGGCCCCCCAAAAAATCAATCCATCGAATGGAAACTTTCACATGAAGAAATCCGTATGGACCCGCTCTCATGAGAGCTGGGTAACTCGCTTTTCGAATCAGATTGGTTACCGGATCGCCCTCGCAGCGATCCCTTTACTCGCGCTGGGTTCCGTTCAACTAACGGAGGCCCAGACGACGATTCAGGTCACAACCACGCAGCAAGGAGTCACCGACGCCAACCATTGCTCTCTGCAGGAAGCGATCTATGCCGCGGAGTTCGACAGCAACACGGCTATAAATCTGACCGATCCCGACCGCTTCTATCAGACCGGCTGTGTATTACAGGGCAATAGTGCACCATTCACGATCGTCCTGCAGAAGTCGGTGTACTCGTTCAACACTTTTTGGGATCGCGATGCGCACAACCCGTTCGGGTTGACGGCGACTCCGATTATTTTCACCAACATCACCATCCAGGGAAACGGAGCTACGCTGCAATGGACGGGCACTGGAAACTCCCGGTTGTTCGCCGTAGGAAGTGCATCGATCTTGGACACTTTGGATAACAAACCCGTTTCCGGAACAGGAGCATTGACGCTCGAAAGCGTCTACATCAAGGGCTTCAGGATAAAAGGCGGCGACGGAGCATGCGGAGGGGCCGGAGGTCTCGGCGCAGGCGGAGCGATATACGTCGGCAAGGTTGATTCCGGCGTCCCAACGCTCACAGTCGAAAACAGCACATTCGATTCCAACTTCGCCATCGGCGGCAATGGCAACGGCAACCACTCAGATTGCTTTGAAGCTGTTGGTGATGGTGCCAATGCAGGTGGCGGTGGCGGTGGCCTTTCCGGCAATGGAGGTGGTGGCGTCGCTGCTGGTGGAGGCGGCGGGGCAGGAGGTGGCGGCGGTGGCTCCAGAGGAAATGGTGGGAGTGGAACTGATGCTTCCGGAGGAGCTGGAGGAGGAGGTACCATCTTTGACGGTGGAGACGGTACCGCCACAGGGGGCAGCGGAGGATACCTCTGCGGTGGCTCAGGCGGCGGCGACACCAGTGGCCATGGCGCCACCTGCCCCGGCGGAGGAGGAGGTGGAGGAACAGCGAGCCTTAGCATTCTTCACGCTTTCAATGGGGGCGATGGAGCGGATGGTTCCTACGGTGGTGGTGGGGGCGGCGGTGGCGCCGGTTTCGATTTCGGTAACCATGATGGAAGCGGCAGTGGTGGTAATGGCGGTTTTGGCGGTGGAGGTGGCGGCTCAGGAACGACCCGGTCGCTCCTCAGTGGCAGCCATGGAGGAAACGGTGGGTTTGGCGGCGGCGCCGGCTTCGGCATAGGCACCGACATTGATTTGCACGGCGAACCCGGAAACCCGGGCCGCTTCGGAGGAACTGGCAATGGCAGTTGCTGTGGCGGCGGGGGTGGAGCTCTGGGAGGGGCCATCTTCAATGACAACGGTACGGTGATTGTCCGCAACAGCACTTTCACCCACAACGATGTGGACAGGGGAGAGGGTGGAGTCTCCGATGATGGCACGGACAGAGCGAGTAATGGCGGAGATTCCGGCGCGGCCATCTTCTCTTTGAATGGCTCGCTCACTATTGAAAACGCGACCATCAGCGACAACTTTGCTACCGGTGCCGGCGGTGGTGTCGTGGTTGTGGCAGACCCATTGCACACGGGTGCCACGGTGAGGTCGTCGTTCAAACTCTTTAACACCATCATTTCTCGAAACGGCGCCCAGGAGTGCATAGTGGCGGGCACGTCTGATCCGATCAACGGCACCAACGGCACTGTCGATGCGAACGGCAGCGGTAATTTGATCCTGGACAACAACGGATGCCCTGGCGTCGCAATCACAACCGATCCGCACCTTGCACCGTTGGCAGTCGACAAGCACAGCAAGACAGGTACACCTACCTTGGCGCTGCCAGTAGACAGCACTGCGGTCGATGCCGGCGATGATGACCATATCCTGGCAACAGATCAGCGGGGAGTTGCACGTCCGCAAGGCCCGCACAGTGACATTGGAGCTTTCGAATTCGCTCCTCCGTCTGCGAACTTGGCTCTGACCAGCCAAACCTCGGCCGCGCAGATTGTAGCTGGCAATCCCTTTATCTATACGGTGCAATTGAGCAATGCCGGACCAGATGATGCCGAGGACGTTGTCTTTAGCGATGTCCCACCGGCTGGCATAACCTTCACTTCCTGCAGTTCGACGGAGGGCAGCTGTACCATCTCCGGCGGAGAAGCGAGCCTTAACCTGGCAACTGTTCCTGATGGTGATACTGTCACAATCACGATTCAAGCCACGTTGAGCGCTACGGTGACCGACGGTACGAATCTGGTAAACGCTCCATCGGTAACATCCAGCACGGTTGACCCGGATACCAGCAACAACTCCGGATCGGCTGGATCGGCAACAATCACGGTGCATAACAAATCCGACCTGCTGGTGACCACGCAGTCCAGCCTAACCGTTGTCAACTTTGGGGGAACTCTGGTTTACACAGTGACGGTAACGAATCAAGGCCCATTCCAGGCGTCGGCCGTCACTTTGGTCGATCCACTCCCCGCGCATGCGTTATTTCTGTCGATAAACTCAGGCGGGGCCTCCTGTACGGTTCCGCCATTAGCACAGACCGGAACCGTTCAGTGCAGTCTTGGAAACATGGCAAGCGGAGCCTCGGCGACAGTGAGCTTCACGGTGCGGATTTCGATACCGCCGGTTCCGGCGTCGGTCACGAACACCGCAGTCGTTAGTTCGCCCAACTTCGATCCGAATCCGGCCAACAACTCCGCAAGTGTGACAACGTTGGTCTTCGGCAACATACGCTTGTAGAGAATCACATCCAGCCCGGGTACCCACCCCTGAAAAAGGTGGTGGGTGCCCGGTAGTTCTCTAGATATCGTTGTTTTGCGTCAGAACAGTTCTATTCCTGTGATCGCAGTTTTTGGTCAGTTCCACGTGTTCTAAACGAATGCACTCTTGCCACGCCGAAGGCGGCTGTCCCCACGCGGCTGTGGGCATGGTGCTTATCGAATGGGGCACTGCTCTTTGGAGAAGGGCATTACCCGAACTGACAGTTCGGCCATTCTGGTTCGCTTACCTCGCCGATAATGCCACTGATCTTTCTCGACTCTCGAGAACAGACGATAGCATTCGTTGGGGAGTGAGATTCGGATATTCTTTCACGCGAATGTAAGGTGTAATTCCACGATCATCGAGCCATTGCAGAAGTTCCCCGTTGCCGTAGGTGTTATCGGCCGCCACTCCCTGCGGTCACCGGCCGTGTCGTTCGTAGTAGCGATCAATCATCTCTCGGGCTGCCGCGCTCTCCTGACTTAAACGTGCCGCCGTGGCTTGCACCCCCACGATCACACAGCTTTTGTTGTCGATTAGATAGTTGTCGAAGTAACCCAGTTCGGCCGCCCGGTTCCCCTTGGTCAGGTAGGTTGAATCCGGGTCGGTGGTCGACACCTTGTCTTGCTGATGGATGGGTTCGCCATCGCCGTTCTCCTGCTCCAGTTCTTCCAGGTACTTCCGCGCGCCCTAGTTCACCTGCGCTGCCTCCCCCAACTGTTCTCGCAGATACGACTGTGATGGCTCGCGTTCGCCATGACGAAGCTGCCATCGACCGACATCTGCGCACCCTCGACCAGACCCGCAGCGATGCACTGTTCCACGATGTGCTCAAACAAGTCCTGAAACAGATTCGACTCCTGAAAGCGGCCATGCCGGTTCTTGGAGAACGTCGAGTGATGAGGAAGCTCTTGCTCGAATCCCAACCCGGGGAACCAGCGCCACGCCAAGTGCATGCGCAGTTCTTCCAGCAACTTCCGCTCACTCGTGATTCCAGAGATACCCCAGCAGCAGGATCCGCAACAGCACTTCGGGATCAATCGAGGGTCGACCGGTTTCGCGGTAAGACGCTCGCAGCTTCTCCCGCACAAAATCAAAACTAACGTGGCGGTCGATCACGCGCAGCAAGTGGTTCTCAGGAACCTGATCTTCGATGCGGAAATAGTAGAACAGCGATTCCGAGCGGGAGTGTTGCCCCATCATAAGCAGCCAGCCTCCCAGAATGGCGATCGCATACAGCATCACAAACTCTCCTCCGCTTATAACGTGGTTGTGTTCGCCCTCGTAAGCACCAACTCAGTGACTTTTTCAACACCAACGCTATTTATCACCAAATGATAGAGAGCGCGTGGATCGATCCCGCATTCGGTTCTTTGGACTTCGGCGGCTCGCCCTCTTTGGCCCCGCTGCTCACAGAAGTCAGCATGCAGGCCAAGTTTGCACGCGATTGGCATGACACTGCCATATCCCGAGAATCTTGGCGCCTAGATAGCCCGTACCATGTCTTCCCCGATTGTTTCACCCCGAGGTTCAAAGCAGGGTAGCCCGGCCTTAAGACCAGATCCCAAACGTAACCACACAAAAGTGGGCCAGGTAATGATTCGTGCTGGCAATGGGAGCAAACGGCGGATCAGGTTAGATTGGGGCTGCGGAGGGACTGATAATGAAGAGTTTTATGGTTCTCCTTGCGGTTATGGCTCTCGGAGCATTAGGCACGTCGCAAACCACCAAACCAGCCGATGATGCGCGTTGTTCCCAGGTTCGGTTTCAATCGGCACGCACGCCGCCTACTTACGACGGGCCGGGTTTCGGCACAGTCGAGTATTCAAGCCCCGACGAACCATTTATCGTGCCTGCCGGATGCTTTCAGTTTTTCTGCTCACAAAAGGGAGAGACATATCGAATATTGAGCTGTCCCAACCTGAAGATGAGGAGTTTTGCGCGCAGCCAGTCTGCAGCCTCTGCCGTAAATTCCGTGCCGTCGAACTACCAACAGACTGACACGCCAGACGCTGCGACGAGAGATCGTTCACCGCAGTAATACGCCAAATTGAACGGGTCCATGAGTGCTATGGCGATGTTTCGACAGCTACCAACTAAAGGCTCGCAACTAGTGCCTGCGTGAGCCTCTCCACTGGCTCCTTATAGCCTCGCTTCCAGTCCTTGAATGCTGACCAGAAACGATAAATGCTAG
>Ga0070712_100000950_pt1 | contig 17422 bp, 10 predicted proteins | sample LARL81metaG_FD_71396 | JGI IMG/M metagenome (GOLD analysis project Ga0070712, IMG submission 71396) | Corn, switchgrass and miscanthus rhizosphere microbial communities from Kellogg Biological Station, Michigan, USA - LAR L8-1 metaG | ecosystem: Host-associated > Plants > Roots > Rhizosphere ...
AAACCATGGTGTCTCCGGCTTGAATCGCGGCATTCACAACACCGATCACTTCGCCCTGGCTGATGGGCGGCGCCTTGCGAATTCCGTAGATTCGATCCACTTCTTTTTCCCACTCCGCGCGGAATCGTACAACGTTCGTTCGGTAACTTTCTTCGACGGCGTAACCCGCGACAGCGGTGCGAAGTTCATCGAGGGTCGCAAGGGCATCGCCGGTCAAAGGCAGCGCCGCATGTTTGTAGGCATCGAACTCCGCCACATTTATGTTAACGAAGCGCACGTCAGGATTTTGGAATGCGGTTTTGGAAGCGCTGGTGAAATCGCTGTAACGCGTGCCAATGCCAATAATCAGACCCGCTTCTCGCGCCAGAATATTTGCGCCCGGCGTTCCGGTTACTCCGACCGCGCCGACTTCCTGCGGATGGTCATACAGGAGAGCACCTTTTCCCGCCTGGGTCTCACAGACAGGAATGCCCGTGGCCTCCGCGAACTTTGCCAACGCTGCGCTCGCCTCGGAATAGAGCACTCCTCCACCTGCAACGATCAGCGGTTTCTTGGCCCCATGGATCCATTCCGCGGCCCGCTTCAGCAGAACTTGATCGCATCGGCTACGAGGAATCACCCAAACACGCTTTTGGAAAAACTCCTCGGGAAAGTCGAAAGCCTCCGTTTGCACATCTTGGGGAAGGCTGAGGGTGACCGCTCCCGTTTCCGCGGGCGACGTTAAGACGCGCATCACTTCCGGCAAGGCGGTCAGCAACTGTTCTGGGCGCTGAATCCGGTCCCAGTAGCGTGAGATCGGCTTGAAGCAATCATTTACCGAAACGTCTTGGGAACTACCGGACTCCAATTGTTGCAGGACTGGCGACACGTTGCGCCGGGCAAAAATATCTCCCGGCAATAAGAGAACGGGGAGGCGATTTACGGTCGCAAGCGCCGCGCCCGTCACCATATTCGTGGCACCGGGGCCGATGGAAGTGGTGCAGGCCAGGGTTCTCATTCGGAAACTAGCTTTGGCGAATGCGGCCGCGGTGTGGACCATGGCCTGTTCGTTTCGACAGAGGTAATACTTCAAGCCGGAATCCTGTTCGAGAGCCTGTCCAATTCCAGCGACATTGCCGTGACCGAAAATTCCGAAGATACCTTCAATGAAGCGGTACTCCTTGCCATCGCGAGAGGAATGCTGCTTCTGCAGATAACTGACAATCGCCTGTGCAACAGTCAAGCGGCGCTTCATGGAGTTATTCTCCTTGCGTATTATCAGGGCTGATGGGCATTAGCATGCCGCAGAAACAACCACCAGACCAGTTGGCGCGCACGGTCCGGCGCTGTGCGGAGAAATCATTTTTTCGTTACCAGAGGTAACCGCGAATCCGTATCCTTCCAAGTCGTTTTGAGCCAAACGTGTTGCGGATCTTCTGTAACCGCCAAGGTGCGCGAGGTTCCCGCGAGAAAATTTAAGTAGTAGACGTTGTAGCCCGGTCCGGCCACCACGGGATGATAACCGGACCGTACCAATACCGCGTCACCATCTTTGGCACAGACCGTAACGTTCTGTGCGCGGTCAGGCGAATACAACCGTTGCAGGGCAAATCCTTCGTCTGGATGGTCGATGCGGTAATAGTAGATTTCGTCGAGGTCCACTTCCTGCGGAGGATTATGCACGTCGTGCTTGTGCGGCGGATAACTGGACCAGTTACCACCCGGCGTGTACACCTCGATCACCACCAGTTTGTCCGCGGGGAAGTCGGGATGAATGATGTCCACGATCTGGCGGGAGGCATTCCCTCCGCCGCGCAAACCGGTGACAACATCGTCGGGAGTTACCAATTTGGGCTCCAGCTTGGCTTCGGAAGGTACGCGACACTCCGCAATTTCACACGCGGTGTCTGCTCTGAAATTTACGGTGTGGCCAGTCGGAAGGTACAGGCAGTAGGGTAGTCCATCAAACACATTTTTTCGGGCGCCGATCGCTTGCGGACCTTTTCCCCAATTCGCCGTGCAGCAGCCGCCCAGTATCACGAACGCCGCTTCCTCGCTCTTGGTAGCAGCTTCGAAGGTTTCGCCGGGATTCAGGCGGCGCGCGGACATGCTCATCCATTCCCACTGCACGCTGTCGCGGGAAAAGCGTAGCATTTCGCCGGACTGCTCTTTCGTAAGCTTCTTAGAATGGACGACAGAGGGTAGTGAACTCATGCACACTCCTCGGAGCGCTCAGCCGACATGCTGCGGCGTCAAAGCGCTTTGACATATTATAATATCGGGGCGAGAAATGTGCTCGATAATCCGTAAAGCCTTGGTTTGTGATGAATCTCGCCGGTGTATAAGCGGATAGAGCACATTCGCTGAAGAAAGGGCTTGGACTGCTTGTCGCGACGTTCATAACTGGTCCCTTAATATTTTATGTACCGGCACTCGTGTTATCTTTACGTCTGCGCGATGCCGGACCGTCGCTGGCCAATGCCAAACCATCAGTATTAAACTTCCGGTGGCAGCAATTGTCCCCGTGGATGCCGAAATGTTTCGGGGAATATCGAGAAAAACCGAAAAGGATGAGACTCTTTTGTCGGCGTGCGGAGGAATGCGTTGAAGGCGAAAAGCAAACGGGTGCGACGACACGTTACGATTCGAGACGTCGCTAAGGCGGCTGGCGCTTCGGTATCGACAATTTCGGCAGCCCTGAACAATTCCGATTATGTCAGCGCGGACATGCGGAGCCGGATTGAGAATGCCATCAAGGAGCTGAAGTATCGCCCCAATGACTTGGCGCGCGGTCTGCGGCTGCAAAAGACGCATTCGATTGCGATCGTCGTGCCGGATCTATCGAATAATTTTTATATCGAGTTGGTACGAGGCGCTAAGGATTATTCCGCCTCGGCAAACTACACAGTTCTGATTGGCGATTCGCGGGATAGTTGGGAGGAGGAGCGAAATTACCTCGATTCATTTCACAGAAGGCGCGTTGACGGCGTTGTGCGCGTCCCCGCCATCGATGCCCTGAAGGGAAAAGGAAAAACGGATCTGGGAAATCTTCCGGTGGTTTATGCAGACCGTTATCCGCTCACAAAGGATCGCTACGTCGGTAGAGTCGGAATTGATAACCGGCGGGCGGCGGACAGCGCCACGCGGTACCTGCTCAGTCTGGGCCATCGCAAAATGGGCATCATCACGGGCGATCCTTCGAGTGGAACATCCGTCGACAGGTTGGAGGGATTCCTGCAAGCGCTACGCAACGCCGGAATCCGTCCAGACCGATCAATGATCCATAGCGGCCACAACGACATGGAAAGCGGGCACGTCCACACGATGCAATTGCTGACGAGAGCCGACCGCCCGACGGCGATTTTCTGCACAAACAATATGATGGCTTTGGGAGCTTTGGCCGCCATCCAAGAAATTGGTCTGGTGTGCCCGGAGGAAATCAGCCTGCTGGGATTTGATGATTTTTACTGGGCGACTTTGTTGCGCCCGAGGCTCACGGTAGTTCGTCAACCAGCGCGAGAACTGGGCATGATCGCGGCGCGAATGTTGATCGACCATCTGGAAGGACGGCCCAGCGTTCCCACGCCCACGCTACTGGCGACGCAACTGATGGTTCGGGATTCTTGCTGTCCACCGAAGGCGCCTGCGCCGCGCTGATTATTCGATGAATGCCACTGAGCAGTGGCTATCCCGAACTGCTCCCGAGCGGCCATAACTTCATTACCCGTGCCCGCAAGAAATACAGGCCCAGTCCCGCTAAAAATAGAATGATTGCGGTGCCGAGGTACTGCCGTTGATCCGGCGTGATCGCCACGAAGATCCATCCGGTCAGTGCGACCAGCGCCGGGAGCGGGTACAGCCACATTTTATACGGAAGCGAGATTTCCCTGCGGTAGATGCGCATGGCGAATATGGCAAACACCTGGGGGATAAATTGAAAAACGATTTGAATGATCATGAGCGCGGAGACCAGGCGCTCCAGCGAAAACCAACAAAGCGGAATTGCTAAGGCGTTAATCACCAGAAGCGAGACGGTGGGGAAGCGTCCTTTGGCATGAACACTGCCCAATACTTTAAAAAAATTACCCTCGGCGCCCGCCGCGTAGAGAATCCTGGAATAGCCCAGGCTCATGGTAAAAATGCCACCGAGAGTGGCAGCGAGAATCAAGGCGGTCATGATCGAAGCGGCGCGAGAACCGTGAATCTTACCGATAAATTCAGAGACCACGGCATGCGACACAGCCGCGTCGCGCCAGGGAATCGTTCCAATAATCACCACGCTCATAAAAAGGTAGAGAACGGCTACGACCAGAACCGACAGGACGATAGCGCGCGGAATGTTTTTGGTCGGATTTTTTACTTCGCCGCCGAGGTACGTAATGTTGTTGTACCCGCCATAGTTATACATTGCGATTAAGGTGGCACTGGCAAGGCCGTAGAAAAACGTCTTGGATAGACGAAACGCACCCGGCGGAAAATCGAAAGCCATCTTCGGATTCATGTGGATGATTCCCGTGGTGATGACCCACAGCATGGCGGTTAAAACGACGGCAAGCATCACCACAGAGAGCCGGCCAACCGTTTTTATGGGGCGATAAAGAAGGAAGGTAACCAAAACGCAGACTCCAGCTGCGACTGCACCGACGCCGGTGTGCGTCAAGCTTGGCAAAACGTAGTGCGTGTAATCCGCAAACCCTACGCAAGCGGCGGAAATGGCCAGCGGTGCGACAAACATGGTTTCCCAGAGAAAAAGAAACGAGAACAACCGCCCCCAGGTGCGCGGGTTGAAAGCTTCTCGGAAGTAAATATAGGAGCCGCCAGCGCCAGGCATGGCAGCGCCAAGCTCTGCATACACCATGCCGTCACAGATGGAAAATAACGCACCGAGGAACCAGCCAAGAATGGCTTGCGGCCCGCCCATCGCAGAGATAATGACGCCGATGGTGATGAACGGCCCAATTCCGATCATCTCCAGCATGTTGACCGCGGTGGATTGAATCAGTCCCATGCCGCGGATCAGTTTTTCCGAGGCTTGGGCGATCTCGGGCGGAAGAAGAGGCGAAGGACTTTCAGTCATTTAGGGTCCATGGTAAAATTCGTGATCCAGATAGCGAGGCGCAATATAGCAGCGTCTTGGCCAACCGACAAGGGCCGATGTGACGAAAAATACTGAAACGTTTCGGCACAATTGACGATGCGGAGAGGCAGGCAGCATATTGGCCGCAGGAGGCCCCGCGAGAATGTGAAATGACCGTGGACAACCGAGGGAACGGTACGCTAATCTGCGTACAAAATTGAGGCTCCCGGACCATGGAACAGATTACGCGAAGAAATGTTTTGCTAGGGGGACTCGCACTGCCTGCGATCCTCGAAACCACGTTTCGAGAATCCCAAGGTACTGATGACGCCACCAAAAAGCCGAAACGATTTGAGGAGGTGGCGGGTTTTGAGGTCGCACAGGCCATTTCCGAGTGTCCGCTGGCGATCTTGCCTTTGGGCAGCATGGAGTTTCACGGCCCGCACAACCCACTGGGTTCGGACTCCATCATCATTTCAGGAATTGCCGAAAATGTCGCGGCGCGCACCAACGGTCTGTTATTCCCTGTTGTGAAGTTCACGCAGTGTCCGGCACACACGGCCCACTTTCAAGGAACGCTATCGGTCCGTCCTGAAGTAATGACCATGTACCTTGCGGACCTACTTCGAAACATCCTGCAGCTTGGCTTTCGCAAAGTTTTCATTCTGAACGGACATGACGGCAACATCGGGCCAGGGCGTGGGGCGATTGCAGAGGTGGCGAACGAGGTGAAGGATGCCGCGTTGTTATTTGCCAGTTGGTGGGAATTTGTTTCGAGCAAGAAACTGAATGCCCTGGGCTTATTTCATCAACCGAATGGCGGCCATGGTCACGGAGGGCCGCTGGAGACTTCTGCCGTTGCCGCGTTCCGGCCGGAATTGATTCATCTAGACAAGGCGCGAGATTTGCCTCAGCCGCCTGACCTCTCCCACGATGGGCCGTATTTTCTCCAAAAGTCTTCCGCAGCAAACTGGCCGGGATATTCCGGCCACGTGAGCGAAGCTTCCCCGGAGATAGGCCGCCAAGTCGTGAAAATAAGCGAAGATGCCATCGTGCTGCTGATCGAAAATTGGCTGCGTAATCCGGAGGCCCCGGGAAGCTGGTAAGTTGTACACGAAGACTGAAACAGCCGACAATCGGTAGTTGGAAATTCGTCAACGCCGGATCGAGGGGCCGGGACAAGTGATTACCGTGCCAGGCAATGAAGTTTGGGGACGTTACGCCGCACTCGGCTGCGTTTCCTTGCTTTTCTTCCTGCTGCAATGGAATGCCTGTGCGCAAAACAAAACTGCCGCACCGCAGAATCAACAACAGTCCTCCGGACCGTTGCAGTCGGCTCAGTCCGCTCTCGAGAGTGGAAATCCGGAACAAGCGATACGGATCCTCTCGGATTATCTGCGAACTCACCCGGAGGACTCTCGCGCTCGCCTTGCACTCGGCGAAATCTACGAGCGAACGGGACAGCTGGAAAAAGCTGAACCATTGCTGGAGCGCGCCGCGAATGCCAGCCACAGCGATCCGGAGATTCGCTTGCAGTGGGCCGTGGTTCTTGCGCGGCTCCACAAATATAAGGAGGCGGAGAGCGCCCTGGCCGGGCTATCGCCGCCAACCGATCGTGAGGCAAGAATTAGATTTTATCGCCTGAAGGCTTCGGTAGCTCTGGGGTTAGGGAAAGCGACCGCAGCGGCGTCAGAGATGGAGAAGGCGTTGGCTCTGAAGCCCGATGACGAGGGGCTTACGCTGGCCACGGCAGCGGCGCAATTGCAATCCGGCAATTGGCAACGTGCCGCGGATCTTACGAAACCAATCTTTGGCGCAACTCACGCTCCGACAGCCGGACTGATGCTTCTGGAATCGCAACTGGGGGCGAATATGGATTTCCAGCCAACGTTGGATGCTCTTCGCGCAAACGCCAGAAACACTCCGAACGAGCTGGCGATCCGGCAGCGTTTGGCGGAATTGCTTGTAGCTCACAGCAAATTTTCCGAATCGGTTGAGGATTTCCAGAGAGCCAACGAACTTAGTCCCGGCCGAAGTGATCTGCTGTTCAACCTCGCTCTGGCGCAATTCCAAGCGGGGCGCCTGGATGACGCGCTGGCGAGTGCGGGAAAGTGCATGGAGCTTGGCGACACCGCCGATTTGGAGGATTTGGTTGGTGACATCCAGGAGGCGCGTGGCGACAATCTTGCCGCCGCGAAGAGCTATCAGGCAGCGGTGGCGCTAGCTCCAAACGAGGAGAAATATCGATTGTCGCTGGCGCTCGAGTTGATACGCCACAAAAGTTTCGAAGCCGCCAAAGCGGTTCTTGAGCAGGCGGACCAGTTGTATCCGAATTCGTGGCGCATCCACTTCGCGCTCGGGATGATCGAGTATTTTGTGGGAAACGAAGACGAAGCCAGCCGAGTTCTGCTCCACGCGGCAGAACTGTCTCCGGAACCACCTGTCGCGCTGAAGTATGTGGGCGACATCCAGATGGACCGAGCGGCCGGGCCTGACGGCACGGTGACAACAGATTTGTGTAAGTACGCTGACCTTCATCCCAAGGAAGCGACCATGCAGTACTACTGTGGAGCGCTGCTTATTCGCAAGGATTACGCGGCTGAAGACAAATCAAACATGACGAATATCCTAAGGCGCTTGAATGCGGCGGCAGAACGACTTCCCAATGACCCTGGGCCGCACTGTCAACTGGGGCGGGCGTATCGGTGGTTGGAACAATGGCCAGCGGCACTACGCGAATCGGAAATTTGTGCTCGACTGGACCCGGACTCCGCCCAAGCGCACTATCGACTCGGGCAGATTTATCGTCACGAGGGTCAACAGGAAAAAGCTAAGCAGGAAATGAGCTTGTATGAAACCGCGGCAAAGCGCGTCGCCGATGAAAACGCGCGGCGCGATGAGACCATGAAAACGTTTCTGTACTCGATTCAGAAAGAAACACCGAACCATAACTGAGTTCGGTCTTGGGTCCGAAGAATCCACTCCATTCAGTCAGCGCTCATGGCAGTGTATGATTCGCTCCGCTGTGGATTATTCCTGGTGTGCGCCTGCGCGCTCAGGATTCTTGGCGAGACTCACCATGTTGGCAAAAAGGCGGTAGGCTCCAGGAACGCCCTCGGGCAATTCCCGATAGAACGCATACGCATTGTAGATGTACACCCCTTTGCCGTAGTTCGCGTAGACCAGGCCACCCTTCTGGGGTTCCTGGCCGGGATCATGCGTCTCCAACAGCGGCACGTACGAGGCATCCCAGCTTTCCAGAAACTTTGAACCACGCTCTTCCACCCAATTCTCGAAGTCTTTATTGGTAATTTTGTTGGGCCAGGTGAACACGGGATTCTTGGGGGCAAGGATCTGGACTTGCGAACCCTCGTCGGTAACTTCTTCCGGATTCGATCCCATTTTGTAAGGGAATGGACCGTAATTGTGGTCGTATTCCGTCGTGTTGTATTGAACGATGAGCACGCCGCCGTTCTTCACATAATCGAGCAGGCGTCCGTTGTTGGTCTTGACGTCTTCACGCGCGGCATACGCGCGGACGCCTAAAATGATAGCGTCAAATTTCGAGAGGTTCCCGTTGGCGAGATCCTCGGAAGAGAGAAAGTGAACGTGGATGCCAAGATTCTCGAGGGCTTGCGGGACTTCGTCGCCCGCTCCAACGATGTAAGCAACATTCAAACCGGGAGCGACCTTCGCGTCAACGCCGGTTGTTCGGTAAGTCGAGGCGCGATAGAGGTTGTAAGGACGTAGGCCCGCATAACCGACCGTGTGGTAGCCCTCTTTGTACTCGTGACCGTCGTAGGTTGCTACGGCCGTAAGAGTGTACGGTTTCTGTTCAAGGCCTTGAGGGACCACATGGAAGATCAAGGACTGATCGTCACCGTCTTTCGCGGTTGAGAATTCCTGTTGCGGAGCGTTCCATCCATCCGGCAGGGTGAGTTTTACCGTTCCTTTCGCCGGGCCTTTGACATTGCTGTGTATGGTGACAGTCAGGTCGAAAGACTTTTCACCGAGGGGCACGATTCCTGCTTGAGGCGCAATGGAAACAGAAATGGCGGGCCCGAGGGCGAGTGGCTCGAACACCGTGCCTGCGCCGTTCACACGACTGACCGACTGGACCACTTGCGAGACTTCGAAGGGAACGCCGTCGAAAGTAAAGTGCAGTCTGGCGGCGATCGGATAGGGAGCTAGAGGCAGATTGAGATATTTCGGCTCGATGATGTCGTAGTAGGGCTGCTCGACGTTCGGCCGCGTGAAGTACGGTCCGGTGAATCCGGCGTTCTGGGGAACGTGGACGGTGAATCGCAAATCCTTGGATTGGTTTCCGGCTAGCGTACCTCCTGATTGAGTTGCGGGATCGATGGTCCATTGTTCGCCTTGTGGAGTTTCCAGAACCACGCTTCCCAGATTTACTGGCACGCTGGTGGGATTTGTGGCGTGAACCTTCACCCAGAATTCTTGTCCGGGAATCGCCACTTGGAAACTCGCGGGATAGCCGAAGAAGCGCGCAAACGGCCCAGACGGTTCTTTCTCTGGCGCAACAGTTGCCAAAACAGATAATCCCAAAGATTCCGCAAGGGCATTTTCGAACTGTGCTTGCTTCACCTGGAGTTCGTGGGTTACGTCAAATTTAGAATCAGCGCTCAGGCCACTTCCTGCGACCTTGGCGATGAGATCGTTTGTCGCCTTCAGGCCAGCAGCGAGAGTCTGCGCAATCGCTTCCGGATGTTGCGCGGTGAAATCGGCCGCGGCTTTCTCGACAAGAGAATTGATCTGGCTCAAGCCGTCCTTCAGGAAGCCGGGCGCGCTGCCGCCTGCTAGGCTGGCAATGCCCATGAGCGAAACATCGATCCCATCGAAAATGGAAGCTTCCTTGTCTTGCGCCGGAATCAGCGATGCAAAACGATGGTAGGGATTCATCTCCGGTTCGGCGGGAGGCAAGCCGCTGCCTCCGTTCTGTGACTTTTGGTTACCCAGGCCGAGACGAGACACTTGCACATAAGTGAGCCCGAGAAGCGGGCCATACTCTCCAGCGGGAATCTCCACTGATGTGAAGAGTTCGCCTTTGATTACAGAGTTGTCCGTATAGTTTCGAAACTCCGCGGGATAATATTTTCCATCGGCATAGTCGTAGATTCCTTTGTCGGTGATGTGGGCAAACGGCACACGCGCGTAGTCCTTGAGAGGCTTCCAGGGACGCAACCCTTCTTTGATCTGCTCGGGAAACATGTTGGGATCGCCCGCGGCTTTGAAAACTTCCTGCGCCATCTGCCCGGCCACCTGATGGTTGCCGTGCCCGTCCGTGCGCCCGCCGACAAAAACGGAGGTGATCACGAGGGGACGCGTCATGCGGACAACTCGGACCGCATCGGAGAGCACACGATCATGGCCCCATTTTTCCAAAGCTTCTTCCCTGGTCTTCGAAAAACCGTAGTCGATTACTCTGGTCCAGAACTGCTGTGTACCGTAATAGCGATCCGCTGCAAGGAGTTCTTCCGTACGGACCAAACCCAGCGCGTCGAAATAATCCGAAGACATGACATTCGCGCCGCCTTCGCCGCGATTTAGGGTGAGCAAGGAGACGCGTGCCCCTTGCCCTCGGGATTCGTAAGTCAACATTCCACCGTCCTCGTCGTCCGGGTGGGCGGTAACCATGAGCACGCTGGCGCGTGTATGGAGTTTCTGCAAACTTTGCCAAAGCGCCGCCACACCGCGGTCAAACGAAACAGCCTGCCCTGCGGTCGAAGGTTTCGAGTTCACGGCGATAGGCGATTGCGCCATCAAGGGCGCAAGAAGCAGAGTGAGCGCCATAACAGTAACCACTGTAGGGCTGAGCTTTCCCGGTCCTGATGTCATTCTTCCTCCTATATGTTGCTGATGTCTTGCGCAAGATCTTCCGGTTCGTCGCGATGCGGGTCTTTCTCGCGCGTTCAAGTGTGAACTCGTCTGGCGGCTTTTATCGCTTACTTCCGGCGACGCGATTTTCATTTGAAGAACCGCATTGTACGTTCGCGAGAGACAAAGTCAACAAAAATCCCAAAACGTTTTGGCATGCATGGTTAAGCCCGATTCGCGTTTCGACCGAGGCGGCAAAGAGTACCGGCAAACAGGGCCGATTTTGCATTTCGGCCAGATTTGACATTCGGCCAGATTTGACTTGACAAGCCAATGTTGCGAATGGTATTCCTCCACAACATTCGAGCCGAATCGTTTCGGCATGCCTGGGGGTGGGCAACGAACCGATCTGTTATCCGTTAGTTTTCCCATCCCATGTGTGACGTTTCGTTTTGGCAAGCGTCTTTCTTGCGGGGGTTGTTAGGCGCATACTCCGGCAAAGGTAAGGTCGCTTGAGTCATCGGTGCTTTCGTGAGGGACACGCTTCGGGGGGTGCCAGAGGCCGGAGCCGTACACCACAGTTCGATGGGTGGCAGGCGAGTGACCACTACCATGGGTGAATCAAGGGGAAGCTCTTCGAATCTGGACATGGAGGGAGCAATGAAGCGACGGTTTGATTCTCGAAGATTATTTTACTGGGGAATTTTGATCTTAGCGGCAGTGGTCATTTGTGTTCAGCCGGCGGCTGGCCAGATCGACCGCGGCGCCATCGCGGGGAAGGTATTAGACAGCTCAGGGGCCATCGTTCCGAAAGCAACGATAACGGTCACGAACAAGGCTACCGCCGTTTCTTTGACGACACCGGTCAATGACGCGGGGGACTATCAGGTTCTGGCGTTAATTCCCGGAATTTATACCGTAAAGGTGAGCGCAGACGGATTCCAGACGGCGGTCCAGGATGACATTGAAGTGCACGTGCAGGACCGCCTCTCGCTCAACTTTGTCCTGAAGGTAGGCTCAGTGAACCAGCAGGTTTTGGTCAGCGGAGCCGAACCACTCCTGCAAACACAGACTGCAGATGTGGGAGGCGTGGTTAACGAGGAGCAGGTGAATGATCTGCCGCTTAACGGGCGCCGCTATGCCGACTTGGCTCTCCTGGAACCCGGCGTACAGAAGTTTTATGGCGCGGCGAATCCTGCGCCTGATCGCTTTAGCGTCAACGGAAACCTGGAGCTCCAGAACAATTTTCTGATCAACGGGATCGACAACAACTCCTGGTCGGAGAATCTCCAGGAATTGTCGGTGCAAGTTGTTCAGCCACCACCCGACGCGATCCAGGAATTTAAGATTCAGACGCGTACGTACAGCGCGGAGTTTGGAAATTCCGCGGGCGCAGTGATCAACGTATCCATCAAGTCGGGCACCAACGCATTTCATGGAGATCTTTTCGAATTTGCCCGCAACGCCGTTTTTGACGCAAATTCCTGGATCAATAATGCCAATGATTTGAAGCGTGGCCGCTTCACCCAGAATCAATATGGTGGAACGGTCGGTGGTCCGATCTTGAAGGATAAACTATTTTTCTTTGGCGACTACGAACGTTTCAGCAGCCGGCAATCCACTACCATCTCCAGCGTGGTTCCGACACCGCTTATGACGCAAGGGAATTTCACGGAATTGCCGTACTCTTTGAGCAACCCACTTGTCCCCGGCCAGTCCGGCTGTTATGTCGGCAACATACTTCAAGCCACGAGTTCCACCGGGCAAACTTGCCTGGACCCGGTTGCCTCCAAAACCATGGCGCTGCTTCCAGCTCCGAACGTCGCTTCTCTTGTAGCGGCTCAAGGCACGCCGGGCAGTTGGACGGGACTCCCGAATTACGTCTTCTCCACCCCGGTGCCCGACGATGTTTATTCGACAGACGTGCGGGTCGATTACAACCTCAATGCTAAGAATCAGATTTACGGCAGCTATAGCTATCGTCATGTGACTCGCGAGGATCCGCCGTGGACCAGCGATGCTGTCGTGGGAAATGGCAACTTTGCAACGACTTATCGCTGGCATCAACAACTCGTCGCTATAGGGTGGACGCACACCATCTCCAACACGTTGACGAACGATGCGCGTTTCGGTTTCAATCGCGATTATGCCCATAGCGATCCGGTCGGTGTACCTCTCGGTACTTCTCAAGCAGAATCACTGATCGGTTTGACGGGAATCCCAGACGGGCCCGGCACTGCGGGACTACCCCCGATCGAAATCAATGGCCTCACGCGCATCGGCACGTCGCCTTGGCGGCCGCAGTACCAGATTTCCCAAGCTTGGAACTTCATCGATAACGTGAGCTGGCTCAAGGGTAACCACAGCTTCAAATTCGGCTACCAATATCTGAGAAGGTCCGACAATTTCCTGGACATCCGAGCCCCCCAGGGTGAAATACAGACGAACGGAGTCTATACCGCCGGTGGAGCATTCGGTCTGCCGGATTATCTTCTTGGCAACGTGGATGGGGTGCATTTCACGACTCCTCACGTGGTCCATTATTTCCAACCGGGCCATTCGTTCTACGCAACCGACACGTGGAGGACAACTTCGAAACTTACTCTTACGTACGGCCTGCGTTACGAACTGTTCGCACCGATTCTGGACCGCGCCAACGATACAACGAACTTTACGACCGCCAACGGTGGCGGGCTGGTCACGGCAGCGAGCAATGCGTCCGGCTGGTATGACCGTGCCTTGATCCATCCGGACCTTAACAATTTTGCGCCGCGACTTGGTTTTGCGTACCAGATGACCGATCGCCTTGTGTGGCGGGGTGGATATGGAATCTTTTACCAACACAGCAATCGCATCGGTTCGGAGAGCTTGCTGCAGTTGAACCCGCCTTTCCTGCTAGACACACAGCTGAATCAGAGTGGCGCCAACACCGTCTTCCAACTGCAGAACGGATTTCCCTACGACACCATCGTAAATTCGGGAGTAAATCTGCCCGGCCTTCAGATCCGAGCGCAAGATCCAAATCAACGCGCCGGTTACGTCGAGCAGACGAGCTTCGGGCTGGAATACCAAGTCGCAAGAGACACCGTAGCTTCGGCGACCTACGTCGGCAATTGGGGCCGAAAGATGTATCGGGTGCGGGACTATAACCAGCCGCAAATTACAGGTTTTGATGGCGGCTGCCCGATCCTGGCGTATCCGTACGCCAACCTGAACACGGTGAGCAACGTTGATACCTTCACTCCTGGATCCTGCGCAACCACAGGACAGCATGCTTACCTGGAGTATGCGTCAACCGATGGCAATACGGACTACAACGGTTTGGAAGTTTCTTTGCGCCGACGGATGTCCAGAGACGTCAGCTTCAATTTGGGCTACACGTTCAGCCACGGGCTCGCCAATTTCGGTGACAACCTCACAACCACGCAACTCCCGCAAAATTCCTATAACTACGCCGCGGAAATGAGCAATTCCATTCTCGATATTCGCAGCCGCTTCATCGGGAATTTTATTTGGGAATTGCCTTTCGGCGAGGGCAAGCGCTTCCTTTCCGGAGGGAACGCCGCGAGCCGTTGGCTGGGCGATTGGCAGTTCAACGGAATCGTCACCTTGCAGACAGGAACTCCTTATAGCGTGACCGCCGCCAATAACGGGCTGGTGGATCCCAATAACCCCGTTTATGCGAACTGCATAGGCGATGCCTTCGCTGGCGCGACTACCAACCACGATCTCTACACGACCACCGGGTTTCTGATTAACCCCGCGGCATTTTCGCAACCCGGACCAGGGCAATTCGGAAATTGTGCTCCCCGGATCTTCCATGGTCCTGGCATTCAAATGTGGGACTTGAGCCTGTTCAAGCAGTTCAAGTTCACGGAAAGATATCAACTGCAATTCCGGGCTGAATTCTTCAACGCCTTCAACCATCCCAACTTCGGTAATCCCAATGCGAATATTTCCTCGCCGGGTTCGTTTGGCAAGGTGTCCAACACACTCGCCCCGATTCTCGGAAATGATTCCGGAGGCCCCGGTGATCCGCGCGAGATTCAACTGGCGCTGAAGTTTTACTTTTAGCTTTAGGTGCGGGGACGGCGAGAGCCGTTTCCCGCGTCTTGTCTGGCATTCCTGATCTCCACACCCCGGAAGATCGAGGAACGTCGAGGAGAGAATGCGGTGGCTGTCTACCAGTCGAGTGCTTCGATCCGCCCTGCAGTCAAATCTACGGAAGAACGCGATCTCCAGTCTGGGATCCGAAGACCGCCATTTCGAAGATTCGCTTAACGAAGTTGTCTCGACTTGCGGTTTCAGCGTGACCTTCGAATCCTAAAAGACATTCCGCTCAGGATCTAGCGATGGCATGGACTTCATATACGCAGGCGGTAGGGATTCACCCAGCCAAAGCAGTCTGGGAGAGACAGGTTGCGGTCGCAGAATGAAATGTGCGCCCTCGGTTGCAGGATCCGTTGCAGCGGCCAACGGACAGACCGTGCGGCGCGCAAAGACCTAGGGGGAAGGAGAAATTCAGCATGTCACATAAGATCGGCATTGTTGGCGCGGGAGGTATCGGAGCGATCCATGCCGCCATTCTGGCGAAAGATTCACGTGTCAAGCTAAGTGCCTTCTTCGATTTGGATTCGGTCCGTGCACAAGCGATGGCTGCACGATTTGGGACCCGGGCCGCAGGCTCACTCGCGGAGCTCTTGGAACAAAGCGGCGCCGTCTTCGTGTGTACCCCAAACACCACGCACGAAGAGGTGGCCACGGATGTTCTGAATGCCGGGAAACATCTCTTTTGCGAGAAACCTTTCGCCTTGAATTTGGCTTCAGCCACCCGGTTGCGCGACAAATCCGTGCACTCCGGGCTGATCTATCAGGTGGGCCACAACCGCCGATTTGCGCCGGTGTATAAAGTCCTGAAAGCGGCCATTGAGAAGAATGAGCTTCGTCCACTTTCGGTTCACGCCAAGATGAACCGCGGCGAGTTGGTGAATCCTCCCTGGGTCTGGAACGCCAGCCTAACTGGAGGCTTTCTGTATGAAACCCCAGTCCACATGTTTGACCTGATGACGTTTTTCTTTGGAAGAGTGGATTGGGTACAGGTGGCCGCGCGCGCGCACGATCATGGCGAGTTAGACGACTTTTCCATCTTATTGAACTTTCAGTCTGGTTTGCAGGCAACCATGAAGACGTTCGCGCACGCCAGCTGGCACTTTCCGTTTGAGCGCTTTGAAGTCTACGGAATGCACTCGACCTATGAAACATTTGAAATGGAGAGCATTTCGTTTACGAATGGCCTGCAATCCAAAACCACAACCTACGATTTTTCCTTGGCCGGAATGCACGAACAATGGGGCTACATCGAGGAAGATCGCTTGTTTGTTGACGCGCTCGACGGCAATTCTCCCGTGCCCGTTTCCGCAGAGGATGGTTACCAGGTGGTGCAGTTAATCGAAGCGTGTTATCAGAGCGCCAGAGACCAGTCGCGCGTGCACCTCAGCGCATTGGTCGGCAAAGTGTGACATGGTCAAATTTTCGGATCGAGTGCGATTTGCGTGTGCTCCCGTAAGTTGGGGCGTGCAAGACGATCCTGGGCCCGCCTGGGAGCAACCTTACGAACGTATCCTCGACGAAATTCTCTCCGCGGGCTACACCGGCACGGAACTGGGTCCTTACGGTTATTTCCCGACCGATGCCAAGGTTCTGAGCGAGAACCTGAATCGGCGAAAAATGGCGATGCTCTCCAGTTTTGTTCCCGTTCCCATCGCAAATCCGTCCGCGAAGGAAACGGTGATTGCCCATGTATGCCGGGTCGGAAAGCTGCTAGCGGATTTAGGCGCGGGCTTGCTGGTTTTGGCCGACAGCCAAACTCCAAAGCGGAGACAACTCGCTGGCCGCGTCCCGTCGGATGGAAGCGAATCTTTGACGAGCGAGCAGTGGAAAAATGTGGGGGTGATTATCGCGGAGGTCGAGTGTGCGGCGGCAGAGTTCGGTCTGAAGCTTGTTTTCCATCCCCACGTTGCCACATACGTGGAAACCCCTCAGGAAGTCGCGCGCCTTTTTGACTCGATCGGTTCCACGGACGTGGGCCTTTGCCTCGACACTGGCCACTGCGTTTATGGCGGCGGCGATCCCGTGGAGGAAGCACAGAAGTATCGTTCGCTGCTGCGTTACGTACATATCAAGGATATTAATGCGCGGGTACTCGACGAATCGCGGCGGAGCAAGTTCGACTTCGAACAAGCAGTCGGCGCCGGAGTGTTTTCATCGATCGGAGAAGGCTGCATCGATTTTCTGGGATTTCTGCGATTGCTGGAGACGAATCAATATTCCGGCTGGATGGTTGTCGAGCAGGACGTAATTTACGGCAAAACGAAGATTCCGCCGGTGGACAGCATGCGCGCCAGCCTTACCTATCTGAAAAACACGATGGCGCAGTTGTAGATCTCGAATGAGTCCAGTTCAGCGAAAGACTGAACCAATGTTGCTGCCTGAAATCTAGCCACGGTCACGCGGCTTGCAAGTTCATTTGTT
>Ga0070712_100000951_pt1 | contig 17412 bp, 22 predicted proteins | sample LARL81metaG_FD_71396 | JGI IMG/M metagenome (GOLD analysis project Ga0070712, IMG submission 71396) | Corn, switchgrass and miscanthus rhizosphere microbial communities from Kellogg Biological Station, Michigan, USA - LAR L8-1 metaG | ecosystem: Host-associated > Plants > Roots > Rhizosphere ...
GACTCCCGCGATGCGCCCGGTCAACGCCATCAACATCACGGCGGACAGGCCGATCAGCGCGCCGCCGATCGTGGACGCGACCGGCGTAAAGGACGTAACGGTCATTCGATGCAACTCCTTCGCAGTCCTTGCCCGACGACAGGCAGCATAACGTTCGATTGGTCCTGAGCTCTGTTCGAAGAAGCGGGACCGACGTCTGCTCGACGAGGCCGCCCTGCCCGCCCGCCCTGCATTCACGGAAACCGTTTCACCGGACGATCGAAAAATGCGGCGGCATGATCAACAGCCGGTTACGGCGCAAGCACGGGGAACCCACGCCAATTGAGCAAAATGCGGCCCATCCATAACCTTTAGGTTGTATTTTTGCACCGTCACCATATCAAATTACCATCAAAGGGGGCCGATCGCGCCAATCCGGCCGTTCGTCATGGAACTCGGCGAAGTCTCCGTACTTCTACCGTCCCCCTGAATTTAACGAATATTCAGGGGCACGGCGCCAATAAAAAGAGGATTGCGGGGATTGAGTTCTCATGAGCGTGCATCTTGTCGGCGACACGATAGCGAAGCTTTCCACGCTGCGTGGAATGCTTGAAAAGCGCTATTCGCTTACATCGGAACTGCTGAACCAGGCCGACCTTCGCGGCCAAGGTATCCAAGCCGTTGTGATCGCCGCCGATCTGCGCGACGTCGACAACATCACGGCAATCAAGGAGATTTCTCCGAAGTTCGGCCGCATACCCAAGCGCATTTTCCTGATTGATCGCAAGTCACGGCTGTCCACAGTGCAGGCCTATGCATTGGGCGCGACAAGCGTGCTCTCCAACACCGTCACCCGCGCGCAATTGCTCGCGAAACTGGCCGACCGCAAGCCGCCGACGGTCGCGCCGTGCATCACGACCGACGGTGGACGGCAAGCCGCGTTTGCCGGCGCCGCCTCGATCGCCTCGATGTTCGCGTCGGTCCTGAGCGGTGAACCGATCGACGTGGAAGGCGCGAGAGTAGCCGGCGCAAAGATCGCCGAAAGCATCGCCGAGAACGGCCTGTCCGACTGGCTCGCGACCGTGCGCCGCCATCATGAAGGCACCTATCAGCACTGCCTGTTGGTCACCGGCGTCACCGTCGACTTCGGCTTGAGCCTCGGCGTGCCCAATGCCGACCTCGAACGGCTCTACATGGCCGCGATGTTCCATGACATCGGCAAGGCGAAAATCCCGCTCGAGATCCTCGACAAGCCGGGCCGTCTGGACCCCGAGGAACGGGAACTGGTCGAAACCCATCCCGCCGTCGGTTTCGATGCCTTGCAGTTCAATGCGGCGATCTCGCCGGAAATTCTCGACGCCGTGCGGCATCACCACGAATATCTCGACGGCAGCGGCTATCCCGACAAGCTCTGTGCCGAGAGCATTTCGGACCTGGTTCGCATTCTGACCATCTCCGACATCTTCGCGGCGCTGATCGAGTACCGCACCTACAAGCCCGTGATGCCGCGGGAAAAGGCCTACGAAATCGTCCAGAGCATGGAAGGCAAGCTGGAGAAGCCGCTCATCGGCGCCTTCAAGGATGTCGCGCTGACGCGCTGACACCTTGGCGCGCGGCGATCTGACTCAACGCCCCGTTAAGTCTACCGTTCGAATTGCAACGGCGAGCCAACCGGATTTTCCAATCCTTGCGCTAAAGCATGATCCGGCAAAGTGTGTAGCGGTTTTCCGAAAAGATCATGCTTAGTCAAGAACCTAAAGCGCGATGATGACTCAACCTGATCTCATCGCGCTTTAGTTTGAATCGCGCGATGGGACGGGACATCCAGACGTGGCCGACATCACCAACATAGCTGCGGTTCACGGGGCGCCTCGACATGATGCCGCGACCGCGCGCGCGCCGGTCCCGCTGACGGACGTCTCTTACACGGCCTGGCGATCGCTCAGCGAACGCGCAATCGAGCCTAACGCCTATTATCTGCCGGACTGGGAATTGGCGGTGAATGCGTCGGCGCCCGGCCGCACCGGCGCGTCCGCGCTCGTCGCTACCGACGAAACCTCCACGCACATGACCGGCCTGATGCCGGTCGTCTCGCTCTGGCAGGCGTACAAGATCCCGCTGCCTGCGATCGTCAGCGCGCATCCCTATGGCACGCTCTGCACGCCGTATCTCGATCGCGAGACTGCTGATGATGCCGTCACGCGCTTGATCCGGCAGGCACGGCAGGCCGGTGCTCGCGCGCTGCTTCTGCGCGAAGTTTCGCTTGATGGCGCGGCCATGCGCGTTTTCGACGACAACCTTGGGCGCGAGGGCCTTCGCCCGCGCGTGCTGCAGTCCCATGTCCGGGCTTGCCTTGACGCAACGCGCGATGCCGAGGCGCTGCTGCACGACGCGCTAAGTGGAAAGAAGCTGAAGGAGCTACGTCGCCAGCGGCAGCGGCTGGCCGAACACGGGGTGGTCCGTTTCAACGTCGCGCGTTCGCCTGAAACGGTCGCGTCCGCGCTCGAAACCTTTCTCGCACTGGAAGCGAGCGGCTGGAAAGGCCAGCGCGGCACCGCGCTGATCCAGCTTGCCGGCGATGCCGCCTTCATTCGCCGCGCCACGAGAGCACTGGCCGGCTACGGCCAATGCGAGATCGTCACCCTCTACGCCGGTGACAAGCCGGTCGCGGCCGGCGTCGTGTTACGCCATCAGGACCGCGCCTTCTTCTTCAAGCTCGGCGTCGATGAGCGCTTTGCGAAATATTCGCCCGGCGTTCAGCTCACACTCGATCTGACGCGGCATCTTTGCGCCGATCCCGCGATCGCAAGCGCCGATTCCACGGCAAGCCCCGATCACCCCATGATCAATCCGATCTGGCGCGGGCGCCTTGCGATCGGCGACGTGCTGATTCCGCTGCGGCCGAATGATCCTGTGGTGACGCTGATCCACGCCGCGCTGGCCTCGCGCCGGCTCGCATTCGAGACGGCGCGAAGCGCCTTCCGCTTCATCCGCAAGCATCGCGGAAAATCCGCTTAGCAGGTGTTGCCGTCAGAACAAACTCACTTCAACGGCGAGTGAGGGGCAGGCAGCATGATCGTCGAGTGCATCTCGTCGAGGAGCGCACCCCCTTTGCCGAGGAATTCCTGCCAGGCCGGATCCTTCATGGCATTCGCACGCGCTTCGACACGCGCGTTCAGGCTCGGATATGCCCAGATGTGGCAGACCTCGTTTGGCTGTCCCGCTTCGGTTTGCCAGAGGCCGACGATCTTGGAGTATTTTTCCCGCGCCGGAAGAGCCGCGGTGAACGCATCGAGCCACTGCTTCGCCGCCCCGGCGGGTTTGGCGCGATAGTTGCGAAATTCGTAGAAGTTTCCCGTTGAAGCCGGCGCAACAGGCGGCCTGATCGCATTGAGCAGGCGGACATCCTGCCGCATCAGCAGCGGACGGATCAGCGGAATATACTCACCGGTCCAGCGCGGGTTCTTGGCAAGCTCGGCACGCAATCTGGCGCGCTCCTCATAATCGCGGTAGCTCCACATATGCATGACCTGATTGAGCGGACCAATCTCCGTCGACCAGTAGCCTTCAAGCTTGCCGAAATCGTCACCGCGAATGTCCCGCGATACCGTGCTCGCGGCTTTGACCATATCGCCGAGACTGCCGGGCTTCACGGTGTAGGTTCTCAACTCGTAGATCATGATGCGTCCTCGCAAATTTCCATCCCAGGCTTCGAGCCCTATCAGGAGACCTCGAAACATGAAAGCCACAACGTCGTGGTCATGATCAACCGGCCGAGCATCAATACGGATTTGAGATACCTGCCCTCGTCGGCCACCGCCTTCAGGGTTTACTCCGCCGCCTGCGCGTTCACTTCCGCCGACACCTGGCGGATCGCGCGGGCCAGCATCTCCGGCGGTTGCGCGCCGGACACCGCATATCTCTGCGCGAAGACGTAGGTCGGCACACCCGAAATGCCCTTGTCGGCGGCCTCCTGTGCCTGGCCCGACACCAGCGCGACGTCCTCGTCGGTGGCAAGGCGCCGGCGCACATCGTCGAGATCGAGCCCGCAATCGGCCGCTGCCTCTACCAGCACGTCGGTGTCGGTGAGATCGCCGCCGTCGCGAAAATACAATTCCATCAGCCGCTGCTTCATCTCGGCGGCGTTGCCTTCGGCGTCAGCCCAATGGATGAGGCGATGACAGTCGGTCGTGTTGGGCTGGCGCTTGACGAGATCGGGCCGGTAGATCAGTCCCTCGTCATCGGCGGCGGCGACCACACGTTTGGCGATGCCGTTATACGCCTCGACCGAACCGAACTTCGTAGTGAGATAGTCCTCCCGGCTGATGCCCTGACGCGGCACCCACGGATTGAGGAAGAATGGCCTCCAGTGCACCTCCACCGGCACATCCTGCACCAGTGCCAACGCGTTCTCGATCCGGCGTTTGCCGATATAGCACCAGGGACAGACAACGTCGGAGACGATATCGATTACCAGCGGCTTCAAGGTGCTCATCGGCGTTTCCTTTGGAAAATTTATACCCCGAAAGATAGCCCGAACCATCCCTTTCACAAGGCCTATTTCAGGCCGGCCGCGATCGTCCGCATTCGCTCCGCCGTCACATCGTCCGCCGGAAAAAACGTCTCCAGCGCCAGTTCGGACAGTGTGATGTCGACAGGCGTACCGAACACCATGGTGGTCGAGAAGAAGCTCAGCACCTCGCCATCGTGCCGCAACTTGAACGGGATCGCGATATGATCGGGAGGCAGCGGCCCGGACCGCGCCGGGATCGGAAAGGCCTTCAAATCCTGATAGAGCTTGATCAGTTCGGGATCGGCGGTCGCCTCGCACTGGCGATGCAGCCGCTCCAGCAGATGCCCGCACCATTCGGCGAGATTGACGGTGCGTGCCGCCAGCGCCTCGGGGTGGAAGGCAAGACGCAGGATGTTGAAGGGCTGTCCAAGCAGGCGCTGCGGAATGCCTTCGAGCAGCGGCGCGACCATGCGATTGGCCGACACCAGATTCCAGTGGCGGTCATAGACCAGCGCCGGGTTGGGCTCGTGCGCCTTCAGCACGAGATTAATCGCCTCACGTGCTGCTTTCAGCGCGGGATCATCCAGCGCGCGCTGCGGAAAGGCCGGCGCAAAGCCTGCGGCGACTAGCAACACGTTGCGCTCCCGCAGTGGCACATCCAATCGCTCCGCCAGTTTGAGGACCATGTCGCGCGATGGCGCGGCCCGGCCGGTTTCGACAAAGCTCAAGTGACGCGCAGAAATCTCCGCGTCGACGGCGAGATCGAGCTGGCTGAGATGACGCCGCTGCCGCCACTCGCGCAAATGTTCGCCGATATGGACGGGCTTTGCGCGATCGGCGCGCGCCGTAGAGGTCTGCATGCTCATGATGGAAAACCTATCACGCGGATGTCAGGCATTCCATTACGTGCGAGGTAATCGAATTGGGTCGCGAGCCGGATCATCTTCGCAGCACAGGAGATGACCATGAGCACGTTGCCCGGACCTGGCGCCTTTTCATCGACGACCATCATTCAATGGCTGATCGGATTTGCGACCTGGCTCGTGGCGCGCTCGCTCAGCATGCCCGAGCCGGTGGTGCACGCAACCAGCATCCTCGTGTTCGCGCATGTGCAGGCGTTCGAGAGCAGAGCCGCGCGAACGCTCTGCCCGATCCGCCTGCTGCGTCAGCTCCGATCGTGGTTCCACTGAACCGAACACCATCCAACTCACAACCGAAGGAGACTATCATGATCCCGTCATCCTTGCTGCGCCGCGCCCTTCTCGCCGATGCCGTCTTCAGCGGCATCGCGGCTGCGTTGCTCACCGTCGACGCCGGCGCGCTCGCGCCGCTGCTGGAATTGCCCGAGGGGCTGCTGCGCGAGACCGGCCTGTTCCTGATCGCCTATACCGCACTGGTCGGCTGGCTCAGCTCCCGTTCATCGCTGCCGAAGGTTCTGGTCATGCTGGTGATCGCCGGCAATGCGGCCTGGACGGCCGGTAGCATCGCGCTGCTGTTGTCGGGCACCGTTGCGCCGAACGCTCTCGGAGAGGCCTTCATCGTGGCGCAGGCGATCGCGACCGGCGTGTTTGCCGAGCTCCAGTATATGGGCCTGCGCAGGAGTGCCGGTGAGGCCGTCGCGTAGGCCAGATCTATCAAAGGAACAACCGGCCGTCGTAACCGCCTTGCGGTTTTGCGACGGCCGGTTTCGTTTTGTCCTACGTCAACAAGAGAGCCGCGATCATGCCGACTAGCGTCAAAGCAAGACCTGCGACGAGCATCGGCACCAGGCTGCTGCCGGCATAAGGATCGGACGACGCCTCGTCGCTCTTTGGGTGCGTGCGATATCTCATGGCATGGCTCCTTCTTCCTGACGCCTGAATCGTTGGCCGACGCCGAGCATGACGCCGTTGGCATTCGCGACGCCGAGCTCGAGGCTCGCGGCGATCCGCCGCGCCCGCTCCACGAAATGTTCTTCGGCCTCGGGTGGGCAGACTTCGCGGGCCGTCACTTCGAACAGTTCGAGCCAGCGGTCGAAATGGCCGGCGTCGACGGGCAGCGGCATGTGCTTGACCATCGGCGTGCCGTGATAGCGGCCCGTCATCAGCGCGACCGACGACCAGAAGGCGCACATCCGCGCAAGATGCGGCGCCCAGTCCTGGATGCGCGCCTCGAACACCGGCGCCAGCACCTCGTCGGCGCGGACCTTGTCGTAGAAGGCATGCACAAGGCGTTCGATCATGGCCTCGGTGATCCCCGTTCGCGCGGCGATCTCGGCCGAAATCCGCTCGCGCCGCTCTGCCCCATCCATCACAGTCTCCTAAAATAAGTATTTGAAATGCGTATTTAGCGCGCTATGATCGGTGGGCAAAGTCAAATTTTCGGGTCCTGTCATGCGCCTGACGTCATTCACGGATTTCGCGCTCCGCACCCTGATGCGGCTGGCGGGCGACCCGGCACGCTCGTTTGCGACCAACGAGATCGCGACCGAGTTCAGGATTTCGCGCAATCACCTCGCCAAGGTCGTGCGTGACCTTGCCGATGGCGGCTTCATTGCGACCCAGCGCGGGGTTGGCGGCGGCTTCTCATTGGCGCGGCCACCGCAGTCGATCACGCTTGGCGAGGTTGTGCGCGCGCTCGAAGGCGAAGCGCTGGTCGAATGCTTTCGCGAGGACGGCGGCGCCTGCGTGCTGACGCCGCGTTGCCGGCTGAAGACGAGGCTTGCCGCTGCGCGCGAGGCGTTCCTGCGCGAACTGGACACAACGACGCTTGCCGAATGCGCCTATCCGGCGCCCAAAGGCCGGCTCACGGCGAGGAGCACATGAAACCGGTCGAATTCGAGAACGGAATCGTTCAGGTCGATGCGGCCGTCGTCGCGGAGGGCCTTGGCATCGCGCTACCGCTGTTCCGGACGGAGATGCGGGCCGGCCGGATCACCAGCGTCTGCGAACGCGGCATCGATGCGGACGATGGCCGCCACCGCATCACCTTCTTCTCCGCGCATCGGCGGTTTCGTCTCGTCGTCGATAGGGGCGGCACGATCGTGCAGCGTTCGACGCTCAATTTCGGGGATGCGCCGTTGCCCGCCTCCGCGCATCGAAGTGGCTGATTTCGAGGAGCGATCCGGGAGCAAAGGACAAGCATCAGAATATCTCAGGCGATCTTACGCGGAGCCGCAGTTCGCGGATCGCCCGTGTTGGGCGTCCCGGCCGGTTCGATCAGGAGCAGGTGAACCTCCTCCGTCGCGACCGGACGGTGCTCCACGCCTTTCGGGACGACATACATCTGTCCCGGCCCGAGCGAGATGGTTCGGTCGCGAAGCTCGATAGCGAGATTTCCCTTCAAGACCAGGAAGAAATCATCGGTGTCGGCGTGGCTGTGCCAGACGAACTCGCCCTTCACCTTGACGACCATCACATCGCAATTGTTGAACTGTGTGATGGCACGCGGCGACCAGTGATCCGAGAAGGACGCGAGCTTTTCCGAGAGATCGATTGCTCCGCTCATGACTGTCTCCGACGGTGATCCAGATCCGGTAATATAGCCGATGATCTGGCGTCGGGAGGAATCTCGCTGCGAGGCAAAGGAGCCGCTTATGCCAATTCGTGGGCGTGTCCGTTCAACGACTTGCCCCGTGCGCGTTTGGCTGCACCATTCGGCGCCCGCTTGGCGCTGGTATCGATCTTTGCCTTGATCCCGTTCTTGGAACGCGCCTTGGCCTCACCCGCCTTGGCCTTCTCGCTGGCGAGCTTCTCGGCCTTCTTCTGCGCCTTGCGCTCGGCCTTTTCCTTCAGCCGCGCCTTTTCCGCCCTCGCCTCGGCGCGCTTCTTCTTACGCTTCTTCTCGCAAGACTCGCATTTGCAGCCGATCGGCTTTAGGTAGGCTTTGAAATAGTCGGTGCCGTAGTCGTAATTGATCTCGTCGCCCGGCTCGATGTTCTTGATGGCGCGGATGAAGACCTTGCGCTTGCGTGGGCGAACGTCGGATTCCGCATTGGGCCTGCAGGCATGATTGATGTAGCGGGCGACGTTCTCGCGGACCGAACCGTCGATGGTCCAGCGGTTATTGAGCTCGAAGAGGTATTTGTTCTCGATCGCGTCCTCTTCCTTCTTCCGGGAGTCCAATATCGGCCCGAAATAGCGGATGATCTTCTCGCCCTTCTTGATCGGCTTGGTGGCGAAGAGGCCAAGACCGGTCTTGGAACGGCCGATGCGGTAAGGTCTGTTCTGCGAAATGGACGGCATGGTCTACGAAACGGGAACACCAAAGGAAAGGGAACGGTCGCGTGGCGCCGTTCTAGGACGATTCCGCGCGGCTGTCAGGTGTTTCGCGTCTCATCCTTGAACCTTCCCCAGATTGCACATGTTGAACATGTCGAAATTCCGATAAGGAGCGCGCTGTCATGAAGCTTCGACGCGATTTTCTCAACGTTTCGGCGACCTCCGCGCTGTTTGTGCTGAGTTTCACGACATTCGTACCGGCAACCGCACAAACAATCAGCAGTGTCTATACCTCCACCGCCCCAAAGAATTGCCGTGCGATCGAGTCCCGAAACACCGAAGACGGCAGCGCGACCAGGGTTTGCCGGGGGAAAGCCGGCCTTGTCGTGCTGGTGAACGAGGATGATCTGCGCGAAACCGTCTCGGTCGGACGCGATCGCGCTGCCGCCGCCAAGGAGCCCGCCGCCGAAGCCTGGTTCGGCCCGTTCAATTCCACCACGACCACGGTGGAGTGGCGGATGCGGCACGGCAAACCCTTCGCCATCATCCAGCGCTGGCACATCGCCGACAACAGCGACCAGGACAAGGATGGCCGGCCAAAGGACAAGGCGATGCTCGCCGTCACGCGCCTGCCTCCGGGCGCCGTCTGTCACGTCGCCTATGTCGATGTCGCAGCCAATCCGAATGCCAATGAACTGGCCCGCAAGGCCGCCGACGAAATTGCACGCGGCTTCGCCTGCGGCAAGGACGCCGTGAATATTGTCGGCGCAAGCGGCCGCGCCGTGGAGCTTGCGAAAGCGCGTTAAGCGTTCTGCTCATGACGGCAACGCGAGTTTCTTCAAAACCACGCTTTGCGCGCGTTACGATCCGGCGGGCTTCGTGACGGTCGCCTTCAGCATCGCGTCGAGCAGTGTCTCGACATCGGTTCCCGCGGGCGCACGGCGCAGAATGTCGGAGAGACGGCCATCGAGCAGCAGCATGGTGAAGCCATGCACCGTCGACCATGCGCGCGCGATTGCGGCGGCCTGATCGAGCGTCAGCGCGCCTTCGGAGATCTGTTCATGGCGGCTTGCCGCGATCGCGCCGGCAAGCCCCGCGAAGGCGGCTTCCGCGGCCTCATGCAGCGACGGCCGCCCATAGTCGAGCCGTTCGGTACGGAACATCAGCCCATACATGCCGGGATGCGCCTGCGCATAGGCGACATAGGCCTTGGCGCGGAACAGCGCTCGCGCCGGATAGGGCGTATCCGGCGCACAAGCCGCCGCCATCGCAGCATTGAACTGCCGGAAACCGATCGCCGCGAGCTCGCTGACGAGGCCGGTCAGGTCACCGAAATGATGGGTCGGCGCGGCATGCGACACGCCGGCCTCGCGCGCCACCGCGCGCAGCGTCAAGCCGGCAAGCCCATCACGCTCCAGCACGCGCTCGGCTGCCGCCAGCAGCGCGTCGCGCAGCGCGCCGTGATGATAGGGCGTCTCCTCGCCTGCGCGCGCCCGGCGGACGCGCGGCGAGCGTGCAGGCGCCGCGCGGCTTGCGGTTCGCCTGGTACGCCGGGTCTTTGATTGATCTGGCTTTTTCATCTTTTGCGCTTATACGGTTCGATTTTTACACTGTAAAGATTTTGCTTGACCGGATCGCACAACAGCCTTACCGCTATCTTTACGATGTAAAGATACGGAGGAAACGGCATGCAGCAGGAAGCGACCGCCAGACCATCGTGGACCAACCGCGCACCGATCCCGTTCGAATGCGACGCACCATTCCTGAAGGTGACGGGCGAATTACCGCGCGAACTGAACGGCACGCTCTATCGCAACGGCCCCAACCCGCAATTCGATGCCCCCGGCGCGCACTGGTTCGTCGGCGACGGCATGCTGCACGCCTTTCATCTCGATAATGGCCGCGCCTTCTATCGCAATCGCTGGGTCCGCACGCCGAAATGGCAGGCCGAACACGATGCCGGCCGCGCCCTGTTCGGCGGCTTCGGCGGCAAGCTGCCGGGTGCGCCCACCTCTGCCACCGACGGCGGCGTCGCCAACACCAATATCGTGTTTCACGCCGGAAAACTGCTCGCGCTGGAAGAGGCGCATCTGCCAACCGAGATCGAGCCGGGCACGCTGAAAACCCGAGGGTATTGCGACTTCACAGGCGGTTTGCACGGGCCATTCACCGCGCATCCGAAGACCGATCCCGCGACCGGCGAGATGGTATTCTTCGGCTACAACGCGTCGGGTCCGTTGACGCCCACCCTCTCCTACGGATCGATCAGCGCATCGGGCGCAGTGACGCGCTTCGATCGCTTCGAGGCGCCCTATGCCAGCATGGTGCATGACTTCATCGTCACCGAACATCACCTGCTGTTTCCGATCCTGCCGATCACCGGCAGCATGGCGCGCGCAATGCGAGGCGCGCCGCCCTATGCCTGGGAGCCCGAAAAAGGTGCCTATGTCGGCGTCATGAAGCGCAATGGCGCGGCGAAGGACATCACCTGGTTCCGCGGCGAGAACTGCTACGTCTTCCATGTCATGAATGCCTGGGAGGACGGCAGCCGCATCGTCGCGGACGTCATGCAGTTCGAGGAAGCGCCGCTGTTTCCGCATCCCGACGGCTCGCCAACCGATCCGACCAAGTCGCGCGCACGCCTCTGCCGCTGGACCTTCGACCTCGCCGGTAACACCGACCGCTTCACGCAAACTTATCTCGACGACCTCACCGGCGAGTTTCCACGAATCGACGACCGCCGCGCCGGCTTGAAAAGCAGCCATGGCTGGTACGCCTGCACCCATCCGAATCAGCCCGTGTTCGGCGCGCTCGCCGGCATCGCCCATGTCGACGGCGACGGCGCGCGACGCGGCAAGTATCTGCTGCCCCTCGGCGACACGATTTCCGAGCCCGTGTTCGTCGCGCGCGGTGATGATGCGACCGAGGGCGACGGCTGGCTGCTCGCCGTGGTCTGGCGCGCGCAGGAGAACAGAAGTGACCTCGCCGTATTCAACGCGACCGATGTCGACGCCGGCCCCGTGGCGCTGGTTCATCTCGGCCATCGCGTGCCCGATGGATTCCACGGCAATTGGGTTGGGGTGACCTGAACTCACCGCCACTCGACGTCATTCCGGGGCGACGCGCAGCATCGAACTCGGAATCCAGAAGTTATGCGGCGTGAGTGCTAAGCGGCTCGAGATTCCGGGTCCGCGCTTCGCGCGTCCCGGAATGACGAAAGACAACGGACGCTTGGCATTGAAATAGCTGTAATTTCTACGACTTCACATTACCTTGACACTGTAAAGATTCGCCTTGACGCCATCGCGCTCCGCCGCTACAGATCTTTACAACGTAAAGATTGATTGGGAAACGGCCCGATGACGATCTTCCTGATCCTTGCACCCTATGGTGCCTTTGCCCTGCTGATGCTGGTGAGCTCGGCGGGCGTGAGCCTGTTCGCGGGTGCTGGCGTCTGCGTCGCCGTGATCGCGTTGGACGCCGCGCGCGGCCGTTCGACCAAGATCCTCGGCGCGGGATCGGCGATCCTGTTCGCCGGCGTCGGCGGCTATCTCATCGTTGTCGATCCGGCTCTCGGCAAGCCGACGGTGAAACTTCTGATCGACGCCGGCATGTTCCTGGTCGCGCTGGGCTCGATGCTGCTTCGCCATCCCTTCACGCTGCAATATGCGCTCGAAGCGGTCCCACCCGAAACGGCCGGGATGCCGGGCTTCAAACGCGCCAACTACATCATCACCGGCGTATGGACCGGTGCTATGCTGCTGATGGCGCTCGGCAATGTCGTTGTATTTTATGTCCCGGGCCTGCCGATCTGGACCGGTTTGGCAATCGCCTTCGCCGCCCGCAACAGCGCCGTCTATTTCACGAAATGGTATCCTGCGTATCGGAAGCTGAAATACGGACAGCCGCCGACGGACGCCCTGCCCAAGATGCATTGAGACTTTCTTCAGCCAAAGAGATGACCAGCATGAAAGACGTCCTGATCAGGCTCGGCAGCGATTTCCTATCGGCCATCATCTTCCTGGTGATCTATCTCGTGACCGACAATGTCGTGCTGGCGACATCGGTCGCGATCACTGGCGCTGTCGCGCAGGTTATCTACGCCCGCATCAAGGGCAAGGAATTGGGCTTCATGACCTGGGCGAGCCTTGGGCTCGTCATCGTGCTCGGTATCGCCACGATCCTGACCCGCGATCCCCGCTTCGTGCTGGCCAAGCCTGCGATCGCGCATTTCGCGATCGGCACGATCATGCTCAGGCGCGGCTGGTTGCTGCGCTACGTGCCCCCAATCGCGGTCGAGACCATTCCGGAATACATCACGATCGCGGGCTACGCTTGGGCCGCGCTGATGTTTGCGATCGGCACGGGCACCATCATTGTCGCACTAACGGGCAACCTCAAGCTGTGGGTCTTCTACGTCTCGTTCGTCGCGATCGGGGCCAAGCTTGCCGCTTTCGCGATTCAATATGTCGCCTTTCGCCTCCTCATCACGAGCCGCGTGCGCGCGGCCCGCGCTACCGCCGGCACCTGAGACGTTTCCACGCAATAAAGCTGTTTTGGTTTGCGCGACAACATGGGCTATACCTGCATTGCGCTCAGCGATCAGAACCATTACGGCTCGTGCCGCCTGCGAATGAGGAGAAATGAATGGCCGTCGACGGAAACTGGAATCTCACCATGACGACGCCGATGGGCGAGCGCAATGCAACGCTGAACCTGAAGAGTTCCGGCGGCGCGCTGACCGGCACGCAGGGCGCGGACGGAAATTCGACCGAGATCTTCGATGGCACCGTGAGCGGCGAGGACGTCGCCTGGAAAGTCTCGATCACCAACCCGATGCCGCTGACGCTGAACTTCAGCGGCAAGGTGTCGGGCGACAACATCTCCGGCGAAATGGGCATCGGCCCAATGGGCAGTTTTCCCTTCACGGGAACGCGGGCGTAAGCGCACGTATTCCGTCATCCCGGCGGAAACGCCGGGATGACGTTTTGATTGTGCCGTTGACTGATTGGTTTCCGACGGAAAGTTTTGTTGGCACGCCGCGGCGAGTGCGGCGAATTGTCTGCGTGTCGCACGTATCGATTGACAACACCGTGTAGCGACACCAGACTAACTATCTAAAGTTGATTTTTTATTTTTGCCGATGGGGCGCGCCATGTCGACTGCCTCTTTTTCGGACCGGCATTTCTTGAGTGCAAACATCCTTCTTGCGCCGTTCTGTGGTTTGGTCACCGCTCTTTTGGTTGCCGGACCAGCATCCGCGCAGACAAAAATCGGGCCAGCCTCGACAAACTGGACGGTTGGCAAAGACTTCGAGAAGAACGACAAAGCACGAACCAATCTCAGCGGCGCCGCCTGTGTAACAAAGGCCTCGCCGTTCACCTCCTGCGTGATCGTCAATGACGAAAAGAAGTACGCGCAGTTCTTTTCGATCAATGAGACCGTCATCCATCCGGGAAACGTGATCCGGCTGATCGCTGGCGATCAGGAAGGAGATCCGGACGCGGAGGGCGCCGCCTATGATGATGGCTATTTCTACATCACCGGCTCACACGGGCGCAGCCGCCATCATCCCGAGAATAGAAACGATTCGAGCTACGTCATCTTACGATTCCAGGTAGACACGGTCACCGGTGCGCCGGCCTACCGCAGCCGCGACCCCGAGGTGGTCGGCGTCGAGGCGTCGTCCAGGATTCGCGACGTCATCAAGGCAGAAGTCCCGAAATTCTACGACAAGCCGCTCGACGAGAACGGGGTCAACATCGAAGGGATCGCCGTCAAGGACGGACGAATATATCTCGGACTTCGCGGGCCTTCCGACGATGGTAGTGCATACGTCATTTCCGTCGATGCGAAGGCGGCCTTCGCGCCTGACCAGGACCTACAGGCGAAAGCACGCAAGTTGCAGCTCGGCCCCGATACCGGGATCAGGGATCTTGCAGCAGTTGCGGACGGACTGCTTGTTCTCTCCGGTCCCGTCAACGACCAACCGGCGGTGACGCCTGCCGTCCGCCACTGGGATCCGAAGAGCGGCACGCTGGGACCTGCGAGAGAGCTGCAGGTCCCGGACGCGGCGAAACAAGGAAAAGCCGAAACGTTGTTGGTCCGGAAGGATGTCGCAGGCGAACCCTGGCGCGTGCTGGTGATGTTCGACGGACTGGAGAACGGCGCGCCCACCGAATACGCCATACCGCGCTAGGACGGCGCAGGTGAAGTTAGAACCATATCTGCATCGGCAGATCGTAGGCATCGCGCGGCGACTCTTCGGGCAGACTGCCCGTCGGATCGAGCGCCGCGATTGCGACTGCGCAGGCATCGAGCACGTCGTCAGGCTTTGCGCCCGTTCCGATGCGGCCGGCGCCGAGCCATTCGTCGATCTCCTCAAAGCCGCGCTGCTTCAACAGCGATCGGCGCCGCGAAAGCCCCTCATCGGACTTCTTCGACGACAAAGGCCGCCCGGCGTTCAGCCGTTGAAACACCAGCTCCGGATGCGCTTCGCGGATATCGAGTTGCGGATGGCTGCGGACGAATGCATCGACCTCCATGATCTTGCGGCCGATATGCCAGAGCTGGCGCGACGCCCGCTTCTGCCCGCGCCGCAGCGCTTCCGCGTTGGCCTTGTCGGGATCGTCGAACTCCGCCCACAGCCAGCGCCGCGCCCCGGTGAAAACGCGCGAGCGGTGCGGATGCAGGGCGTCGCGGGCAAGCCGGTCGCAGAGTCGGTCACCGTCGTCATTCATTCCGATCGGGATGTCGATCGCGGCGCGGTCGAAAGGTTTTCCCAGCGCGTCGGCGATGTCGTTGTGGAAGGCGATATCGGCCCCGACGCCGTCAAGCGAAACGGTCACCCACCCATTCCGGAAGCCGTCGAGTCCAAGAACCCTCACCCCGAATGCTTTTCTTTAAACGTCACGTGAAGCGAGTTCTGGCCCCTACCCTCGTCCTGAGGAGCTTGCGGAGCAAGCGTCTCGAAGGACACGGCCCGAGCCAGGTCTCCGCGGTTCTCCCGGCGATGCGAAGCATCGTCCGGAAACGGTGCTGACGCGCCTCCTTCACCATGAGGGGCCGGAGCACGTCGGGATCATGCGGGGCGACTGGGCACGATCCCGATTGGATTGAAGGTATAGACAGCCTCGCCGTTCTGATTGTAGGCGGTCCACTTGATGCGGACGACGCCTTGCGGCTTCGTTCGCGACGGGATCAGTTCGACCACCTCGCCCTCGAGATGAAGCGTATCTCCCGGCCGCACCGGTATCATCCAGCGCAGATCATCGACGCCCGCTCCGAACATCGGATGAGGGCCGAACGGGCGGGCCTCCGCCGCAAGCCTCATGGCGATCGCCGCGGTGTGCCATCCAGAGGCGGCAAGACCCTTCAAGATCGTGTTCTTCGCCGCCTCCTCATCCAGGTGAAACGGCTGAGGATCGAATTCGGCGGCGAAGCGCTTGATGTCTTCCTTTGACACCGTCGCCTCGCCGGTCTTGAAGCGCATCCCGACCTTGAGGTCGTCGAACCATTCGATCATGTTTGTCTCGGCTTGGACTTGGAGCGAAACACGACGGCGACCGGAATTTAGCCCAGGTTCAATTCCTTGAAGAAGTCGTTGCCCTTGTCATCGATGATGATGAAGGCAGGAAAATCCACGACCTCGATGCGCCAGATCGCCTCCATGCCAAGCTCGGGATATTCCACCACCTCGACCTTCTTGATGCAGTGCTCGGCGAGGTTCGCCGCCGCGCCGCCGATCGAGCCGAGATAGAAGCCGCCATATTTCTTGCAGGCCTCGCGCACCACAGGCGCGCGGTTGCCCTTCGCCAGCATCACCATGGAGCCGCCGGCTGCCTGGAACTGGTCGACGAAGGAGTCCATGCGGCCCGCGGTGGTCGGACCGAACGCACCGGACGCGTAGCCTTCCGGCGTCTTGGCGGGACCTGCGTAATAGATCGGGTGGTTCTTGAAGTAATCCGGCAGCGGCTCGCCCTTCTCCAGCCGCTCGCGCAGCTTGGCGTGGGCGGAGTCGCGCGCCACGATCATGGTGCCGGTCAGCGACAGCCGCGTCTTGGTTGGATATTTCGACAGCGTCGCCAGAATGTCCTTCATCGGCTGGTTGAGATCGATCTTGATGACGTCGCCGCCGAGCGCCTGCTCGACTGCCGGCAGATATTGCGCCGGATTGTGCTCGAGTTCCTCGAGATAGACGCCGTCCTTGGTGATCTTGCCGAGCACCTGGCGGTCCGCCGAGCAGGACACGCCAAGCCCGATCGGCAGCGAGGCGCCGTGGCGTGGCATGCGGATCACGCGCACGTCGTGGCAGAAATATTTGCCGCCGAACTGCGCGCCTACGCCGAGCGACTGCGTCATCTTGTGGATTTCCTGCTCCATCTCGACATCGCGGAAGGCGTTGCCATCTGCCGAGCCGTGGGTCGGCAGCGCGTCGAGATAGCGCGCGCTAGCCAGCTTCACCGTCTTCATGCAGAGCTCGGCCGAGGTGCCGCCGATCACGATCGCGAGGTGATAAGGCGGGCACGCCGCGGTGCCGAGCGTCAGGATCTTCTCCTTCAGGAAGGCCAGCAAGCGATCCTTGGTCAAAACCGAAGGCGTCGCCTGGAAAAGAAAGCTCTTGTTGGCCGAGCCGCCGCCCTTGGCCATGAACATGAACTTGTAGGCGTCATCACCCTCGGCGTAGATCTCGCACTGCGCCGGCATGTTGTTGGCGGTGTT
>Ga0070712_100000953_pt1 | contig 17400 bp, 16 predicted proteins | sample LARL81metaG_FD_71396 | JGI IMG/M metagenome (GOLD analysis project Ga0070712, IMG submission 71396) | Corn, switchgrass and miscanthus rhizosphere microbial communities from Kellogg Biological Station, Michigan, USA - LAR L8-1 metaG | ecosystem: Host-associated > Plants > Roots > Rhizosphere ...
GCCCTGTATCAGTCACTCGGCGGCGATTCCCTGATTGCGACCGCGCCCCTGTGTGATGTGACCTACGTAAGCAGCGCCAACAGCGCGAAGCTCGCGAGCCAATGCTCTCCCATGTAATCGCCCGACAGGTGAGGCATTGCCGCGGCTAAATGCTCATCCACCGCTCCTTCCGCGATTGATCGCTCTCTTGAAGGCAAAAGCGGCGCGAGGCTTCGCCAGCACCAGGCGCGACTGAGGTTTAACCCGTCCAGGTGCGCGATCTTGCCGTCACTGCGGTCGCTGACGATCGCCGGCGCGAACAGGGTCGCCGGTTCGCGCGCTGCGATCCGGGGCAGGAATTGCTCGAACCAGATCGGGAACAGCGCCTTGTGCGCGCGTGCCATGCAAAGTGCCTCGATCAATGCCGGCGAAAGGAATTCGTCGCCCCCGGGCTCCCAGGCCTGGCAATCGCGATCGGTGCCGTACCAGTGACGTGTCCGGTCGCGAATCAGCGCCGCCAACTCAGGATCGAAGGCGTCTGCCCATTCCAGAGACAGGATTAGTGCGAACGCCGTATTGAAATGGGTGCCAACGCGGATCGGATAGGTCAGGATGCCAAGATAATCGCCCAGCCTTCCGGCAAAGGCGCGTGCGAGCGGCTCCAACTCCGTGCCCCAGGAGTCCGCGTGACGGACCGCCTCGAGATGGAGATACAACAACCACGCCCAGCCGTAGGGCCGCTCGAAACCACGACTGAGTGGCCGGTCCAGATAGGCAAGCTCGGCAGCAACCTTGTCCTGAGTGAAGGTCTCGTTTGCGAGAGCGGTTATCGCCACAACTTCCGTAATCTGCGGGAACGACCGCCTCAGCGTCAGCAACGTCCACCAACCGTGGACGCAGCTGTGCCAGTCGAAACTGCCGAAGAAGATCGGATGAAGCACCCGCGGCGGCAGGGCGTCCTCGTCCCCAAGCAATACATGGTCGAGCTTGTTTGGATATTCCCTCGCCACATGGCCGAGAGCGATGTTCGCCATCCGCGATGCGACTGAAGCGTCGAGGTTCATCTGAATGCCGCGAAATAGAGGATCAGCACATTGGCGATCAGCAGCGGGATCGCCGTTGGAATCTGCGCCTTGATCACCCCATACTGATTCTTCAGTTCGAGCAGCGCGGCAGGCACGATGTTGAAATTGGCCGCCATGGGCGTCATCAACGTTCCGCAAAATCCACTCAGCATTCCAACCGCGCCGATCACGGCTGGATTGGCGCCGTCCTGGTGGATGAGGATCGGAACCCCAATTGCTGCCGCCATCACCGGGAACGCCGCAAAGGCATTGCCCATGATCATCGTGAACGCGACCATTCCAAGAGCGTAAAGCAGCACTGCAAGGAACAAGCTTCCTTGCGGAATGATCACACTGACAATCGCACCGATCGTAGTGCCGATGCCGGCTGCCGCGAAAATCACGCCGAGGGATGCAAGCATCTGCGGTAACACCATCGCCCAGCCGATTGAGTTGGCGAGCCGGCTGCCTTCGTCGACAGCGGCAAGTGGCAGCGGTCTCAGCCACACGTAAGAGACGATCAGCGCGATGATCACTCCAACGCCGAGCAATACGAGAGTAACCGCCTTGGGATCGATGAGCCCGGTCCCCTCCAGCGGTGTGTAGTTGAACAGCAACGTCCCAACGAAGGCCGTGAACGGGATGGTCAGCGCCGGAAGGAACAGCTTGTTTCCGTAACGCGTGGAAGAATTCTCGCGCTCTTCGTTGCTCGTCGACTCCTTTGAGCCGCGGCCTTGCAGGTGCGCGCCTGCGATCGCCACGATTGCGAGAACCAGGATTCCATTGCCGATATCGCCGAGCAGATCGCCGAACCAGAAGCTCGCGGCGAGAAGGCTCCAAAAGGCTACATTGCCCCAGCGTTTGGGGTTTGTTGAATCGCGCGCGCTTCCGGCCGCGAAACCCGCGAATACCGCGCCGGCGAGGACATAAAGCCAGTGCAGATTGATCATCATTCCTCCCCCTCGGGGGGAAGGGGACCAGCGAAGCTGGTGGAGGGGGTCCCCTCCGTCGCGCTACGCGCGCCACCTCCGCCGAATGGGGAGGGGCGTGACAAGGCTCGATCCAACAGCACCAGCCTGGTCCCGTGAATGAGGAAAGCGCAGACCGCGCTTGGGATGGCCCAGACCGACAACTGGAAAGGGGTAAGCTGGATGCCGAAATTTGCGAGCGAGGCCTGGATCAGGAGGATCGAAGCTATCGCGATGAAAATGTCTTCGCCGAAGAACAGGCCCACATTGTCGGTTGCGGCCGACATTGCCTTCACCCGCTCTCTCGTATCCTCGTCGAGCGTGCCATGCTGTTTCTCGGCCGCCGCTACGGCCATCGGTGCAACCAGTGGCCGAACGGTCTGCGGGTGGCCGGCCACTGAGGTCAAACCGAGGGCCGACAGAACCTGCCTGAAGCCGAGATAGACGATCAACAGGCGCCCGGCGGTCGCGCGGGGCATTGCGGCGATTAGCGCCCGCGCCCTCTCCTGCAGCCCATATCGCTCAAGCAGCCCGATCACCGGCAAGACGATCCACAGGATCGAAACATAACGGTTCTCATTGAAGCCATGGCCAAGTGTCGCGATGACTTTGGCGAACGGCATGCCGCCGAGCAGCCCGGTGACGATCGCTGCAACCGCGACGACGAGCAGCGGATTGAAACGAAGCGCAAATCCTATGACGACAAGAGCAATGCCGAGCAGCGGCCAATAATCGATCATTCCCCTCCCCTGCCGAATCCACCACCGCCGGGCGTCTCGATCACGAAACGATCGCCGACATCGACGTCAGCAGAGGCGGTTGCGCTCAACATTTCAACCGACCCATCTGTCCGTATGACCCAGTTTCGTCCTGGCTGCGCGTCCGCGCCACCTTTGACCCCTCTAGGCGGTACGCGCCTGCGGTTGGCGAGAATGTTGGCGCGCATCGGCTCGAGGAAGGTCACCTCGCGCACTACGCCGTCTCCACCGCGGTGACCGCCCGGACCGCCTGACCCCCGACGAATTGCGAAACGTTCGAGCCTGACTGGCAATCGCGTCTCCAGGATCTCGGGATCGGTCAGGCGGCTGTTCGTCATATGGGTCTGCACGGCACTCGTCCCATCATGATCGGGGCCTGCTCCGGACCCCCCCGCAATCGTCTCATAATATTGGTGCCGCTCGTTGCCGAAGGTGAAGTTGTTCATTGTTCCCTGGCTGGGCGCCAGCCGTCCTGTCGCCGCAAACAAGGCGTCCGTCACGACTTGGCTCGTTTCGACGTTTCCGGCGACCACGGCTGCTGGATATTTCGGATTGAGCATCGATCCGTCCGGCACGATCAGGTCGATCGGGCGCAGGCAACCATCGTTCATTGGAATCGCGTCATCGATCAGTGTGCGAACGACGTAAAGCGACGCCGCACGGACGATCGAGAACGGTGCATTGAAATTGTCGGGCAGCTGCGCGTTTGTGCCGGTGAAATCGAACGCGGCGGAGCGCGTAGCCTTATCGATCGTGATCTTCACACAAACATGCGCGCTGTTGTCCATTTCATAGTCGAACGAACCGTCGTCCAGCCGGTCAAGCAAACGCCGGACTGATTCTTCGGCGTTGGCCAGGACATGATTCATGTAAGCCGCGACAACGTCGGGCCCATAATCCCTCGCGGTCTGCGCGAGCACCTCGGCGCCGCGCACGCATGCAGCGAGCTGCGCCTTGAGATCCGAAATGTTGCGATCGGGATTGAGTGCCGGCCATTCGCCGGAGCCAAGCAAGGCCCGCATTTCCACCTCGCGGAAATGGCCTTCATCGACCAGCAGGAAATTGTCGATCAGGACGCCTTCCTGGTCGATCGTCCGACTGTCCGGCGGCATCGAGCCGGGGGCGATTCCGCCGATATCGGCATGATGTCCGCGCGCAGCGACGAAGGCGGACGGTTCCGCTTCGTTGCGATAAAATACGGGGATGATCACCGTGATGTCGGGCAAGTGCGTTCCACCACGATAGGGGTCGTTCAGGACGTAGGCATCGCCGCGCCGCATCCCACGACCATCTGCTTCCGCTCCCCGCGTTTCGATGATCCGGCGGATACTCTCGCCCATTGAACCCAGATGGACAGGAATATGTGGAGCATTCGCGATCAGCGCGCCTTCGGCGTCGAAAATCGCGCAGGAGAAATCGAGCCGCTCCTTGATGTTGACGCTGGTAGCGGTCGACTGGAGCGCGACGCCCATTTCCTCGGCGATCGCCATGAAGAGGTTGTTGAAGATCTCGAGCCTCACCGGATCGACGTCCGTTCCAATCGCCTTGGCCCGCTCGAGCGGCACCGCGCGAGTGAGGACGAGCGTGCCGTCGCTTGCCCGCTCGGCACGCCAGCCAGGCTCAATAACGATGGTTGACGTAGGTTCGAAAATCAGCGCGGGCCCAGGAATCTCGTCCCCTGCCTTTGCAGGGGAGGTGGCAGCGCGCAGCGCTGACGGAGGGGACCCTCCACCGGCTCCGCCGGTCCCCCTCCACGGCAAATGCCGGGGAGGATGGGAAAGTGCGACAGCCTCCACGACCAGCGCATCGACGATGACGTCAGCGCCTTCATCGACATAGCCGAACCGCTGTTGATGTAGCTCGGCGAAGTTTGTGCGCATCTGATCGCGTGAGCCGATTGCGATTTCGATTGTCGTATCGCTGCCGGAAGCACGCAGTCGTGCGCGTCGATGAAGCTCGATCCGATCTGCGTGGATGCGCTGCTGAATGAGGACGTCGCGCGCGCGCTGTTCGAGTTCGGCAAGCGCATCAGAGAAATCCATGCTGAGCGGCTCCAACCAGCTCGCTTCACGGATCGCCTTCACGTCTGCCAGGCCAATGCCGTAGGCCGACAACACGCCCGCGAGCGGATTGATCAGGATGCGTTCCATGCCGAGGGCATCGGCAACGGCGCACGCATGTTGGCCACCCGCTCCGCCGAAACAGGCGAGCGTGTAGCGTGTCACGTCGTGACCGCGGGCGATGGAAATCTTCCGGATTGCCGAAGCCATATTGTCGACAGCGATTTCGAGGAATCCTCTGGCGATTTCCTCCTTGCTCTTGGAGCCGCCAAGCTGGTTCACCACCTCCTGCAATCGCGAGCGCGATGCTTCAACATCGAGCGGCTGATCGGCGTTCGGTCCGAAGACATGCGGGAAGTTCGCCGGATCGATGCGGCCCAGGAACAGGTTGCAATCGGTCACGGTGAGCGGTCCGCCGTTGCGGTAACAGGCTGGTCCCGGATTCGCACCGGCCGACTCTGGCCCAACTCTGAATCGCATCCCATCGAAGCGGCAGATCGATCCGCCACCGGCCGCAACAGTGTTGATCTGCATCATCGGCGCGCGAATGCGCACGCCGGCGACGACACTTTCATCCGCCAATTCGAAATGGCCGGCATAGTGCGAAACGTCGGTCGAGGTGCCGCCCATGTCGAAACCGATCAGACGCTCGGCGCCATGCGGCTCGCTCGCTGCGACCATTCCAACCACGCCGCCGGCCGGACCCGAGAGAATTGCGTCCTTGCCGCGAAAGGCTCCCGCTTCGGCAAGGCCGCCGTTCGACTGCATGAAATGAAGGTCGGTGTCGCTCGGCAGCCCCGACGCCACACGATCGACGTAGCGACGGAGCACTGGGGAAAGATAGGCGTCGACCACCGTCGTATCGCCGCGGCCGATGAGCTTGATGAGTGGTGCGACCTCGTGGCTGACGGAGACCTGGTTAAACCCAAGCTCACGGGCGATTGCCGCCAACCGATTCTCGTGATCGGTGAAGCGCCAGCCGTGCATGAGGACGATTGCAAGCGCTTCTATGCCGCTTTCGCGCGCTTTGGTGAGTGCCTCGCGCGCCGCGACCTCGTCCAACGGCACCAACACGTCGCCATCTGCACTGACACGCTCATCGATCTCGACCACGCGCTCGTAGAGCATCGCTGGCAAGACGATATGCCGGGCGAAAATGTCCGGCCTCGCCTGGTAGCCGATGCGAAGCGCGTCCCCGAAGCCGCGCGTGATTGCGAGAGCAACCCGCTCGCCCTTGCGTTCCAGCAAAGCGTTCGTTGCGACCGTGGTGCCCATGCGCACTTCAGCGACCGTTCCACCGTCATCCGCGAGCACCCGCCGGATCGCTTCGAGTGCCGCGTCTTCATACTGACCCGGATTCTCGGAGAGCAGCTTCTCGATGCGGAGCCGTCCATCCGACGAGCGCGCGACCGCATCGGTGAAGGTCCCACCGCGGTCGATTGCAAACGTCCAGCTGCGCTCCATTGCACGGCCTCTAGGGCCTTTCAGAGCGGGACTGCACCCCCTAAGGGTTCGTCATGGCTGTTCTGGTAACGGGGGCTGCGGGCTTTATCGGCGCAGCCACTTCGCATGCACTTCTGGAACGTGGCGACGTCGTCGTCGGCATCGACAACATCAATGATTATTACGCCCCCACTCTCAAGCAGGCGCGGCTAGACAACCTTGCTCAGGATTACGGCGAGCGCTTCCGTTTTGAGCGCCTCGATTTCTCAAATGCCGATGGCTTGAAGCGCCTTGCCGAAACCTACTCGTTCGACAGGATCGTGCACCTCGGCGCCCAGGCCGGCGTGCGCTACGGTCTCGAGAACCCGCAGGCCTATGTTCGGTCGAACCTCGTCGGGCATTGCAACATGCTCGAACTGGCCCGGGCGATCAGGCCCAAGCACATGGTCTATGCTTCCAGCTCCTCGGTTTACGGTGGAAACAAGAGCCTCCCGTTCCGAATCGAAGATCGTGTCGACCATCCACTCTCGCTCTACGCCGCGACCAAGAAGGCCGACGAACTTCTAAGTGAATCATATGCCAGTTTGTACCGACTCCCTTTAACCGGGCTCCGGTTCTTTACCGTGTATGGCCCTTGGGGACGACCCGACATGGCGATGTGGATCTTCACGAAGGCGCTGTTCGCCGACGAGCCGCTGCCACTCTACAATGGCGGCGAGATGCGCCGCGACTTCACTTACATCGACGATATCGTGCGCGGTGTCGTCGCTTGTCTCGACACACCGCCGATAGATGATGGTCTCATGAAAGCCGGCGGGAGCATTGCTCCGCACGCCGTCTACAATATCGGCAACAGCCGCAGCGAGGACCTTATGCGCGTCGTCCAACTGCTCGAACAAGCGACCGGCCGAGAGGCACTGCTCGACCCGCAGCCAATGCAGCCCGGTGATGTGAAGGAGACGTTTGCGGATATCAGCGCGATCGAGCACGACCACGACTTCGTCCCCACAATCAGCATCGACGAAGGGGTGCCGCGCTTTGTCGACTGGTACCGCGACTATCATAAGGTCTAAGCCGCTGAGCCTTCCGCCAATCCTTTCGCGGCTGCGCATTCCGGTGATCGGCGCGCCGATGTTTATTGTTTCGAACCCGAAGCTCGTGATCGCACAATGCACTTCGGGGATCGTCGGCAGTTTCCCTGCGCTTAATGCGCGGCCCGCATCGGAGCTGGACGAATGGCTGCATGAGATCACTGATGCACTTGCGGCCTGGGATCGCGCTCATCCCAAGCAGCCGGCGGCGCCCTTTGCGGTCAACCAGATTGTGCATCGATCCAACGATCGGTTCGAGCATGACATGGAGGTCTGCGCGAAATGGAAGGTGCCGATCGTCATCACCTCGCTCGGCGCGCGCGTCGAGCTGAACGAGGCGGTTCATTCCTGGGGCGGGATTACGCTTCACGACGTAATCGACGACCGCTTCGCGCGAAAGGCCATTGAAAAAGGCGCGGATGGGATCATCGCGGTCGCTGCCGGCGCAGGTGGACATGCGGGACGTTGGTCGCCCTTCGCTCTGCTCCAGGAAATACGATTGTGGTTCGACGGTCCCTTAATCTTGTCCGGAGCGATCGCCAACGGCGGCTCGGTGCTTTCTGCCCAGGCAGCGGGCGCTGATCTTGCTTACGTCGGGTCTCCGTTCATTGCGACCGAAGAGGCAAACGCACCCGAGGCCTACAAACAGGCCATTGTCGACAGCCGCGCGGGGGACATCATATATTCGGACCTCTTCACAGGCGTTCACGGCAACTACCTGCGCTCATCTATCGTCAATGCAGGCCTCGACCCGGACAAACTCGCCGGGGTCGATCCGACCGCGATGAAATTCGGCTCAGAGGGATCGGCAAAAAGCAAAGCGTGGCGGGATATCTGGGGATCGGGTCAGGGAATTGGGGTGATCGACCAGGTCCGTCCAGCAGCCGAATTCATTAGTCTTCTTGCCGAGCAATATGGGGCCGCGAAAGCGCGCCTCAGTAATGGCTGTTAAACCTGCCCGCCGGAAAGGCCGCGTTCAAGTCGTCCCATTAGCGCCCGCGCAGGACTCTGGGCGATAGCCACTTCCATGCTGCCTTCATCGATCCTCTTGATTCGCGCGTAGAGCTCGGCACTTGAGTTGATCAGCTTCTGTGCAGCGGGCGGCAATTGGGTCACGACGGCTGGATCGCTGTCCTGCGCGTGCCCAAGGCGCCGCTCGGGACGGCGGCCTTCGATCATCGGGATCTCGCCGGATTCGATCGCCCGCTGAGTCAGGAGCCAGGCGACGATGTGCATGATGCGCGTAGTTACTTTGAGCGACTCGCAGGCAAAGCCTACTCGCGCGAACGGTTCGAGTGTCGCGCGTTCGTCGCGGCCGGCGTCGTCGAAATAGGAGCGCGCTTCGTCAGCGAGGAGCATCGCCTCGGTGTATAGCGAGTCGATCAGGCGCGAAGTGATACCCACTTGCGGCTCTGGCAGGTCCGATTCGTCCATCATCCTTAGACTGCCACCGTTCCGATGATGTGAAAACGCCTCAGCCTCACTGCCGGACGCTCGCACTCAGCAATTTGTCCCTCAGCGGGACAAATAATTTGGGTCTCAAGCGATTATATCCGGCGTATTCGAATCGAGGACCAACTGGATTCTGTCCTTCAGGAGCAGCTTGCGCCTCTTGAGTCGTGCAAGCTCGAGCTGATCGGTAATCCCTTCAGCCGTCAAGGTCGCAATTTGCTCATCCAGCGCCCGGTGCTCGGCCCGCAGAGATTCGAGATTCCCGGGATGGTCGTCGTTCATCGTGACGGGAGTTTAGCCGAGGCAGGCTTTCCAAGAAACTTAAAGCAGTCGTCGACCACCTGCGCCGGTGAGCCGTCGAGCGGTGAGATGGCCCAAGACAAATGTGTGGATTCGTGGTTTATTACGAGCTGGTGACATCAACCTACGTGAAAGGAACGGCACCAATGGACAAGGCAATGGTCGAGGAGTTGGAGTCGAAGCACGCAGCGCTTCATGCTCTTATCGAAGAAGAAGAGCACCGACCCCACCCCGACGAAGACCTTCTCCACCGACTCAAGAAAGAAAAGCTCAGACTCAAGGACGAACTTGCCGGCCACGTGACTCACTAGACCCCGGCACATCCCACGCGGCGAAGCCCTCGCCGCCTTGGCTTTTCAATACCGGACGTCAGTCGACCTCCGGTCAGTCTCAGTCGTCGCGCGATACCCGCTCGATGCGCTCGTGATGCTCCTGCGCCTCGAGAGTCATGGTTGCGACCGGACGTGCTTCAAGGCGCGCGAGCGAGATCGGCTCGCCGGTTACTTCGCAATAGCCATATTCGCCTTCGTAGAGACGGCGAATCGCTGCGTCGATCTTGGCGATCAGCTTGCGCTGGCGATCGCGGGTACGAAGCTCGATTGACCAGTCGGTCTCACTCGAGGCGCGGTCCGCAAGGTCAGGCTCACGCAGTGAGTCGACCTGGAGCTGGGCCATCGTCTGCCGCGATTCGTCAACGATCGCCTCTTTCCACGACTTAAGCTTCCGCAGGAAATAGGCGCGATGCTTCGCGCACATATGCTCCTCGGCCTCGGAAGGAAGGTAGTTTTCAGGAAGAATGATTCGATCAAAACGTTCGAAGTCGTTGCCGCCATAAAGGTCGACAAGAGCCGTAGCCATAGTTCCTCCCCCGCACATGGACCGCCGCAAACTTCGCAAACGATCCGCCCATACGCCGCCACCCGCTGCGACCGGGCCTCCCGGTGCAGCCGGAGGCGATTACGACAAACTTTCCCGGGACTTAGCACCGGGTAAGTCGGTCATCCCCAACCGCGGCTATAAATACGCTTCAGACCCTTAACAAGGACTGACAATGTCTCAGTGAAGAAATCGCCAAGCTGTTGCGAATATGGCGCAACGTCGTTTCGGCGGCGCCGCGCAGTTGCCGCATTCGGCTGCCGCCGCCATAGGCGACTGCAATGCGCATCCTCCTCACCAATGACGACGGCATCAACGCCAGGGGCCTTCGCCTGCTGGAGGCTGTCGCCCGCAAACTGAGCGACGACATCTGGATCGTGGCGCCGACCGAAGAGCAGTCGGGCGCGGGTCACTCCCTCACGCTCACTACGCCAGTTCGCCTCAGGAGGCATGACGAGCGCCGTTTTTCAGTTACGGGGACGCCGACGGACGCAGTGATGCTGGCATTGGCGCACATCATGAGGGATTCGCCGCCCGACCTGGTCATGTCCGGAATCAATCGCGGGGCCAATCTCGCTGAAGATGTCACTTACTCCGGCACCGTCTCTGCTGCCATGGAGGGTGCACTTGCCGGAGTTCGATCAATCGCCCTTAGCCAGGCCTATTCGCGCGAAGGCATGGGCGACACAGTCCCTTTCGCAGCTGCCGAGGTCTGGGCTGAACGAGTGCTTGCGCCGCTGGTGCAGTTGGACGCTGCGCCGGGAACGCTGATCAACATCAACTTCCCCGCAATGGCTGCTGACAAGGTCAAAGGCATTCGTATCTGCCGCCAAGGGCTCCGCGACTATGGCCGCCTGCGCATCGTCCAGCGTACCGATCCCCGCGGCTACGATTATTATTGGTTTGGTCTCGGTCCAATGGTGCAGACACCAGGGCATCAGACCGATCTCGAAGTCATCGCAGACGGCTATGTTGCCGTCACTCCGCTGCATCTGGATCTCACCCACGACCCATCGCTTGAAGCGCTTCGCCAGCGCTTTGCGGGAAACGAGTAGGGGTCGCGATTAGCGTCCGCGCTCGCTCCTGTTAACGGCGGCCGGCGAAGCGTTTGTCGATGTCGGCAGCCACGTCGACGTCGCATTGCATGAACTCGTCAGCGTCACCGCCTGACCCGCCTGGAAGGGCGACCTGTACGGCCAACATTCCTGCGCAGTTCCATTGCTGAGGCACAACTGCCCATTCGCGGCGGTCCATGAGCCCGAAACGGCACTACCGCCAGGAGTAAGGAAACGGGCAGCGCCGCCCTGACCGAGATAGATCGTGTTGGTGACGCCGTTTGTCGTCACCTGAACGGGTTGGCCAACGATTTCCGACCCTGGCGACCAGGCTTCCTGCGCATCCGCCATTCCCGGCACGGCAATCGTCAGTGCAATTCCCAAAGACCCGACGAACCTGATCCTCATGACGCCCTTCCCTTCAGGTCAGATCGAACCGTTCAGCAGCATTCAATCAGGCGGGGCTGTTCCCATGGTTGTTATGCTTGATGACGAGGAAATAGAGGCCGACCCCCGCCGCCACCGCTGCGAGGCCCAAAAGCAATGGATCAAACCCCAATCCGGCCGACGGTCCCGCGACCGGAGCAATCGGGACTGGGGGCGGCGGTGCCGATTGCGCAACCGGCGGAGGCGTATCTACGACAGGAAGAACGCAACCGCCCTGACTCGCCTGAGCCACTGCCGCAACAGCCGCTCCGCAAGCCGCTGCCGCGGGCGCTCCGCCGCTCAGCATCGTGAGCGTCGCCCATGGACTAACTTGTTGAGGAACTGGAAGACTTGTTGCCGCAGCGCTGGTCGATGCGGTGATCATCGAACCTGCTACCACAATTCCAAGATACATCCTGAATCCCGAGCGGGCCATTCTGACTTCTCCTGGCGCAGCGGGGTTCGGCATCCCCGCGGAACTCGCCTCAATCAACCATAGTCGAAACGGCTGCAACCTAACACATGATAATTTAACGCTTCGATCGAAATCGATGGAAGGGTTTCTAGGCTGCTGCGGCGTTTGGAATCACTTGCTCGCGCGCCCACGCCTGGAACATCAAAATCGCCCAGATGGCTGAAGTCGAAACTTGCCTGCCGGACAGATGGTCATGCCAGCGCGCCCGCACTAAGTCGGCGTCCAGCCAGCCATCCGCGCACATCCGGCGCTGGTCGAGCAAGTCTTCCGCCCAATCGCGAAGCGGGCCCTTGATCCATTCGCTCACCGGAACCTGGAAGCCGGACTTCGGACGGTCCACCAACCCCCTGGGCACGTATTTTTGAAGAAGGCTCTTCAAAATTCGCTTCCCTCCGCGGCCATCGATTTTCATCGACACGGGAATTCGAGCAGCGACTTCTGCGACCCTTTGGTCAAGAAAAGGAACACGGGTCTCCAGACTGACGGCCATCGACGCTCGATCCACTTTGCAAAGGATGTCGTCGGGCAAATAGCTGACTGCGTCGCAGTACATCATGCGAACGGAGTCTGGCGCGTCTCTTGCCAGTTCGACGTCAAATTTCGGTCCCTCGCCCGGCGCGTCCAAGACGGGGGCAGGACCGAAACTCCATTCATCAAGAAAGCTTCGATAGACTTCGTCGAGTGATTGCGCGGAACTCGCGATACTCAGAGCCTTCTGCAGCTTACCACCAAAGTGCGGTTGACGGCGGCCGGGAAGAAGCGCGGCCGCTCCGGCCCATATATTGGGCGGAATTTTGCTGAGCGGCGTGCCCGCCGCACGAAAAGGCTTCGGAATCTTCTGAAGTCGATTCCACATTTTCGGAGCGGCGAAGTGCCTGTTGTAGCCGGCAAACAACTCATCGCCGCCGTCGCCTGTAAGCGCGACAGTCACATCGCGCCGAGCAAAGCGGCTCACGAGATACGTCGGAATCTGCGACGAATCGGCGAAGGGCTCATCGTAAATCGAGGGAAGCAAGGGGATCACCTCCCGGGCCTCCCGAGCCGTTACGACATGCTCGTGGTGAATCGTCCGAAGGTGCTCTGCAACTCGCCTGGCGTCCGCGGCCTCGTCATAGGCTGCCTCCTCAAAACCGATTGAGTAAGTCTGCATCGGGATCGAGGAGTAGTGCTGGTAAAGCGCGACAACTGTCGAGCTATCGATGCCGCCCGAGAGGAAGACCCCAACCGGAACGTCGGCCACCGACTGATTATTGATGGAAGCCACCAGCGCTCGCTCGAGCTGCTCGAGTGCATCTGTCTCGTCGACAATGGGGTCGGCGAGACCACGTTGAACCACGTCACGATATGACCAGTAACGGGTGAGCCGGATCCCATTCCCTGCTTGCCCCTCTCTTGGAGGATCATCGAGCGGAGTGCGCGCTCCCTCCCGCGCGACCGTCAGGATGCAGCCCGGAGGCAGCTTGAATACGCGTTTGTAGATCGACAGCGGTGCCGGGATGTAGGTCAGAGAGGCGAACTGCCGAAGGGCGCTACGATCGATCTCATTGTCGAATTGGGGGTGCACGCGCAGAGCCTTGAGCTCCGAGCCGAATAGCAGGTCGGTGCCGGCCCAGCCGTAATATAGCGGCTTCTCGCCGAAACGGTCGCGCGCGAGGCTAAGAACCCGGTCGCGCCGGTCCCAAAGCCCGAAAGCGAACATCCCGACGGCTTTTGCGAGTGCCAGCTCGAGACCCCAAACTGCAATTGCCTGAAGGAAGACCTCGGTATCGGAATGGCCACGCCAGCCACCTTCTGGGACGGAGCCTTCGGCTTCTAATGCATCGCGAAGCTCAACGTGATTGTAGATCTCGCCATTGAACGTGAGGACAAAGCGTCCATCCTCAGAATGCATGGGCTCATGACCCGCAGCAGAAAGATCAAGGATGGAAAGACGCCGATGGACGAGCGCAATTCTCGCCTCAGGATCGAGCCAGGTGCCCTGGTCGTCTGGCCCGCGATGCCTGAGCAGGCCACCAATGCGATCGAGAAGCTGCACATCACACGCGGCGTCCCCGAAAATTCCTGCGATTCCGCACATTCAACGCGCCCCTGAGACCCGCAATTCAATCCGATCTACAACATTGAAACACAGATGGGAGAGCGGCTAATTCCAGATCCTATCGAATTGGAGCTCGGCCTGGACATACCCGTCGATCTACCCGCAGATTGCACCGCGCGAAGCTCCCAACTTCGTGAGCAAGCCGCTGTCCCTCTACAGACGCCCTGGCCATCTTTCTCTATCGTCGTTCCAACCTTTCAGCGCAGGAACGTCGTCTGCGATACCGTTCGGGCCATATCGCAAACACGCTACTCGGGAAGTGTCGAACTAATCGTCGTCGTCGATGGCTCAACGGACGGGACCCTGGAGGCGCTGCGCTCGATCGCTTGCCCCTTCCCGATTCGCATCGTGGGGCAGCAGAATGAGGGGGCATCAAGAGCTCGCAACCGAGGAGCGGCACAGGCGGTTCATGACGTAATTTTATTCCTCGACGACGACATGATTGCCGAGCCGGACCTCGTTCAGGAACATGGGCGCCTTTATCTGCAGGGTGTTGATGCCGTCATCGGTGATGTCACTATTCACCCGGGCTCGCCGCCCGGATTCCTTCCGCATAGCGTAGCTCGGGGCGTCGCCAGTTCACCGGTGCGAACTCCGCTCACTCCATTTGATATTCTTACTGGCCAGCTATCGGTGCGGCGATCCGAATTCCGGCGGCTTGGCGGCTTCGATCCCGCACTGACGTCAAGATCCGCCTTCGGCAACGAGGACGCCGACTTCGGGATTCGGCTGCTCGCCCAATGTGACGTTCGATACTGCCGCAATGCGAAGAGTCGGCAGCTGTATGTTGTTACTCCGCGTCAATACATGCAGCGGGCAGCGCGCGCGGCGACAGCCGATCTAGAGTTTGCCCGCAAGCACCCGGAGTTTGCGGAACGGCTTTTCGAATTGAAAGGCGCAACTCGCCCGCTCACCCGTTTTGTGTACTGGCCGCTAAGCCGGATACCTTTCATGGCCGATTGGCTGGGGGCCGTGGCTGTTAGACTGGCCGAACGAGCGCAAAAAACACCATTTCGCACAAATCGCGTGCTTGCGCGCTTCTTCTCAGGCGCGCGAGCCACTCTTTACTGGTCCGCCCTGCGGGCGCGCGGTTGGCCGCGGACTTCGAGGCACGTTCTTGTGCTGTGTTATCACGCTATAGGCGATTTCAGCGATGACCCGGTTTTGGCGCCCTATAGTGTGCCCCGGAAGCTGTTCGTCGAACATTTGGATAGCCTGCGCGAACGGGCCTACACGTTCATCGACCCCGACGAGCTTGCCGCACTTCTCAGCGCAGGGGCCCCAGTCCCGAAACGCTCAGTCCTTCTGACCTTTGACGACGGATATTCGGAGCACTTGGAAATTGCTCGAGAGGAGCTTGCCGACCGGGGGATCAAGTCGGTTGTCTTCGCCGTGACCGGCTTAGAGACCAACGAGTGGGACCGGCGATCCGGCGGCAGGACCTTGGGCCTGCTTGGTCCTGAGGAGCACCGTTTGGCTGCAGCGTTCGGGATTGAGATTGGCTCGCATTCACGCACTCATCAACTGCTGCCGAAGCTTTCCGACATTGAATTGACGGCCGAGATAGAGGGCTCCGTAGAGGAGCTGGCCGCTCGGGGCCTACCTCGGCCTCGCTTCTTTGCCTATCCATATGGGGCGCGCAATGAAGCCTGCCTCAAGGCCGTTGAAAAAGCTGGATTTCTGGCCGCATTCGGTCCTCGCCAGTCGCGTGTCAGCAGCAGAAGTCCGATCTTCGACCTTCCGCGCGTACATATCGTAGCCGCCGATCGGGGCTGGCGTTTCCGCGCCAAGACGGCCTGTCCTTCAGCGTTCGCCTGGTCGGTTCGTGTAACCGACGCAATCCGTCGTCGATTGCCGCGACTTGAAAGAAGCCGTCGTGCCGGATGACGGCTGGCTCGATCTTCACAAATCACGTTTTGCCGATCTTCCGTTCCATTGTGGAAATGAAATCGATCCCGGTGTTCTGGACACCCCTGAATTGCGCGACTGGTCTGCCAGGCCGACCACGGACGACCAATATCGTATCGAGAGTTACCTCGACCGTCTCGACTTACGAACAAAACGCATTCTTCACATCGGTATCGGTAATTCCGGATTGGCCAGGCGATTACATCGGCGCGCTGGGGAGATCGTCGGAACCTCGGTCGACGGTCCGGAAATATGCCTCGCGCTATCATTGTCGCTGCCGAATTATACGGCCATCGAACACAACAAATATTCCGGCCTTTCCAACGGGATTCCGGGCAAATTCGATTTAATCGTGGACAATAATCTCACGAGTTCATGCTGCTGTATCAGCCATCTCCGTAGATTCTTTGAATTCCTTGGCGCGAAGCTCTCCTCCGATGGTCAGGTGATTACCGATTCCGCGGGACTTGCGTGGATACCTCAAACTGCGCATCCGCGATGGCAGCTAAGTTTTGATGACCTCGCTGCTGTCGCGAAAGTCGCTGAACTCATTGCCTACCGCATCGATCGAAACATCTTTGTCCTCGCGCGTATCCCGCCGCCAAAACCCCGATTGCTGCCATCATCATCCCAGCTCGCTATGCGAACGGGGCTGCTCGGTCGCAAGCTGATCCGAACTGGCAGGCAGGCATGGCGCGCGCTGCGCTAGAAGGTTGCGAACGGACGCAGTCGGCGTTGGTTTCCAAGCGCTTGTCTGTCTAAATCGAAAACGATGATTGCCGAGGAAGAACAGCTGTTCGTCAGCGTTGTGATGCCCGTCTACAATGCGCTTCCGCATCTCGATGAAGCGATGCGCAGCATGCTCGATCAAACGTATCGAAATTTCGAATTCGTCATACTCGACGACGCCTCCACTGATGGCTCGGCGGAACGGCTACGCGAATGGGCGACGAAAGACAGTCGCATCAGGCTGTTTGAATCCGATGCGAACCTCGGTCCAGTTGGAAGCTCGAACTTCGTCGTCGAAAAGGCAAAGTCATCCATCATTGCTCGCATGGATGCGGATGATGTCTGCCGCGACGATCGTTTGCAGCTCCAGACCGATGTGCTTCACGGCCACTCGGAAGTCGGACTCGTAGCTTCAGCTTTTGAAATCATCGATGAGTTCGGTCAGCGGCTGCGCGAACCGGAACTCTGGCGCGTCGCGCGAAAATCTGCGTTCGCGCCGTTCGGCCACGGCTCCATCATGTTTCGGCGCAACCTGTTCCATCAGGTCGGCGGCTATCGTGCCGAGTGCGAGTATTGGGAAGACCAGGACCTTGCTGCCCGTTTTGCTGCGGTTTCGGAGGTGCGGATCATTCCACTTGCTCTCTACCAGGTGCGTCAGTGGTCACGAAAAACGCAGGCTACCACGTTCTCCGAGCGCCACGAGAATGCAGTTGACCTA
>Ga0070712_100000964_pt1 | contig 17325 bp, 13 predicted proteins | sample LARL81metaG_FD_71396 | JGI IMG/M metagenome (GOLD analysis project Ga0070712, IMG submission 71396) | Corn, switchgrass and miscanthus rhizosphere microbial communities from Kellogg Biological Station, Michigan, USA - LAR L8-1 metaG | ecosystem: Host-associated > Plants > Roots > Rhizosphere ...
CCTTTCGGCAGTTGGTTGTTGATTAACTGTGATGTTCCCGGGAAGTTCAAGTCCCGATGGGGGGTCTGAGCTAAAACTTGGGTCGTATGATGAGTTCTCCTGATCCATCCTCGGTTAGCCCGAAAGATTGGCATTCAAATCCCCATGACCGCAGTAGTTGGCAGCATTCCTCATGCATTTGTTGCCCGTGAGTTGCCAGGAAGATCTGGGGCTTATATGTCCGAATGCATTGCTGTGCACCAAGTAGTGCACGGAACTCGCCTCCCTCGATGTCCATCTTGATGCAGTGCGGGGGCAGAATCGTGCCCGCCTCCACGAGCGAGTCGAGAGTCGCAGTTTGTACCTCTAGGCTTCCATCTGTTGCGACATGGCCCATCGAGCCAGTCTCCTCGACCACAAAGCGAGAGTAGCCATTTGCGTCCGAAACTGCTAGTTCGAGAACTGTGGCATTTTGCAAGTGATTGAGTTCGATGTGCTTTCGAAGATAGTTAATATTGCGCGGCACCGGTTCGAAAGCAAAGACGCTACCATTACCTACGAGCGCTGAGCCAAGGATAGTGTAAAAACCCACGTTCGCACCAACGTCGTAGAAAACCGTATCCGATCGAATCGCTCTCGAAATTAGCTTCTGCTTCTGAGGTTCAAAGAATCCCAACCAGCAGCGATGGATTCCTGAGCCAACGATCCATTGCTTGCCCCGGTTTGGCCCATGCAGAATAGACACAGCCGCGTCTCTAGGAACTAAAGAGAGCGGAAGCCGGGCAATCCGCCCCAGGATTCTCACTCCGGACGCCGACATGTTCAAGATTTGGGCACAAGTCCGCCGTTTGTTGATTGCGGACTCCCTTCGAGTCGCAGCGCGCGAATAATAGCCAGTGCCGCTAAGAAGGTGATGAAGTTGTCTTCAAATGTTGACCGTACGGCCCAAATTATGAGCACAAAAAAGACGGACGAGGTAAGGGTACGATTGATAAGCCATTTGATGTGCGTTTCCGAAGCATACATGATCATCAGCGTAAAAAGCGGAAGTAGTAAGACGCTCAAAGGCCCAAAATTGGCAAAGAGCTCTCCGAGTTGTGTAGCTGCTAGGCTTGTCGTTGATCCAGGTTCATATTTCTCTGCCAGCTGTATTGTGAAATCCTGCGCTTTCTCGGGATAAATACTTCTCGGGATAACGAAAGATACGGCACGCAGGTATGTGCTGCCATACAAATAGCTGAACTTGTCGCCGAAGTCATTGATGATGTGAAAAAGCAAAACCGTATCGCTGCCGTCGAAGGAGTCCATTAGGACCGTCACAGTCCTGTTCCCCAAATCGGAATCCCTGTACACCTCGCTCCGTTCGGCAATCTCCGCAGGAGCTGCTCGAAGGTAGCTCCAAGCGCTGAAAATCAGCGCGAATGCCGGTGCACTCAATACCAGAGCAATGACCATTTTCCTTCTTCCATACAACCAGCAAGAGACAACCAGTGAGACAAGGTAAAGCGCCAGAAAGATGCGATTTCCTGAGAAGACTACTTGAAACAGAAACACCAGCACCAAAAAAGCTGAAAATTTCCAATTAACTGCCCCTTTGCGTGCTTGTGAGTGCGTGAACAGCACAGCCGCTGCTGTAAAGACGATCTGGTTTGCTTGTGAAAGCCAAGTGTACAAAACGTAGCCAGATCCAAGGCGGGTGGACATATCATCCGCTCGAAGATACCAGTGCGACACGAGAAATTCTGCAACACCTCCTACCAGATATACGGTTATGACCCAGTCAAGTACCATGAGGCCTACGCTTAAGTAAATCGCCCGTTTCAAGGCGCCATCATTCAGAAAGACTTCACGCCGCTGCCAACCTTTGTCGAGTTTTGGGAGGAAAAGAATCACAGTGACAAATGAAAGAAATAGGGCAGACCAAATCATGAAGAAGGGCGGAATTGACTCAAGTAGTGAGAGATTGACATCTGCATGCCGGCTATCGACATCGTAAAAGTTCGGAGCTTGATATCCGTTGTTTAGTACGATAATTGTCAGCGGCGCAAGGAGGAAGAACCCTAGTCCGACCAGCCATGCGAGGATAGGAGTCAATAACGCATCTCGTTTTTTGAGAGAGTAGATCGCCTTAAGAAAGGCTGCCAGTAAGACGCAGATCAGTGGGAAAAAGAGCAGTTTCATAGATCAGACGCTCAATCTTGTTATGGCAACGAGATCAGCTGGTTGCTACGCTAAGCGCTTCGCCAGTCCCAGAGCGAGAGGTAATGGTAGGACTGGTCACGGTCTCAAGAACGCAATGCAATGAAGCAGCGAACTGCGAATACCCCCAGGTCTGGGCTCTTTCGCGACCCGCCACACTGAGGTGCCGGCACAGAAGGTCATCATTCCAGAGATGAAGCATAGAGTCCGTCAATTGCTCCTCTGATCGAGGGTCGAACAGCAGGGCTGCATCTCCCAGCAGTTCGGGCATTGCGTAGATTCCAGAGACCGCTACCGGACAGCCCAAGACGAACGCCTCAATAGGTGGAATGTTAGTTGGCCCGTACAACGTGGGGTAGATCAAAGCCCGCGCACGTCGGTAAAACTCCGCAATGTCTTGTTCCGGGACACAGCCGGCGAAGTGTACATGCTGACCTAATTGCAGCTTGTGCACTAGCATTCTGATCGAACGGTATTCGTTTCTTTCGTCCCCCGTGAGTACCAGATGAATGTCGGCACCACTGGCCAGTGCCCTCGCTAAAGCTTGGACCAGTCTCGCGTGATTTTTGTGCGGCCAAAACTGTGCCGGGTAGAACAGAAATTTGTCCGGTAAGCGATACTTCGCGTCGAAATCTTTCGTCATGTTGCCTTCCAACAGGTACGGAGGAGGAATGTAGGGCAGAACGAAAAGCTTTCCCGGATCTGCTCCATAGGACTCGCGGATGTGTTGAGCGCCGACATTGGATTCCGCGAGAATACCGACCGAGTGCCGAGTCAGATCACGCATGTACGTGTCGCGGTAGCGACGTCGACCGAAACCGGCCGACTCGGAGAACTGCGGCTCGTACCGATGCATAAGGTCGTGGATGGCTGCGAACGTCGGGACCGGGAAGCGGCTGCTCCACAAATCCTGCCGCGGGAAGATCCAGAGTTCGCAATTCTGCTTTACGATTTCTCGAACCGCCGACGAAATCGATGTCACATGTCGTAACCAGAACCGATGCGATAATCCGAGCAGCACCCATAGACCCGCGATCGCCCGGAAGGTGCGGCTGAGGTGCACTGGAACTCGTTTCACATTCGTCGGCAGATGGCGCTCCCAGGCTGGGTCGGTGAAGGCGACCACGAGCGTGTAATCGCTGCGCGGAAGAATCAGCAGCGCCGAAAGAATCGAGGCGCTGTACTGATACATGCCTCCGCCCCGGGGGCTGGCCGTCAGAAACAATCCGATGCGCTTCATTCGATGTACTTCAACCGCGTAACACGAAATACACACTCCAGGTATCGAGGCCGGCCTCGCGCCCGGTCATCCATTCGCGAGCATCTACCAACTCCATACCCACTTGCTTCGCCAGGAATCGGATCTCGGGCATAAACAGGTAGCGCATGCGGTGAGTCTCGCGGATGGTTTCGATACGCTCATCCGCAGCATTCCTGATCCACAGTGTGTAGTTCACATCAACCACATTCTCATTGGGGTGCAGCACAGGTTCCGCGATCCGAAGAATACTAGTTCCTTCGTTGTCAAACTGTTTAACTCGTACCGAAGGACGCAGGTTCAGCACCGCCGGTCCGTACCAGCAGTCGGCAATGCAAATTCCGCCCGGACTCAGGTGAGCGCGAATCGTTTGGAAGGCGCACAGTAGATCATCATTCTCCGTTAAATAGCTCAGCACATGAAACAAAGAGACGATGGAGCCAAATTGCTCGCCGAGTCGAACTGTTCGAATGTCTCCATGCCGAAACGTCAAGCGTCGCGAATGTACCGTCGCCAACGCAGCCCGATTGATTTGGGCACGCTCGATCATGGTCTCGCTCGCATCCACTCCCAATACTGAGAAGTCCAGGTCGGAGAGATGACGAGCATGGGTGCCGGTACCGCAACCAAAATCGAGAACCCTGCTCACGCTAGGACAGAAACTGCGCAGGAGCGAACTGAGGAATAACGCTTCGCCGGAATAGTCCTTATCGTGATAAAGGAGGTCGTAATACGGAGCATAGCTGGCAAAAGTGCTCACGAGAAGATCTCCGTCATGACATCGATCACACGTTCCATCTGCTGATCAGTTAATCCCACACCACTGGGAAGGTAGAGCCCACGCCGGGCCAAGAGTTCTGCGACAGCATATGACTCACCTTTGAAGAGACCGCGTTTCTGAAATACCGGCTGCTCGTGCATTGGCCAAAAGAACGGTCGCGTGCCGATCCCCTTCTCTGCGAGCCGGCGCATCGCCTCATCGGCCGCGAACGGGACTTCTCTGCCCAAGACGATCCCGTAAACCCAGTAAATATTTCTGGCGTAGTCAGTCTGGCAAGTTGGCAATTGGAGCTGCGTCAGCCCGCGCAGGCCTTCAGTGTAACGGCAACCCATCCTGCGCTTGCGACCGACGAATTCGGTGAGCCGCTCCAGTTGAGCAACTCCGAGAGCCGCCTGCAGATTCGACATGCGGAAATTCCAGCCTAGCTCGCTGTGTACGAATCGCCTCTGCGGTTCGAAGCAGAGATTCCGGAGGCTTCGGCACTTCTCGGCTAGGTCTGGGACGTCGGTGACAACCATCCCTCCCTCACCGGTTGTGACATGTTTGTTGGGATAGAAGCTGAAGATGCTCAGGTCTCCGAAGCTGCCGCAGGGACGATCACGATAAGTCTGACCGTGCATTTCGGCGGCATCTTCGATGATGCGGAGCCCATGGCGATCGGCGAGCTCCAACACTGGATCCATATCGACCGGCAATCCGAAGGTATGCACGACCATGATCGCCTTGGTGCGAGTCGTGACCCGTGCTTCGATCTGGGAACAATCCATGTTCCAAGTGCGTGGGTCGGTGTCGACCAGGACGGGAGTGGCTCCCGCATAGAGAATGGCTGCCACACACGAGATGATGGTGAACGAGGGCATGATCACTTCATCTCCTGGCCCCAGCCCCATCGCGGCGACCGCCATCTGCAGGGCTACGGACCCATTGCAAACCGATATGCCATATCTGCGATCCACTCGTGATGCGAATTGCTCTTCAAACTGACGAACGAAAGGCCCCTCGGAGGAAATCCAACCCGAGTCGATGCACTCGTTCAGATAAGCCTTCTCGTTACCATCCAGCAATACTTCGTTGACCGGAACAAATTCGTACGTGGTCACTGTTTGAGTCTGATGCGTGCGCAATTCACTCCCTCAAAACGGCGCTTATCCTCTTCTCCGGCGTACGGACCTTGTTTCACTTCGATCATCTCCGTTGGCTCTAGCATTTCGAAACCGTGTCCCCCAGAAACGAGGAGGATCGCATCGCCTCGGAAGAGAATGCGGCTCTGCAGGTATTCTTCATTCTCGGTATAGAAATCGACCCGTAGCTTGCCTTTTCTGATGAACAAAACTTCTAGAGTGTGCCTTACCTCTCTCGGAACTGGGTTATGCACATGCGGAGGAATCTTCTTGCCGGCTGGATGGTGCATGTAAGCCAATTGCTGCGAAAAGTCATTGGGTGTGAAAAACTGGATGCCAGCGTCCGAATAATTAGCCGGCACAATGATCGCGAGCAACGCAGCGTCGTGTTTTACATACACGACATCGAGGCCGATGGTCGAACCCGTATTGTTCATGGGAATATCTGAGCGCTGCGCGTGTATTAAGTACTTACCGTGACAGCCTCAACTTGCTCCGCTGACCTTCCGTGTGACATATCTCCTGAGCCTGCCAGCCAGAGATCCGGGATGCATCTTTCGAATCTGTTCTGCAAAAGCCGGGTCTGCATTGAGAAATTCAGGAAATCGATATTCCCTTCCTCTATCGGATGTCAGTTCACCCTGGGCCAAGAGAAGGTTCCGGCAATGCGTTCCAGATCCATCGAGCCCAATGTTCAGGACACGAGATTTGACTGGCAGCAGGGCCACAGCATCATGGGAACAATGAGCATACGCCCAGCGTATCGCCCATGAATCTAGTTGGCCGCCCATTTGCCTAGCCAGCATCCTCGCGAGATCGCCACCGCCCCGGCCAAATTTTCGCAATCTCTTTCTGTCGGATTGAAACTCGGAATAGTCCGAGACATCCCAGTCCGCCTTCATCCAGCGATCTCTCCACGTGGACCAACCCCACGAACAACTTCTATACGAGAAGAATGCGTCTGCCGGGTATTCCTGTGGTGCCCGGACGCCGTAATTGAAAGCACCGATGGAAAATACTTCCCCGGTGGATCGGTAGCGTCCCAGGGCGGAATTCATGAATGTCAAGAAATCGCGAGCTGTGAGTAGATCATCCTCCACCGCAATAACCTCTCCATATTTGTCGCAGAGGCGAGTAACGCCATCAATGACCGAAGCTGCCAGACCGAAGTTCCGCTCTCGCTCAACAATCACTATTGAATTGAAGCCATCGACGGACCGGATCAACTTTCGGACCTTCTGAACCGCGGGTGCAGCACCGTCGTTTTTGGGTCCGTCAGAGAAGATGTACAAGTCTGATCTGCAGGACAATGCATTTTCGCGAAGCCGCTCGAGGGTCCGCTGGGTATGTTCTGGGCGGTTGTAGACGAAGAGAGCAATGGGTGCGAGGTTAACCAATGGGACACTAACGCGCATTTGCGAAGCTACATCGTCAGTCGCGCTGCGCGTGATTTCCAGAGGACTCACATTCCCTCCTGACTTTAGTCTCCTGCGCGTTCTTCCAAAGAAGGTAAGTGCGCTGCGCCAGCGTACGCGACAATGCCCGGCGATTGGCGTGGAACATGAACACGCAGCCGAAAAGTGATGAACAGCGTCGCCGAGTAAGTCGCCGCAGAAAAAATCATTCCCCAGGCCGCTCCGCGCAATCCCAAAGACCTCACCAGCGGGATGCCCACGGCGAATGTCGCGACTGCGCTGCTGACGTAGGCATTGAACACAAAACGAGGTTTTTCGGCGGCTTTGATTGCGTCATTCGCGGTATTCCCGATCCCCATCGCCAGTGGTACGAGTGCGAGAAGGAAGGGTAAGGAACCCAGTCCGTCGAACTTACCCGAATACAGAATGTGAACAACCGTACTGCCAGCCATCCGGATCGCCAGGGCGAACGTGAGCGTTATGCCCAATATCAGAAACGTGTAGCGCCTCCACGACGTCACAAATGCACGAGTGTCCCCACACGCATATTTCGACGCCAGCGCGGGTAAGAACATGAACGAGAGCGAGATCATGACCTGCTCGATCGGCGCTATCAATACGTACATGGCTTTGAGTTCGCCGACTTCCTTCACTGAGAGAAAGCCCCCAACAAGCCAGTAATACCCTTGATGCGTAAACTGGAAGATGAGGGCAGTGACAAGCACCCAGCGCGTGTACTTCCAGTGCTCTTTCCCATAGTGCGGTTCAGAATTCAAGAACGCACGCGATCGCTCACGAGAAGGCAGTTTGCGAAACAGGGTTAGGCCTGCGATCAGCCAACTCAAAGCCAGAATCAGGAAGACTCCGAAGCCATTCAACAATCGAATCTTTGCCCCGATCCATAGCAGAAGTGCGACCACGCTGAAGTAAACGAGCGAAAGTTCAGCCGCGCGCAAGGGCTGATGCAGAACATAGAAGGTGCGTCGAACAAACAACCCTGTGAGCAGAAACGAAAGGGCGATCGCCAGTCCCACAAGTGCCCGTGAGTTGAGTGCCGGAGCAACGACGGTGAATAGCAGATAGGTCAGAAGTAAACCGGCGGATAGAACCATGCCGATGAACAGATTTCCGCCCATCATGAGAGGCCAATAGGAAGCAAATCGATTTCGGTACCTTCCCGAGCCATACACCGTAAACGGCTCGAGCACCACAGCATTGTGCAGTCCGGCCAGAAAAGTGAAAATCGAATATGACAGAGCGAACATCCCGTATTCTTCCTTGCTCTGGGTGCGTGCCAGAACCACATTGACGAGAAACATGCTACCCACTGCGAAGCCCTGGTCAGCCAAGCCGAACAGCAGTTGCTTCATTCGCTGTTGTGCCAACAAACTGGGGGCGACATCGCCGATTGTATGTGTACTGATTGGGCTCACTGGTCAGTGGACAGAGTTTGGAAGGGAAGACTTGTTTTTGATGTTGGACTGATTAGCGATTCGGGGCAAGGATCAATCCCTTGCCAGTTCTAACGTAAATACTCGATTGGGAACAGTAAAGACAGGAACGCTAGCAGCGAGAACGGACTGCCGACTCCAAATAAGGTCCCGCTCGACGATACTGCTTACCATAAGTACGACAAGGAACATTCCGCAAGTCAGGGAGAGCTTATCGTCATACTGAACCGGGCTGAGGCATCTCTGTGTAGCTCGGTGCAACAGGCTCACGAATCTCCATGTGATCAGAATGAGCGGCACTATCCCCATGTCGTAGAGAATCACCATGTAGCTATTGTCGACCATTTGATTGGAGAGCCACGAGAGGGTATCGGACGATCGGACCCCATGTCCAAACACCCAGGACCCATCACTGACTACGCGCAGTACTTCTTGCCATACGTCGATCCGTCCTGTCATTCCTGAGCCTAGCCCTCGATCCGGCGTAGAGAGTGCCAACATCTGGTCAAACGCCTCGTAGGCGTTTTGAGCAAATTGGAGTCGGTTCACCAGTACAAACAGAGTTGCCAGCAGGCTAGGAACACTGCGCTTAACCGCAGCGTCCTTCTGCGATCGCGCTTGACGGCTTTACAGAACACAATACTGATTAAAAAACCGCATCCGGCTAGAATTGCGACGATTGCTCCTCGCGATGAGGCAAGAAAGACGACAATCACTGAGACAATACCAAGGATGCTGCAAATGGCTTTCGAGAGCCACCCTCCCGTGCTGAATTTCCACACCATCACACAGAGGTAAGCAGCAAGCTGCAAGGCCAGCCCATTCGGGTGGAAATTAAAGGTGTCGAGTCGTTCGAGGTTCATGGCGGATTTAATCAGAATCTCGAAGCTCAACGGCACAAAAACGAATATCGACACAATGGCTGACCAGTAAAACGCCTCGAGCACTTCTTCTATCGGAGTGAGTGTCATATAAATGCGAGCGAGTCCTAGACACGCGGAGAAAAGAAGTGCAAAGCGGAGAGCGTCTTCAGATGGCGAGCTCAATGAACAACCGACCATGAGCAGTGAAAACAAAGCTACGTATAAGAGCCCATCGATATCAAGAAAGGCCGCCATTGCGGTGATCAGTGAGTCGGAAGCAATGGCCTTGCAAAACACAAGTGCGGCAAAAAGCACCAGGGGGGCGAGTTGCACCGAGATGCTAAGCTCTGGTGCAAAATAGATCACGAACGACAGTGTGAATAGCGCTGCTAACGCAGCCTGGTTGAGAATGCTGCCTTTCTTTGCGACTAACATTGTTTGGAATGGAAGCAGTGGTGCCGGTAAACTTCTGTGTGCACGAACTCTATTTGGCGGCTACTGCCACAAGAAGGGTCGTCTGATTGCGACCGCAAACATTGCACCTGGCAACGGTTTGTCCATCTATCCGCCTACTCCTGCCGTAGGTCCGCGACGTTCAGTATCGCCCTCATGATGTGGGCTGATTTGCGCTCCAAAACGAATCCAGATGCGATGAGCCATGGCCTGGGAGCGCGAGCCATTTGGGGTCGCCCAAGGCATGCATCCTTGCACCGAATGAAAGATCTCCTCTGCGAACTGCTTTCTCGGATCGGTGGGCTCCGTCTGCTCCCAGCGATGCCGCACGACTACCCAGAACACTCCGGCGGCCAGTCCCAGCGATGCGAACACCATCATGATACTCATGCGGGGAGGAAATGATCTCCGCTCGGGACGACTGGCGGGATCCAGTATCTTGACCGTGGGTGTCTCTTTGGCTTCTTGAACCTTGGCCAGTTCGTATTGTTGCGTCAGCACTTCATAGATCGCTTCCTGAATCTTGGTGCGGCGATATAAGTCGGCATATTTAACGCCCAAGACCGGCAGTTGTCGAATGGACGGATATAGCTGTATCGATGATGCTGATGATGCATTGCTGTCTATGCCGCCCAGCTTCTCCAGTTGCCGCTGCAACTCTGCAACCCGGGCATGAACGGCCTGCACCCTGAAGTGTCCAGGTGCATAAATCGCTTCCAAGCTCTTTTGTTGCGATTCGGCCGCGATCAACTCTCCCTGCAGTCGCGCAGCTGCCTCGACCATCGCGCGGCCCTGCTCTTTAATATCAATGGCCGTGTTCTTACTGGCGAAATCACTGAAATCGAGAGCCGCCTGGTCCAGGTCCTTCTTGACGGATTGCAGCCGATCCTCGAGGAACACTCGTTCACGATGAGCTGAAGAGGTGGAGAGTTCCGTCGAAAGCCGATTCAATTCCTCAACGTAGGCTTGGGCTATAGCAGTCGCTCGTTTACGATCTCGATCGGTGACGCTGATCGTGATGATTCCGCTCTTCCGATCGTCAGAAATCCCGGTGCGCTGTCCGAGGTCTTTACGTGCATCCTCGTCCAGGTCGTCGCTGTAAACATGTTTCAAATCGAAACGTTGCACCAACCGATCCTGAACAGTCTGGCTTTGCAGAATTCCAACAAAGAGAGGGCCAGATCCGCCGCTACCTAGCAGATCCCCCGCAATTCCCGCGAGGCCACCCGCCTTTCCCGACAAGGCCGCAAGCATCGCTGCGCCTGTACCGGACTGGACGTCAGGCGGCATCAATCTTGTCGTGGACGCGTATCGCGGCGGCAGAAGAAAGGCTACAAGCGTACCCGTAATGGCGCCGATCAGCATCATCCGGGCGATCAACTGTCGCCCGTGCCAGATCACGCGGAGATGTCCGAGAGACGCCCTGTCCATTTCAGAGTGAAGGGGCGCTTCAGGCACAGCTTCGATTACTCGCGATGGTGCGTAATCGACCGCTCTGGTTTGTGTATTAGCCAAGTAGTTCTCGTGAAAGAAATTTCGACAAGGTTCTTCCCGTCAGAATGTCAATTTGACGTTTTGATTTTGTTCAATGAGTGTGGGTAGTAGGCCAGAAACCACATTGAAATGACACAGTGAAATTGGATTTCCGATTAGGGGCCAGGAGAGGTATCCACCAACGTTCGTACTGCACGTTACCGGTAAAACGGAAACCAGACCGAGCGAAAATATCCGCATCCAACGCCAAATCTGTTTGGTTTCCCCCTTGGGGAATGTACTGGCGATCGATCGTTCGATGTCTTAGCTCCAATCCAATTTTTCTCCGCGCATCCATCCAGTAATTCGTTCGGACTAATTCTCCCTGTGAAGCGCGACCAAACCAAGTGCCAATGAGGTTGCCGCTGTTGGTATACCCGCTCAAGTATTCGACATTGCTGTAAAAGCACGAGGTGCAAAAGCTTCCTTGTGGCGGGCTGCTGGTTCCACCCTCCATACGCAGATCGAACTTTGGAGCCCTGGGCAGCTTGGCGAAGTATAGTCCTCCCTGGAAGATTGACTTTCTCATGAACAGAATCGGTGATACTTCGTCTTCGCTGAGAGCCTCACCGTAAAAAGTCAGCCTGTCGCGCAACCTAGGGATCCTATATGCAAAGTCCGCTGCTGACCGGCTATCGCCAAGAACGTCGCCATTGACGTGAATTCCGAAGAAGCTTTTAGCAAACGTGCTGGGCGTCAACGGATTGCCCGGCCCACCGTAAAGCGTGGTTTTTGACAAACTGAACTCCAGGTTCTGCGTGAACTTAAAGCTCATCTTGCCGCCACTTATGAATGGTTGTGGACGAAGAGGGTATCCATACTGTCCGATCGTCGGCCCAATGTCAGCCGGTGGTGTAAACGACCGTATGAATTCATGTCCGGAAGTCTGCCCAATGAACGCCTGCAAGCGCATTTTGCCCAAAACGCGTAAAGATCCGGGCAGTCCAAAAGGGTTAACGCGATCGACGCTGAACATATTGTTCAGTGGAACAGCGTTGTTGGTGAACAACATCGTTCCACCTTCGCTGGGGCCCCACCATAGACTCCGCTTCCCATACGATATTTGCCAGTTTGCCAGATTCATTCCCACATACGCTTCTAGCAACTCGAAGTGGTTCGTCGATGCGACAGGCTGCAACGGAGGGTTCGACGGCAGATTGTACTCATTGTTGATGAACTCGAGTGCGGACATCGGTAGAGATGGCGCGGACGGCGCATACTGATACTCTCCGCGTGCATAAATCACGAATGGGCCCGCAGTAGTCCAGCCTGATGTCCCCACTACGCTGTTCAACCCTTCCTGGTACGGTCTTCCGTAGTCGTTCAGAATCGTCTGTCCAAAGTGATAGTTGTCGGTAAGCGGCTGGCCTGAGATTCCGATCGTGCGGAAGTAGACGGACTCAAGTTGTGCACTTCGATTGCTTTCACCGCTCATCAAGTCGGAATCGTGAGCGAACTCCTGCGAGAGGGTGGAATAGAGTTGCAGCACTTCCGATGGAGCGTCTGTATCCGCCTCGCGTTCACCGGCTTCGCCTAGTAAACGGGCGCACTCGAGCCGCGTCCAGGGACGGATCCCCAGGCTCATGGTCTTGATGTAACCGAGCGCTGCCAAGCGCTCCAGAGCCGGATATATCCAACTGTCGAGAGGTACGTAAGGGGACCCCATGAACGCTGGTGTTCGAGACTTGTCATCGCTGACGAATTCACGTGGTGATTCCCATGCGGCACCACCGATTTCCGCATTGTGGCGATGTCGGTAGACGTTCTGCGCGATTAAGTATCCCAATACACTTCCCACGACGACATCGGATGGGAAGTGCTGGTGAGCCCTCACTCGCGAAAAGCTGACGGCCGAGGCAGCACCATAGGCAAGTATTTTTGGAAGCGTCCCCGGATACTCGTGAGCGATGACTCCCGCGATCGACCAGGCAGCGGCTGCATGTTCCGACGGGAACGACGTCCCCCCGTGAAAGAACGCCCCTCTGCCATCGCCTTGGTACGGACGTTCCCGTTGCAGCGAATACTTCAGAGCTTCAACCGTGACCAGGCTGTTCAGAGCGGCTTCTCCTGCTAGGAAACCGGTTTCGCGCCAACGGTCGTTGTGGGTTGGAAAGCTGAAGAGGTAAAGGCCGGCGCTGCCGCCAATGAGTCCCGCGATAGTGTAATTCGAAAGGCTTTTGTAATTCTTGATCGTCGAGGGGTTCTGATTGATCGAAGCGCTGTATTCTCGGTCACTGACGAAAAGACCAGCTGTAATGCCGCCAAGCGGCACCAACCAGTTGGCATCCGACAACCGAATTTTCAGAGGGCTGGTCCAGATACGTTTCTGATCTTCAACAAAATCAGCGATGTGTCCTGAAAAACCCGGTCTCCCAGTATCCTCAACAGGCACGTATGGAGTTGCCGCGACAGGAGCCTTTGCAGCACCAGTCATGTCTGTGCCGTCGTTGACTTCGGACCCGGTTACAGCTTTGGTCTGGTAGTCCTGAGACCAACCCTTTGCCAGCATCACAAAAACGATTCCCAAAGCCAGAACTCTTGGTAAGTCTCTCGAGTTCATTTTCAAGATTGCGCCTGGTTGCTATGGGTGAATGTATGCAACCGTGAGGGCCACCGACGATGCAACTTGAGCAGCCTGTAAAATTGGTGCCCAATTGCGTCCGGCAATCTTCGGAGCCTTTTCGGGCACGACGATAGAGTCTCCAGGATGTAACACTGTGCTCATCGGGTCGCCGTTCCAGAGTCCTGAATTGTTTTTGGCGGAAAGGACTGATCCGTCAGCCCGAATGACAAACAAAGCGTTCTTGTCAGCAATCTGCGTAAGGCCTCCGGATTGGCTCATGTACCACTTCGCGCTTTTGCCGGGCTGATAACTGACTGCAGTTGGATTGAAGACCTGGCCACTCACCATCACGAAATTCGCTTTCTTGGGGATCACCAGAACGTCCCCCTCCCTGAAAGCGATGTCTGCGGAGGTGTTTACCAGTTTCTTTGGATCAGCGGGAATGTGTACCACGACTCGTCCCATCGGGGCTGTCGCCTCCAATTGCCGAAGGGCAGTCTCAGTCTGTGTGATGGCGGTCAGTTTGGCATTCTTTTGATCCGCATCGCCATCAGGCATGGCCCGAATATATTTTTCCTCCGCCTTGATCCGGTTGACGAGTTCCCTGTGTGCGCGCATCTCGAGTTCGCGCACCTCTTGGCGGATTAGCACAGCTCCATAGGGATAGGCCTGCGATGTGAATCCGCCGCTCCGAGCAAGCACCGAACTGAGCCGCTCTCCCGGTTGAATTCCGTAGGTCGTTGGGTGCTGCACCTCTCCCTTGACCGTGACTGAAGCGTGGAGGTCATTCCATTGCGGAATCTGGCGAATCGCCAGGACATCGCCGTTTCGCAGAGGGACGTTGTCATCCGGACTACCTGACAATGCTGAAGCCAGTTTGATCTCCAGATGCTCATTTGCTCCGGCGCCTGCGGCAAACCTGGTCAGATCAGCACTGTCCGCAAATGCACTGCGCTTCATTCCCCCGGCAACTTGTACCAAATCCTGAACGCGCATGTTCGCGGTTAGAGGATAACGGCCAGGCTTCGCAATCTCACCCCGAATGTCAACCGTAGGCGCTTCTATGCGTTCCAGGCTACGATGAATCAGTAAGCGGTCCCTCGATTGCAAAATGATGTTGTCCACAGGATTGCCTGCCAGAGCTTCGCGCAAATCCACGCTTAGAATCTTCATAGTTCCGTCTGGTTGAGTTCGAAACAACTGGGCGGTATCGAGCGCTGCATCTGGACTGATGCCGCCAGCGAGATAAACCGCATCGCGGAGATGTGCCTGACCAGAAGTCCTATATGCTCCGGGCTTCCGTACTTCCCCTCCGACCCAGACTTGTGGCGGGGCTTCGAAGTCGTACCGGCTAAAGATGCGAACTGTATCCAAAGGTTTCAGTGTTGGTGCTGACGCAGGATTCGCTAGCGCCGACGAGATATCGAAGCTTTCGACACTCGGATGAAAATCGGGAGCATTAAGTCGGACGATCTCTGCGTAGTGGGCTGCAGGCTCGGGCAACATATCGTCGTAGGAAGAGATGAGATCAGTCAGTTTCATCCCCTGCTTGTACGAATACTGTCCCGGTCGCAGCACGTGTCCCTGCAAGTAGATGGCATCCTGATTATGGGCAGCGATTGGAAAGATGTGAACCTGATCGCCGTCGCGAACCTGAAAGCTTTCCAACCGCTGTCTGACCTCTTCCGAGTCATGCTCAGTCAAATCAAGAGTCAGCATAGTTCGCTTTTCATGCGCTTCGACGCGTTGCACTTCGATGTGGCGCAACGCAGCTGTCGGCAGAATACCGCCTGCGAGTTCCAATGCCTCAGCCAGAGAATCTTCACCCGCCAACTCATAGATCGCCGGGCGCCGGACCATTCCATCGATGGTGATTTGCCCGCCCACGAGTGGAACTTGCAGAGTGTCACCGCTCTCCAACCTCTTCAGATTGGAATGAACGCCATGCAGGAGTAACTCGTATGCGTCTACTTGCTCAATGAGCTCTTTGCCGCGGAAATGTCGCAACGCTCGGAGTGAACCGCGAGGAGTGATCCCTCCTGCAGCGATCAAGGCGTTCAGCGGAGTGGATAGCGAGCTTATGTCATACGCACCTGGTTCTGCGACTTCGCCCACCACGTAGACGCGAACCGTCCGAAGCCGCGAGACCGAGACATCGGCCGAAACATCGCGAAATACCGAACGCAGCGCGTGTTGAATGTCCAACTGAACTTCACTCAGATTCTTTCCGCTGACCAACAAAGGTGCGGTGTCAGGCAAAGGAACACGACCTTCTCGATCTACGAGACGGACAAATCTTTGCGAAACACTGCCCCACAGATCAATCGACAGACTGTCTCCGGGTCCAACCACGTAATCAGGCCCCACGGGGAGATCCATTGGAATCGTGTCTGGCTGATTGATCGAATTGCGAAAGACATCGACACCAAAACGCTGCGCTGGACGTTGCCACGCAGCGGCTTGCACATACATGTCGTACAGCGATGGGACATCCGAGTAAGGATTGGTGGGGCGCACCATCTTGAGGGGATTTACGTCATCTTCTGGAACTGTCGTCCGACGTGACCGATTCGGAACCACCGGTCGCACCGAGAGATCGCGATTCGAAATACTCGCCTGTGTGCTGCCTCCATCGCCTCGTTCTGGATAGAGATTTGTATCGGAGAAGTTGCGGCCTGAGTCCGGCATCATCCGTGGTTGGGTTTGAACCGCTGGAGTGATGTCTTCTGAAGAGGATTTCAGCGAAGCGGGTGTCAACCCGCCTTGAGCCGCGGCCGTCAGATCCCATGGCGACGGGTTGTCGTTGAGATAGTCGGCCTTCAATGTGCGAGACATGTCCGGTGGAACTGATGGCAGAGTATCGGGGACACTTGGCTGCTCATCGTCGGACGGCCGAGCTGGTGCTCGCCTCCGCGGAATGGGTTTCTCGCAAACTCCGTCCGAGTTCGGAGAGTTGCATGTTGCCGTACGGTCCAGCTCGTGTTGCCGATCGCTCTTCGCCGGAGATATGGGCTCCGTGTCTTCCTGCGCTTCAATTTGCACTAGGCGCCGTGCCCGTTCTTTCAGGACAAATTCTTCTTCCTTGCCAAGGCGTGAGTCCGGATTCGCGGCCGGCAATAAGTAGCCGTACCTCTGTAGCAGCCGCGTAGCCACTGAACGAAAGGCTACATCTTGGTCCAGTCGATCGAAAATTGCAGTTTCAGACAGGTTAGAGTCTTCGACCACCTGACCGTTATCGGCCGCCTCTTTCGCTACCCAACGTTTCAGTTCGACCAAAAGCCCCGCGTCTTTTGCAAGTACCTCCCGAATTTGAATGGACGATGCAGCGACGTGGTTTAGATTATCCTTCGCCAGTTCGGACAACTCCGGAGCCCGGTATTGGCCAGCGCTGTAGGTCTCATTGCGAGGTCCCTCGGGATTCTGTGAGTAAACATTCGCTGACGAAACGAAAAGTGCTGGCAACAGCGCGAGTAAACCAAAGAGTTTGTTTCGCATATGGAAGACGCCTGGTTTGCGTTTGGGTCGGAAACCGAAAGGATATGAAGATCAGACAGCTTCGATATCAGCCTCGTCCACCTCGATTGCGAGGGAACGCTGGATCAGTTCAATAGAGAAGATGAGCCGGCAGCGGTCTTTTCGACGGACGATGACCCCTTCCAAGCCTTGCAAGGGACCGCTGTGTACGCGGACTTTTCGTCCTGATCGGAGG